>Ga0207706_10002363_pt1 | contig 18443 bp, 13 predicted proteins | sample KBSC53metaG_FD_184318 | JGI IMG/M metagenome (GOLD analysis project Ga0207706, IMG submission 184318) | Corn rhizosphere microbial communities from Kellogg Biological Station, Michigan, USA - KBS C5-3 metaG (SPAdes) (version 2) | ecosystem: Host-associated > Plants > Roots > Rhizosphere > Soil ... | reverse complement strand
CCGGGCGAGCGAGGCCGCGTCCGGCGTGCGCGCTATCGCGCGGCGCTCTCGGGCGCGCGACAGTGAAGCCGTGACCCCTTGAAGCCTCTCCTCGTCAGCCTCCTGCCACGCCCGCCGCATCCGTCGCGGGACGGCCTCGCGATCCGCAACCACGCTCTGCTCTCGGCGCTTGCCCGCGAGTTTCGAGTCCGGGCCTTCACGCTCTCCGATCCGGAGCGCCCATACGACGGAGATTGGCCCCCGGGCGTCGAGGCCGAGATCGTCCGGCAGCCTCCGCGCCGGGTCCGGCGGCCTGTCGCGGCGCTTTCGAGCCTTCTCGCCGGAGGCGCGTACTCGGAGAGGCTGTATCGCTCTTCCTCGCTCTCGCGTCGGCTCGCAGAGGTCGTCGCCGGCGAGCCGCCCTCCTGGATCGTCGCGCACTCCTACCACCTCGCGCCGGCGGCGCTGCGGACCGGAGGCCCGGTCTGGGTCGACTTTCACAACCTCGACTCGGAAATCTGGCGCCGGACCGCGGAGACCGCGGGATCGGCGCCCGTCCGGTGGTTTGCCCGCGTGCAGGAAGGCCGAGTCCTGAGCCTCGAGGGAACCGCGGCGCGCGCCGCGAAAGGGCTCTCCTGCGTTTCGGAGCGTGATGCCCATGCGCTGCGCGCTTTCGGGATCCGAGTCGGACCGCTCCTCGTTCCGAACGGCGTGGACCTGGTCCGACACGCCTTTCGGCGTGAAGCGCCGCGCGGCGAGACGGTCCTCTTCATCGGAGATCTCTCCTGGCCTCCGAACGCGGACGGCGTCCGGTGGCTGCTCTCGAGCGTCTGGCCGCGCGTTCGGTCGCGGCGGCCCGGCGCTCGTCTTGCGATCGTCGGGCGATCGGCGCCCGCGGACCTGCTCCGCGAAAGTGGTCCCGATGTCGTGTTCGCGGGGGAGGGCGGCGACGCGCGCGCGTACTGGCTCGACGCCGCGGTGGCGGCCGTCCCGCTCCTCTCCGGCGGCGGCACCCGGCTGAAGATCCTCGAAGCCGCGGCGACGGGCGTGCCCGTCGTTTCGACGCGAGTCGGCGCTGAAGGGCTCGATTTCCCCGACGAGAGCGAGATCCTGAGGCGCGACGACTCCGGGTCTTTCGCGGACGCGGTGGTCTCCCTCCTCGCAGACCGGGTTGCCGCAGGGCGGCAGGCCGCGGCGGCGCGCGCTCGCGTCGAAGCGCAATATGGATGGGGCCCGATCGGCGAAGCATTCGCTCGGGCCCTGGCGAACGGCGCGGGGACGCGATGAGCATGCTCGCCGAAACGCTGGCGTTCGCGGCGCTGGCGCTCTTCGTATGGTCGTACCTGCTCTATCCGGCGCTGGTGCTTCGATGGGCCGCCCGGCGCGGGCCGACGCACGTATCCGGGGGACGCCGAGCGGTCGGCTCCGTCGAGGTCATTCTTTCGGCCGCGGACGAAGAGGGCGTCATCGGTGCGCGTGTCGAGAACCTCCTCGGCCAGGCGCTCTCGGGCGCCTCGTACCGCGTGGCGATCGGGTGTGACGGCTGCACGGACGGAACCGCGGAGCTCGCGCGCGCGGCCGCCGTCGGAGGGCCTGTGTCCGTCTCCGTCGTCGAGTTTCCGTCGCGGCGGGGGAAGGCGGCCGTCCTCAACGACCTCGTGGCGGCCTCGACCGCGGACCTGCTGATCTTTACCGACGCCAACACCCGCTTCGAGCCGGGAGCCGTGGCGGCGCTCGCGGCGATCCACGAGGATCCGGCCGTCGGCGCGGCGTGCGGGCGGCTGATCTTCGAGGCGCCTCCCGGCACCTCGCCGACGCCCGAGAGCGCCTACTGGGATCGAGAGACGCGGATCAAGGAGGCCGAGGGCAGACTCGGCGCCTGCCTCGGCGCCAATGGCGGCATCTATTCGGCGGAGCGCGTCCTGGTTTCGCCCCTGCCCCCGGATACGACGTCGATGGACGACTTCCTGATCCCCGCCCGCATCGCGCGCTCGGGGCGGCGCGTCGCCTTCGCGGCCGGCGCCGTCGCCCGCGAGGATGCGGCGAAAGACGTCGCCGCCGAGGTGCGGCGCCGGACGCGGATCGGGATCGGCGCGGGACAGGTCCTCCGACGCGACCTCTGGCTGTGGAACGCGGCGAAGCACCCGATGCTGACCTTCGCCTTCGCGTCGCGCAAGGCGGCCCGCTGGCTCGCGCCCCTCTGCGCGCTCGGCTCGGCGGTCGCGGCGCTCTTCGTTCCGCAATGGCGCCTGTTGGGCGCCGCGGCGCTCGGGGCCGCGGCTTTCGGACTGGCGTTGGCGCGGGCGCGTCCGGCGCTGCCGGGCGTTTTCGGGAGGCTCTATTATTTCGTCGTGTTGAACGTGGCGCTGGCGCTCGGTGTCGGCCTCGGGCTTCTCGGGCACAGTCGTCCGTTCTGGACGCGGACGGCGCGCTCCTGATGGCGTCGGGCCGGCCGTCCACGTTCCGGGCGGTGGCGTTCGTCGGCGACGTGGCCATCGCGGCCGCATCGCTCGGCGCGGCCTTCTTCCTGCGGCGGCACGTCGCGATCCCGGGCACGCTGGCGCTCCTGCCGGCGGAGAGCGTGCGATTCACGCTCGGCAACATCGCCATCGTGGCGGCGGTCCAGGCCTTCGCGCTCTCTTTCTTCGGCCTCTACCGCGACCACGAGCGTTTTCGCGAGCCTCTCGTGCGGCTGCTCCTCCCGGCCCTATTCGTGGAGCTGCTGTCCCTGGCCGCGATTTACTTCCTGGCGCAGCCCTATTCGTTCCCGCGGTCCGTGCTGGTCATCTTCATCGTCCTCAACGGGGCCCTGCTCGGCCTCTGGCGGTCGGCGCTCGACCGCCTCTTCCCGCAGCCCCGGCGCCGGGCCATGATCGTCGGCGGCGGGCCCGCAGCGACGCTGGTCGCCGACACGATTCGCCGCCACCCCTGGACGGGCGTGGAGCTGGTGGGCGTCCTGGGTCCGCCGGGCCAGGACGAGGGTCATGGCCTGCCCATCCTCGGACCGTTGGACCGCCTCGTCGAGATCGCCCAGCGGGAGCGCATCGACGAGGTGATCCTGATGCCGGAGGCTCCCTCGTGGCGGGATCGCCTCCCCGAGAAGATCCCCGACGGTTTCGCCGCCGACCTGCTGGTCTGGCCGTCGCCGTTCGAGACGATGATCGGGCGGCTGCGCTTCCGCATCGTCGGAGACCTGCCGCTGCTCGAAGCCCGCGTGCGGCCGCTCGGCGGCACCGCGGCCTTCGCGAAACGCGCGTTCGACGTCGCGGCCTCCGGCGCGGCGCTCGTCCTCCTCGCTCCGGGTCTTCTTCTCGCGGCGGTGCTCGTGGGGACGACGTCCCGCGGCGGCATGTTCTACCGGCAGACGCGGATCGGCCGGGACGGACGGTCCTTCGAGCTCTGGAAATTGCGGACGATGCGCGAGGGCGCCGAGGTGGAGACGGGCGCCGTGCTCGCGGTGCCCGACGATCCCCGGGTCACTTCCATCGGCCGCACGCTTCGCGCCGCGCGCATCGACGAGATCCCGCAGCTCTGGAACGTCCTGCGCGGCGACATGAGCCTCGTGGGCCCGCGGCCCGAGCGTCCCGAATTCGCGGAACGCTACGCGAAGACGGTCTCGGGTTACGCGCTCCGACACGCCGCGCGGCCGGGGCTCACGGGTCTCGCGCAGGTCTCGGGCGAGTACTCGACGGAGCCCGAGATCAAACTGCGTTACGATCTCGCGTACTTGAACAACTGGTCCTTCGGCCTGGACCTCGCGATCCTCCTGCGGACGCTCCCGGTCGTCCTCACGCGCCGTGGCGTCTGAGGAGCGCGGCCGGCGCCGGGTCGCCGTCGTCATGCCCGCGTACAACGCCGAGAAGACTCTGGAGCGGACGTTTGCCGACGTTCCGAAGGCCGACGTCGACGACATCATCCTGGTCGACGACGTCTCGCGCGACCGCACGGTCGAGATCGCGCGCCGTCTGGGGATCCACACCGTCGTCCACGAGCGCAACCGCGGGTACGGCGGCAATCAGAAGACCTGTTATGCGACCGCGCTCGCGCGAGGCGCCGACGTCGTGGTCATGGTCCATCCCGACCACCAGTACGATCCGACCGTCATCCCGCATCTGCTCCAGGCGCTGACGAGCGGCGACTACGACGCGGCCTTCGGAAGCCGCATGCTCGGGGGCCGGCCGATCCAGGGCGGCATGCCCAAGTGGAAATACATGGGCAACATCCTCCTGACGGCGATCGAGAACGCGACCTTCCTGATCTACCTGACCGAGTATCACAGCGGGTTTCGCGCGTACACGCGCAAGTACCTCGAGGCGGTCAACCTCGAGGCCAACTCCGACGGATTCGTCTTCGACACCGAGATCATCGCGCAGGGCATGGCGAAGGGCCTGCGGATCTGCGAGATCCCGATCGAGACGCGCTACTTCGACGAGGCCTCGCAGATCGCGTTCGGACCCTCGGTGCGCTACGGCCTCGCGATCCTCAAGACGATGCTGCTCTACAAGCTGCACGCCTGGGGGATCTACTCGAGCCGGATCTTCCGGGATCGCGCGGAGGCCTAGCACTCCCCGTCAGCGTCGCTCGTCGGCGGGGAGGGGCGGCGGCTCCGACAGGCGGCCCGCGGCGAGTTCGGCGGAGAGGCGGCCGATGCGGAAGAGCAGAGGGTCTCGGACGGCGGGCGACAGGGTCGACAGGATCTCGGGGCTGATCCAGCCGGCGCGCAGGAGCGCCGCGTCGCCGCTCTCCCGGCGACGTCCCAGCATGTAGGCGCGCCCGAGGTTGAGGTCGATCTCGGCGCGCTCGCCCGTCGCGAAAGCCTCCCGGTAGGTTTCGAGAGCTCGCTCGGGCTGTCCCGTGACGAGAAACGCGGAGCCCGCGATCATCGCCGGCCGCGCATCCCCCGGCAGATCCGGGCTCGAGGCGAGGGCGATCCGCCCGACGCGCAGGATCTCCTGGGTCGCCTCGGGCTCCTGGACCCGGTCGATCAGGCTCCGGAACGCCGACGTGGCGAGGCCGATCCGGCGCTCGGCGCGGTAACGCGGGATCTCCGGGGCGAGGAGCCACACGAGGAGGGCGACCGCGGCGACCCGCAGGAGCGTCTTCACGGCTCGGTCTCCTCGGGTTCGGGTTCAGCGGCCACCTGCCAGGCGCGGCCGGCGGCGAGGAGCAGCGGCACGGCCGTGATCGGCCGCTGAAAGGGGAACCACGTCAGGGCGGCCGCGGCGCCGGTGGCGAGCAGGGCCGCGAGGACGATCGCCTCGGGATCCCGACGCCGCCAGGCGGCCCGAAGGATCGCCGCGAACAGGCAGCTCGCGGCGCCGACCGCCAGCAGCGCCGCGGGGATACCGGCGTCGCTCGCCACTTGCAGATAGTCGTTGTGCGCCTCGGCGTACGAGCTCGTGATGAGCGGGCTGACGAAACGCCGCTTCGCCCGGATCTCCGCGGCGAGCCGGTGCGGGACGTACTCGGACGGGAACGTCCCCGGACCGAATCCGAGGAGGGGCCGCTCGCGCGTCATTTCGACCGCCGAGGCCCACGGGCCGCCCCGGAAGGAGACGAGCGCGTCCCAGTTGCCGTCTCGGGCGGCCTTCGCGAGCTCTTGCGCCCGGTGAGAGAGGGGAGGGTAGGCCAGGACGGCGACCAGGACCGCGGCGGCCGCGGCGCCGATCGGCAGGATGGCGCGTTTGCGAAAGCGCAGGACGAGAAGCACGGCGCTTCCCGCGAGGACTGCGGTGAGCGCCGTCAGGTTCTGGTTCACGACGAGCCCCGCCGCGAAGACGGCGAGGGCACCGCCCGCAAGAATGCGCGCCGTTCGCTTCCGGGCGCTCACGAGGACCCCGAGGGCGACGACGGATGCGAGCGCGAGCGTGATCGCCAGGTAGCCCACGTTGCCGGCATAGGCTCCCGTCTCCTGCCGCGTGCCGAAGGTCTCCAGCTGAAACGGACTGTAGATCCCGCGCGCCTCGAGCACGGCGATGGCCGCGTTGAGGGAGGCCGCTCCGAGGAACACGGCCGTCAGGGCGGCGCGCGCCCGGGGGAACACGCGCGAAGCGCCGATGGGCAGGAGCAGAGCGAGGATCGCGATCGTTCGCAGCGTGTCGAGCGCGATGATCCGGCGGGGCGAGGCGAGGGCCGAGAGCCCGGCAAGCGCGAGCGCGCATGCCGCCAGGATCATCGCGAGGCGCGGCAGGAGCGGGATCTCGCGGAGCGAGGCGCGCGAGTTCTCGGCTCGAGGACCCGGAAGCAGAAGGCACGCGGCGGCGAGGGCGGTTCCGAGCAGCGCGACGAGCCGCTTGGGCGAGTCGAACGCCGCCGCCGCGCGGGTGTCGACGGCCAGCGCCGTTCCGGCGAGGACCACGCACAGGATGGCGGAGGCGACGCCGGCGGCGGGATCCCGGGCCGGCGGAGCCGCGGCCGGCCGCCTTTGCTGCTTCTTCCCCACGCCGGCCGGGATGTTATGACGTTATGCTCGCCCGCGGGTGACTTCCGAGACCCCGTCCCCGCCGCACGCGCGTACCGTTTCCCTGCCGCTCTGGGTTTACCGGCACCGCCTGCCGATCCTGGCGGTGTTCGGCGGCCTGCTCCTCGCCGGCGTGCTCGTGCTCGGGTACTTCACGACCCGGGTCGTCGCCCGTTTCGACGGGAGGCGCTGGGACCTTCCCTCGCGCATCTATTCGGATCTTTACGTCCTGCGGCCGGGCGATGCGGTCTCGGTCGCGGAGATCCAGGCGAAGCTCGCGCGGCTCTACTACCAGCAGACCGAGGCGGCCCCGGAGCGGCCGGGGCGTTATCGCATCGACAAGGACGCGATCGAGATCCAGACGCGGCCCTTCCGGTATCCCGGGCACGACTTCGCCGGGCTGCAATTCCGACTGACCGTCGCGGGCAAGAAGGTGAAATCCATCGCCGACCCGACGGGCCAGAAGCTGCCGGCTCTGTTCCTCGAGCCCGAGCGCCTGGGCTCGGTCTTCTCGGCGGAGCTCGAGGATCGGACGATCATCCGTCTCGCGGACGCGCCACGCTCTCTGGTCGACGCCGTGCTCGTGACGGAGGACCGCGACTACTATCGCCACGCCGGCTTCTCGGTCCGGCGCGTCTTCGGCGCGATTCTCGCGTCGCTCAAGGGCGGCCGCACGCAGGGCGGCTCGACCCTCACGCAGCAGCTCGTGAAGAATCTCTACCTGTCGCCGGAGCGCACGGTCCGCCGCAAGGCGACCGAAGCCATCATGGCCGTGATCCTCGACGCCCGCTATTCCAAGGACGAGATCCTCGAGACTTACCTGAACGAGATCTACCTCGGGAGGCGGGGAGCCATCGGGATCACCGGCGTCGGCGAAGCCGCCCGCTACTACTTCGCCAAGGAAGTGGCGGACCTCGACCTGGCCGAGTCCGCCACGATCGCAGGCATGATCCGCGCACCCAACGCCTACTCGCCCTTTCGAAACCCGGAGCGCACCCGCGAGCGGCGCAACCTCATCCTCCGGCTCATGCGCGAGGAGGGACGCATCGACGAGGCCGCCCTGGCCGACGCGTTGGCCCAGCCCCTCACGCCCCGGACGCGCACCGAGGAGCGGACCAAGGCGCCACACTTCGTCGACTTCGTGAAGGGAGAGCTCGCCGAGCGTTACGGCCAGAAGCTCCAGACCGAAGGCCTGCAGATCTACACGACGCTCGACGTCGATCTCCAGCTCGCCGGCCAGCGGGCGGTGATCGACGGCCTCGAGAGCCTCGAGAAGACCTACAAGCGCCTGGCGTCGGCCGCCCGCAAGGCGCCCCTCCAGGGAGCGCTGATCGCTCTCGAGCCCCAGACCGGCAACGTGCGGGCGCTCGTCGGGGGACGGGACTACTCCCTCTCGCAGTTCAACCGGGTCACGCAGGCCCATCGACAGCCGGGCAGCCTGTTCAAGCCTTTCGTGTATCTCGCGGCGTTCGCTCGCCGCGACGTCGACCCGCCGGTGACGCCCGCGACGCGGCTCCTGGATTCCCCGATCGTCGTCGAGTGGGGCACGAAGACCGAGGAAGAGCAGTGGACGCCCCGCAACTACGACAACGACTATCGCGGCTGGATGACGGCGCGGCGGGCCCTCGAACTCTCGATCAACGTGCCGACGGTCCGGGTCTCGCTGAAGGCCGGACTGCCCTTCGTCCTGGCCGCCGCGCGAGACGCGGGGATGACCTCCCGGCTGCGCGCGTATCCGTCGATCGCCCTGGGCGCGTTCGAGGCCTCGCCCATGGAGATCGCCGGCGCGTACGCCGCTCTCGCGAACAGCGGCGTCCGGATCGCGCCGAATGCCATCGTCGGCGTGATGACCGGCGACGGCACCGTGCTCGACCGCAAGGCCACCTCCCTCGCCCCTGCGCTCCCCGCGGATGCCACTTTCCTGGTGAACTCGATCCTGCAGGGCGCGGCCACGCGCGGCACGGGCGCGGGCGCGCGCGCGCGGGGGCTCACGGGAGTGCTCGCGGGCAAGACGGGCACGACGAACGACGGCCGGGACGCCTGGTTCGCCGGATACTCGCCCCGGTTTCTCTCGGTCGTCTGGGTCGGCTACGACGACAACCGCGGCCTGAACCTCTCGGGCACGCAGGCCGCCGTCCCGATCTTCGCGGACTTCTCGCGCTTCATCCCGTCCCAGCACTTCTCCGAGCCGTTTCCCGTGCCATCGAACATCGTGACGGCCGAGATCGATCCGGACACCGGCCTGCTCGCTGCGCCGGGGTGCCCGAAGACGACGACCGAGGTCTTCATCCAGGGCACGGCGCCCACGTCTTACTGCCCGACGCACGGCGGCGATCTCTCGGTCGGGACGCAGTAGGCCACGTCCGGGGCGGATCCTGATGGTACTCTCGACCGTTTGAAGCGAGCCGCCAAACCGGGCTCCACGCCTGTCATTCGCATCCGGGGGGCGCGGACCCACAACCTCCGCAACGTTTCGGTCGACATCCCGATCGGCCGGCTGACCGTGGTCACCGGCGTCTCGGGCTCGGGCAAGTCGAGCCTCGCCTTCGACACCCTTTATGCCGAAGGGCAGAGGCGATACGCGGAATCCCTCTCGACCTACGCCCGCCAGTTCCTCGAGAGACTGGATCGTCCGGACGCCGACTCGATCGAGCCGGTGCCTCCCGCCATCGCCCTCGAGCAGAAGAACGGGGTGCGCAACGCACGCTCCACCGTCGGCACGCAGACCGAGATCCAGGACTCCCTCCGGCTGCTTTTCGCCCACGGCGGGACGACGTCCTGCCCCGACTGCGCAGAGGCGGCGGTGCCCGGCGGGGTGGACCGCGCGGTCGAGGAGCTCTGCGCGGCCGAGCCGGGGGCGCGCGCGACGCTCGTGGCGCCGGTGCCCTGGCGCGAACCGTCCGTAGCGCCGGGTGCCGGACGGAAGCGCAAGCGCGCGCCGAGCGACGGCGCGCGGATGGCGGAATTCCGGCGCGCGGGGTTCTTTCGGGCGCTCTCGCCGGAAGGGGAGACCGTCGAAATCGGCGAAGACGTCGCGCCCCTGCTCGACGCCGAGGGGCGGCTGCCGCTCGTCGTGGGGCGGTTCGTCGTCAGCGAGGCCGCGCGCCCCGAGATCGCCTCGGCAGCGGAGACCGCGTTCTCCCTGGCGGGGACGCTCGAAGTCCGGGTCCAGGGCGCCGATGCGGAACGCCCGCGCGTGTTCCGCCGCGGGCTGCACTGTCCCCGCTGCGGGCGCGAGTTCCGCGATCCGACCCCGCCGATGTTCGCGTTCAACTCGCCGCTCGGCGCATGTCCGGCCTGCCAGGGCTTCGGCCGCGTCATCGGCGTGGATCTGGATAAAGCGATCCCCGACCGGAGTCGCACGCTCGCGGAGCGGCCGGTGGCGCCGTGGAACACGCCGGCCTACGAGTCCGCATACACGGACCTGTTTCGCGCCTGCCGCCGGTACTCCGTGCGCACCGACGTTCCCGTGGCGCGCCTCTCGGCCCACGAGCGCGAGGTTCTCATCCAGGGCCGCGGCGATTTCTACGGCGTGCGGGGGTTCTTCGACTGGCTCGAAACCAAGCGCTACAAGATTCACGTCCGGGTGCTTCTGGCGCGCTACCGCGCGTACACGCCCTGCGTCGCGTGCGGCGGAGCCCGGGTCGCGCCTCCGGCGCTCTGGGTTCGCTTTCGGGGACGCACGATCGCCGAGCTCTCGGAGCTCCCGCTGAGGGACCTCCAGCGCTTTTTCGCCGAGGTCGCACCCTCGCCCGCCGAAGAAAAACGTCTGGGCTCCGTGCTCTCGGAGCTCTCCTCCCGCATCCGCTACATGAACGACGTGGGCCTCGGTTATCTGACCCTCGCGCGCCCGGCGCGCACGCTCTCCGGAGGGGAGGCGCAGCGCATCGGTCTGGCATCCGCGCTCGGAGGCGCGCTGACCGGCACGCTCTACGTGCTCGACGAGCCGACGATCGGGCTCCATACCGTGGACACGCGGCGGCTCCTTTCCATTCTTCGGAGATTGGCCGACCGCGGAAACACCGTGGTCGTCGTGGAGCACGACCCCGAGGCCATCGAAGCCGCGGACCACCTGATCGACCTCGGTCCGGGAGCCGGCCGGCTCGGGGGACGTCTGCTCTTCGAGGGCACGCCGCTGGCTCTGGCTCGCGTGAAGGGCTCGGCGACCGGGGATCTGTTGCGGAGGAGGCTGGAGGCGGGCGCCGGGGGGTTGCGGCCGGACGCCGGAGGGGGAGAGGGCGGCGAGGGCGGAGCGAGGGGGACCCGACGCGTCGTGCCGTTCCGCCGCGCCGAGGGCGCGATCACCATCGTCGGCGCCCGACAGAACAACCTGCTGAACGTGACCGTGCGCATCCCGCTCGGACGCCTCGTCGCGGTCGCCGGAGTCTCGGGCTCCGGCAAGTCGACGCTGGTGCGCGACGTCCTGCACAACGCCTACGCGCGTCGCGTCAAGGGCGCTGCCCAGTTCGAGGTCGGCGCCCACGAGCGGATCGACGGCCTCGAGGGGATCTCGGACCTGCTGCTCGTCGATCAGAGCCCCCTGGGGCGTTCGGCTCGTTCGAACCCGGTCACGTACAGCAAGGCCTGGGACGAGATCCGCAAGGCCCTCGCGCGATCCGGGCGCGCGGTGTCCCGCGGCGTCACCGCGCGCGACTTTTCATTCAATTCTCCGGGCGGCCGCTGCGAGGCCTGCCGCGGCACGGGCTGGCAGACGATCGACATGCAGTTCCTCGCGGACGTCACGGTGCGGTGCGACGTCTGCGACGGTCGGCGCTTCCAGAACCGCGTGCTGGCCGTGAGGCTGCGCGGCCAGAACGTCGACGACGTCCTGGAGATGACGATCGACGACGCGGCGGTGTTCTTCCGGGACGAGGAGAAGATCGTGCGCCGCCTGGAGCCGCTCCGCGAAGCGGGCCTGGGCTACATGCGCCTCGGCCAGCCCACGGCGACCCTGTCCGGCGGCGAGGCCCAGCGCCTCAAGCTCGCCGCGTTTCTCGGGATCCGTCCGGCGTCCTCGCGGGGATCTCTGTTCCTGTTCGACGAGCCGACCACGGGCCTGCACGCCAAGGACGTCGATCGGCTGATCGGAACCCTGCGGCGCATCATCGCCCGGGGCCACTCGGTGCTGGCCATCGAGCACCACCTCGGCTTTCTCGAGGCCTCCGACTGGATCATCGAGCTCGGGCCGGGCGGCGGCGACGAAGGCGGACGCGTCGTGGCCGAAGGGCCGCCCCTCGAGATCCGGAAGAATCCGAAGAGTCTGACCGGCCGCTTCCTCTCGGGGCCGAGCGTTCCCGGTGCGGCCACGGAGCCCCCCTATAATGTGACCGAGATTCCGTAGGCTCCGTTTTTTTCGCGTGCGCAAAATCCTCCGAATACGGGCGGTGTGTCTCGTGACCGCGCTCGCCGCGGTCGCGGCCGCGCTCGCGGCCGACGAGGGAGGCCGCGCGCCGTTCGAAGGCCGCTTCGAGTTCCGCAGCTTCACGAAGGAAGACGGCCTCGAGGACCTCTCGGTCGAGTGCGTGATCCAGGACCGCGTCGGTTTCATCTGGGTCGGAACCGACGACGGCCTGTTCCGCTACGACGGGAGCCGTTTCCGCAAGTTCGGCCACCGCGACGGCCTGCCGCGGCTGCGGATCTTTCAGCTTCACGAGACCGGCGACGGCCGGCTCTACGTCGCGACCGCGGCGGGCCTCGCGCGCTACGGCAACGAGCGATTCACGGTCCTCGACGAAAAGGAGGGCCTCGGCATCTTCTCGATTCCGCACCAGGGAATCGCCTCGGACGCTTCGGGCACGCTGTTCGTCGGTACCGACCGGGGTCTCTACGTCGGACGCGAGGATCGGTTCCAGTTCGACCAGGAAGCCAATGCGGCGGGCAGTGGTCCGGTCAGCGCGGTGTACGCAGATCCGAGCGGCGTCGTGTATTTCTCGCGCGGCGGCCTGCTCTTCCGAAAGGAGTCCGGCCGGACCGTCGAGTTCGGGCGGCCGCGAGGGCTTCCGGCCGACGAGACTCTGGACGACATCCGGACGGACGGCGACGGCCGCCTCTGGGTCCGGACCGTCAAGCGGCTTTATCTCCTCCCGCGGGGCGCGCAACGCTTCGAACGCGACGACAAGGGCCTTCCGGATTCGAGCGAAATTGGACGGCTGGCGATCGACGATCTCGGCCGTGTGCTCGTGCCCACGGTCCAGGGCCTGGCGTCGCGCGACGGAGGACTCTGGCGCCTCATCGGGCGTCGCGAGGGCCTCCCGGTGGACACGGCGCTCGCCGCGACCGTCGATCGTGAGGGTTCCCTCTGGGTCGGCCTGCTCGGCGGCGGCCTGGCGCGGCGGCTCGGGCACGGCCAGATCACGAACTGGACCGGGTCGGATGGACTGTCGCACGACGTCGTCTGGGCGATCACGCGGCAGAAAGCGCGGCCCGGCCCGGGGCCGGTCTGGGTCGGCACGGAGCAGGGCCTCAATCGCATCGATCCCGTGACCGGAGCGATCCGGCACTATTTCGAGGCCGACGGCCTCGCGGGCAACGTCGTCAATGCGCTCGCCTCCGCCGAAGATGGCGGCGTCTGGGCCGGATCGTGGCCCGGGGGCGTCACTTACATTGCGCCGGACGGGCGCCTCCGGCGCTTCGCCGCCGACGACGCGGCCGCCGAGCAATTGCGCGTGGCGGCGATCCACGTGCGCCCCGACGGGGAGGTGTGGGTCGGAGCCGTCAACGGCCTCTACCGTCTCGCGCCCGGTTCCCGGGCCGACCGGCTCGAGCGCGTCTCGATCGGCCGCGACAAGCCCGACAACGTGCGCGCCTTCGCCGAGGATCCGGCCGGGATCGTCTACGCCGCCAGCAAGCAGGGGATCCTGAGGATCAACGGTCCCTCTCCTCGGCGCTTCACGGTCCGCGACGGCCTGCGCGAGGATTTCGTGTCGTCGATCGCGATCGCGTCCGACGGCAGCCTCGTCATCGCCTATCGCGAAGCGATCGGCGGCGCCAAGGTGATCCTCCAGGGAGATCGCCTGACCGTGCGGCCCATCGACGTCGCGACCGGGCTCGTCTCCAACAAGGTCGTCCTCGCGGGACGCGATGCGGCCGGAGCGACGTGGATCGGTACGGGCTCGGGAGTCGACGTCTACAGCCCGAACTGGGCGCTGACGGCGCGCTATGGCAAGGCGAACGGCATGATCAGCGACGACCTCGATCAGAACGCGTTCTTCGCCGACGCCGACGGCACGGTCTGGCTGGGCACGAGCCGGGGCCTCGTCCGCTTCCGCTCGGGAATTCCTCCGGCGCCGGAGCCGCCGCCGCAGGTCGTGATCACCTCGGTGGTCACGGGAGACCGGCGCCTGGATCCGACCGCCGGCGCGGTGCTCGGTCCCCGAGACCGCAATTTCAGCGTGGCCTGGGCGGGGTTGACCTTCGTCGAGCCTCGCAAGGTCCGCTACCGCTACCGCATGATCGGCCTGGTCGACCAGTACACGGAGACCGACCTCATCGAGGCCCGGTTTCCCGCGCTCCCGAGCGGCGACTATCGCTTCGAGGTCCTCTGCGTCTCCGCGCTCGGAAAAGAATCCCGCCAGCCGGCCGTCTTCCGAATCCGCGTGCAGCCCGCCTGGTGGCAGACCCTCTGGGCCCGGATCCTCTGGGGCCTCCTCGTGGCCGCGGTTCTCGTCCTCGTCGTCCGGTGGCGGACGCGACACCTGGAGGCCGAGCGGCGCAGCCTGGAGGAAGCCGTGGCCGCGCGGAGCGCCGAGCTCGCCGCGGCCAACCGGGAGCTGCGCGAAGCGTCTTTCACCGACGCCCTGACCGGAGCTCGCAACCGGCGCTTCTTCTCGACCGTCATCGAGGACGACGTGAACCGGACGCTGCGGGTCCACTCGACGCCGCCGGCCAGCCGCCCGCGCAACTGCGACCTCATCTTCTACATCGTCGACATCGACCACTTCAAAGAGGTCAACGACGACTTCGGCCACGACCGTGGCGACGGCGTGCTCGCCGAAATGGCGCGCCGGCTCACCGGCGTCGTGCGCGACTCCGACCGCCTCATCCGCTGGGGCGGCGAGGAGTTCCTTCTGATCTCTCGGGACGCCGACCGGACGCGCGGCGACGTCCTGGCGGGCCGGGTCATGACCGCCGTCGGATCCGAGCCCTTCGACCTCGGCGGCGGGCAGCGTGTCCGACGCACGTGCTCGGTGGGCTGGGCGCCTTTCCCCTGGTACCCGGACTCGACGCGCACGTTCGCCTTCACGGAGGTCCTCAAGCTCGCCGACCGCGCCCTCTACCTGGCGAAACAGTCCGGGCGAAACCGATCGGTGGGCGTGGTGCCGGCGGGGCCGTACTCCGAGGTCGGGAGCCGTAATGGCGACTGGTGGGAGAAGCCGCTCACGGACGCCGAGGGCTCCGCGGTCACGATCGTGCGGACCGGCGGGCCGGTCCTGGTCGCGGAGTGAGTTCCTCCCGATCGCCGTAACCTCGGGGCTCTTCCGGCGTATCCGGGTTCGGGAGGAAGCCATGCGGATACGCCCGGACCTCGTTCTCTGCTGTGCCGTGACCCTGGCCCTGACCGCGGGCACATCGCTCGCGGGAGAGGGGCATCGTCACAGCAACGGCCATCGGAACGTCTCGATCGATCAAGACGAGCCCGCGACCTGCGACGACATCCAGGTCGACTTCGACGACCGTCCCGCCGTTCGGGCGGAGGAGACCGCGACGCTTCCGGCCGGCGGCACGCTGCGGCTGGAGGCGGCCGAGAACTCCGGTGTCTACGTCCGGGAGGCCGACCGCGCCGACTTCGAGGTCGTCCTCTGCAAGGCGGCCCCGAAACAATCGAGCCTGGCCGCGATCGCCCTGTCGCGCTCCGCCAGCCAGGTATCCGTGACCGGTCCCTCGAACGGGGACTGGGCCGGCTACCTCCTCGTCGCGGCGCCGCGCGGAGCGTCGCTCGAGATCTCGGCGTCCAACGGGCCCATCGGCCTGATCGGACTCTCCGGCCGGGTCACGGCGCGAACGGAGAACGGTCCCATCTCGGCCCGGCGGGCGACCGGCGAGCTGGACCTCGAGGCCGAGAACGGCCCGATCTCCTTCGTCGGGGCGTCCGGCCGCTCGAAGCTCCGGACGCAGAACGGCCCCATCGGCGTGACGCTGGGCGGCCGCTCCTGGGAGGGCGACGGTCTGGACGCCCGCGCGGTCAACGGTCCCGTGAGCCTGTCGATACCGGCGGGCTACGCTTCGTCGGCGGTCGTGGAATCGGCCGGCCGCTCTCCGTTCCAGTGTCGTGGCGAGGGGTGCGGCTCGGCGCGCAAGACCTGGGACGACGACGGGCGGAGGATCGAGGTCGGAGACGGGCCCGTGCTCGTCCACGTGGCGACGGTGAACGGTCCGGTCTCCGTGCGGACCGGCGCGGCCGGCGACGACGACGAAGAGTAGACGACGACTCGAAGCCTAGAAGACCCGCAAGGCTAGAAGTTCGCGGGCGGCCGGGCTCCCGCGCCGCCCGCGGCTTCGGCGAGAAACTCGGCGAGTGCCTGCGGACTCCGGAAGCCCTCGTGTTTCGCGATGAGGCGGCCGTCGGGAGCGGCGATCACGACCGTCGGAAAAACCGAGACCTCGTATCGACGCTGGAGCTCGGCGATATCGGGAGGATTCCGTCCGTCCTCGCGTACGCGGTCCGTAATGCGCACGGGCACGAAACCCGCGTTGACCTTTTCGGCCACGGAACTGTCCGCCCAGGCCTCGTCGAGGAGCTTGCACGGGCCGCACCACGCGGCCGTGAAGTCGTACAACACCGGCTTGCCCGAGCGTGCCGCCTGGGCCGAGGCTTCGCCGCGCCTCTGCCACTGGACCAACCCGGGACCGTCCTTCCCGGCCCGGTCCATGACGGCGGTCACGATCCGGAGCAGCACGGCGGCGAGCAGGATCCAGAGCAGGATCGGAGAGAGAGCCGACTGGGATCGGGATGCGGATCGCCGAAGGGCGCCGACGCCGGCGTCAATCGCGTCCATACGCAAACTCCCTTCGGGAAAAAACCACGGCCGCGGCCGTGAGGAAGAGCGACGCCGCCAGGACGGCTCGTCCGGCGGCCGCCTGGGCGTCGGGATTGCCCCGAAAGACGCCTTCCCAGGCAACGGAGGGGAGCAGATCGCGCCCGATCGCCTGAGACGTCTTGACCATCCACTGTACGTTGGTGCGCAGCGAGACGAAGATCTGCAAGAGCAGCAACGCGACGACATCCCCGTAGCCCGGCAGGAACGTCGAGAAAAAGACGAGCACGGCCGCCATCTGCGCGGCCCAGAGCGTGGCGAATCCGATGCTCCCCGCCAGCTCGAGCGGGGCGATGGGCCCTCGGGGGCCCCAGAGGGTCCGGGTCAGGAGGCCGAGCGCCACGCACGCGACCGAGAACGCCGCGAATGCGACCACGATCCCGAGATAGCGCCCGAACAGATAGTCCGTGCGGCGGATCGGGCGAGCCAGGATCATCTGCAGGGCGCCCGAGGACGCGTCTTTCGACACCGAGGCGGCCGCGAGGACGAGGAGGGCGATGTAGCCGCCGCCGCCGGGCCCGCCCGGACCGCCGGAGACCACGATCGAAAGTCCGGACATTCCCGCGAGCAGCCCGAGCAGCACGAGGGTGCCGCCGCTGCGGGACTTCTGCCGCAGGAAACGCCGGACCATTTCGATCACGAGGCTTCCTTCACGACGGGCGGCTTCGGAAGAGCTCTTCGAGCTCGGCGGAAGAGCGGACCTCGAGGACCGGCACGTCGGCGAGCGCGAGCGTCTTGACCACGCGCGCGGCCTCCTCTTCGCTGCCCCCGGGAAGACGCAGCTGGCCGCTCCCGTCGGTTTCCGCGGCGAGACCCGCCCCGGCGAGGACTTCGGCGGCCCGGGCGGCGTCGCTTTCGCGCACGCGGATCGTGACGCGCCGCCGCGATGCGGTCTCGCCGGTCAGGGTCTCGGTGCGCGTCAGCCGTCCGTGGTCGATGAACACGACGCGGTCGCAGACCTTCTCGACTTCCGGGAGCTGGTGAGAGTTGAGCACGATCGTCGCGCCGCGCTTCCGCGCCTCGAGGATCCGGTCCCGGACGGTGACGACACCCAGCGGGTCCGTGCCCGAGGCCGGCTCGTCCAGGAAGAGCAGGTCCGGATCGCGCAGCGTGGCCTGGGCGACACCGATGCGCTGGAGCATGCCCCGCGAGTAGGTCCGGAGCTTGCGCGTGAGCGCGTCGGCTTCGAGGCCGACCCGGGCCGCCGCCGCGGCGGTTTCCTCCTTCGTACGGCTCGGATCGCCCCCGGCGAGCCGCCAGTGAAAAGCGAGGAAGTCCGCGCCGGTCAGCTCGCGGTCGAAGCCCAGCCGCTCGGGCATGTAGCCCGTGCGGGCGCGGATGGAGAGATCGTCGACCGGCCGCCCGTCGATGCGGATGGTCCCGGAGTCCGGCCGAAGAAAGCCCAGCAGACAGGAGAGGAGCGTCGTCTTGCCGGCGCCGTTGGGACCGATCAGACCCACCGTCTCGCCGCGGGCAATCTCGAGGGAAACGCCGTCGAGCGCCCGGGTTCGCCGCCGCCCGTAGGCCTTCGAAACGTTGTCGACGACGATCACCCGGCGATGATACGCGACCGCGGATTTCCTTCCTGGAAGGCCTCCCGGCGGGAATATGGATTATTCTTCCGCGTTCCATAGCGGGGTTTCCGAAGTTCACGCATGATCGAAGTCCAAAATCTGTCGAAGCGTTACCCGACCCGGCTCGCGGTCGACGACGTCACCTTTTCCGTGAGGGAAGGCGAGATCGTCGGATTCCTCGGCCCCAACGGGGCCGGCAAGACGACGACGATGCGGGTGCTGACGGGGTTCCTTCCGCCGAGCGCGGGAACGGCACGGGTCGCCGGGCACGACGTCGTGAGCCAGTCGAAGGCCGCGCGGGCGTCGCTGGGCTATCTGCCGGAGTCCGCCGCCACGTACCCCGAAATGCGGGTGCGCGAGTACCTCGCGTTCCGCGCCCGGCTCGAAGGCGTCCCG
>Ga0207706_10002362_pt1 | contig 18444 bp, 15 predicted proteins | sample KBSC53metaG_FD_184318 | JGI IMG/M metagenome (GOLD analysis project Ga0207706, IMG submission 184318) | Corn rhizosphere microbial communities from Kellogg Biological Station, Michigan, USA - KBS C5-3 metaG (SPAdes) (version 2) | ecosystem: Host-associated > Plants > Roots > Rhizosphere > Soil ... | reverse complement strand
GCCGCCAAGCTCCAGCGAGAGGCGCTTGACCGTACCGAGACAGCGTGCGCCCAGCATCTTTCCGATTGCGGTCGAGCCCGTGAAGGTGAATTTGCGGACCCGCGGATCGCCGGTGAGGACGTCCCCGATCGCGCGTGCTTCCCCGGTCACCACGTTGAAGACACCTGGCGGGACGCCAGCCTCCTCCGCCAGCTCCGCCATGGCGAGCGCGCTGAATGGGGTCTGTCCGGCGGGCTTGACCACCATCGTGCAGCCGACCGCCAAGGCGGGCGCCGCCTTGCGCGCGATCATCGCGAGCGGGAAATTCCAGGGGGTGACGGCAGCAACCACGCCCACCGGCTGGCGGATGACGATCAGACGGCGATCGCTACGGGGCGGCGTCAACACATCGCCATCGAGGCGCCGCCCCTCTTCGGCAAACCATTCGAGATAAGCGGCGGCATAAGCGACCTCGTCCTTCGCCTCCTGCAGCGGCTTGCCCTGTTCGGCGGTGAGGATGCGCGCCAGATCGGATTTGTGCGCGATCATCAGGTCTGCCCAGCGGCGAAGGATGATCGATCGCTCCTTAGCCACCCTCGCGCTCCATGACGGAAAAGCGCGATGCGCGGCGTCGACCGCCGTCTCGGCGCCCGATCGTCCCAGGTTCGGCACGGCGCCGACCAAATCGCCTGTTGCTGGATTGAGGATGTCGAAAGCGGCAGCACTCCCCACCCACCGGCCATCCAAATAGGCGGCTTCCCGCAGCAATCTGGTTTCAGTCAGATCCAGCCTGGCAGCGGCGTCGCTTTCCCTGGCGTCCACGGAAAGCGACGCCTTCCTAGTTTTGAGCTGATCCAACAAGCTCGTCCCCCGATCGTCCAACTGAGCGCCCGCCACGCTTTCTCTGGTCATCCCACCCTCCTTCGCCGTTCCGCGATTCGCCGCAGTTTGTTTCCCAAATGCAACATATATCGAGAAACATCACACTACGTTGACGAAATACAATAGTCCGCTCGGCCCCGTCAAATCCTTCGCTTTGCAGGAGGGGAACGACCGGATCGGGCGCGGGCGAAGCCGGTCTTTGGCAAGGTGGACCGACCGATCACGGTTCCTCATTTGCAACAATCACTCTGAATTTACGTATTGTGTTGCTGTGGATCACCATTGGCGTTACGCTCGGCCTCGGGATCGGACACCTGCGATGGCAGGGAGGGAGACAAGCGAGCATGGCTAAGGGGAACTCGAAATCTCGGCTGATGGCGGCGACATGCCTGCTGTGCATAAGCGTTGCCGGATCGGCGAGCGCACAGACGACGCCAGCATCCGGTTCGAACGCGCCGCCTGCGCCCGGCGAGATCGTCGTGACGGCACAGAAACGCGTCCAGAAGATCCAGGATGTGCCGCTCGCCATCACCGCTGTCGGCGAACAGGCGGTCAAGGACCTTGGCCACCAAGACGTCACCGCGCTCGTCACGCGCGTTCCCGGCTTGCAGGTCCAACAGTTCAGCCCGACCATCGTCGCGTTCAATATCCGCGGCGTTTCGCAGAACGACTTCGCAGATTCGCAGGAGGCGCCGATCGCCTTCTACAATGACGAAGCCTATGTCAGCGCTATGTCCGCCATCAGCGGCCAGAATTTCGACCTTGAGCGGATCGAGGTCCTGCGCGGCCCTCAGGGCACCTTGTTCGGACGCAACGCCACTGGCGGCCTCGTCCAATATATCACCGCCAAGCCGACCCGGACCTTCCAGGCTTATGCGTCACTGACGGTCGGCGATTATGGAGAGATCGGAAGCGAGGCGGCGATCAGCGGCCCGTTGTCCGATCGCGTCCGCGGGCGCCTATCCTTCAGCAGCGACGATTATAAGGGCTACATCATCAACCGCATTGGGCCCGATGTGGGCAGCCGGCATTTCCGAGCGGGGCGCGCTCAACTGGAGGCCGATGTCGGGGCTGAAGGGCTGCTGCGGATCAAGGTCCAGGGAATGCGCAACCATCACGAAACGAGCGCACCTTATACCTGGCTCGCAGCCCAGCCCGACGCGGATGGCCTCGGCGTACCGATGCCGGGAAGCCCCGACAATTTCGGCTACAAGGAGCCCGACAACGACCCCTACACCGCCTCGTTCAACAACGTGCCCAACTTCGACCGGACCTATTGGACCGCAAGCGCGCGCTACGAGCAGGGGCTGGGTGGCGGCATCCAGCTGACGTCGATCACCGACTACCAGCATTTGCGGAAGGATTACGGCGAGGACAGCGACGGCACGCCGCAGGATAATTTCAATTATTATCAGCATCAGCGCCTGTGGCAGGCCTCCGAGGAGCTGCGCCTGTCGGGCAAGTCGGAACGCTTCAACTGGGTGGCAGGCCTTTACGGGCTGATCATCAATTCCAATGCGCATGCGATCGTGGAGGTGCCCGCCTTCGGGCTGACCGTGACGGCCGGAGGGCCGCAATCGACGCACTCCTTCGCCATCTTCGGGCAGGGGGATTATGCGCTGGCGGACACGCTCACCTTCACGCTCGGCGCGCGTTACAGCTATGACCGCAAGAAAGACGATTACACGCACACGCAGAACGGCGCCGCGGACCTCGTCTTCAATCCGTCGATCAGCGGCCTCGCCGTCCAGCATTACAAGAATTGGTCGGGCAAGGCGGGGCTGGAATATCGTCCCGTCAAAGGCGTGTTGCTCTATGCGACCGCCAATCGTGGAACGAAGAGCGGCGGGTTCGATATTCCGAACTTCCCGGTGACCGATTCAACCGGTGCCTACATCCCCAACATCTTCGAGACCATTCCCTACAAGCAGGAAGTGCTGACCAATTATGAGGGCGGCTTCAAGCTGACGACCGCTAACCGGAAGATCGACTTCAATGGGTCGGTGTTCCACTATGATTACAAGAATTATCAGGCGTTCATCTTCCAGGGCCTGACCGCCGTCATCCGCAACCTCCCGGCGCGGGTCACCGGCTTCGAGGTCGAAACCAACCTAAGACCGGTGCGCGGCCTGACGCTCAATGCCTTTGCCACCTATCTCGACGGCATCGTGAAGAACGTCACGCTCCCGGCCGGGCGCGTCACCGATCGCAAATTGCCGCAGGCACCCCGGTGGAGCGTTGGCGGCAATGCGGCTTATTCGTTTGCGATCGGAGATGGCGGGACGGTGAGCGCCTCGACCGACTGGCGCTATGACGGCGGCAGCTATTTCTCGACCTTCAACGCCGCGATCGACTATGAGCCGGGCCACGTCATCGGCAACGCGCGCCTGAGCTACACCGTCTCGCAATGGACGGTGTCGATGTTCGTCAACAACGTCACCGACAAGCGTTTCCGGGTCTATGACCTCGACAATAGCGCGACCTTGGGGTCGTCGCAGGCGACCTATACGCATCCGCGCTGGTTCGGCGGCACGTTCACCTATCGCTACTGAGCCAAGTGCCGCAGCGCGACCTGATCGCGCGACAGGAGGGCGAATGACCACCGATCCATCACCTGGGCGATCGGATCTGTTCGAACGCGGGCTCGAGATCAGACGCGAGGTGCTCGGCGCGGACTATGTGCACCGCGCGCTCGATCAGGCGGATAATTTCAACCTGCCCTTCCAGCACTTCCTCACCGAATGGTGTTGGGGGGCATGCTGGGGCCGTCCCGGCCTGTCGCGCGACACACGCAGCATGCTCAACATCGCCATGCTCGCCGTGCTCAATCGGCAGGACGAGCTGAAGACGCACGTGCGCGCCGCATTGGGCAATGGCGTCAGCGAGGATCAGATCCGCGAAGTGCTGATCCAGGTCGCCGTCTATGCCGGCGTTCCGGCTGCAGTCGAAGCGTTCCGGACTGCGACAGCGGCTCTCAAAGAGCGGGGCAACGGCGCGTAGGGCGCGACGGACGACCAACGGCGGGACGTATGCCGGTCCTGGTCAGCTCCGCCATCGACATTCCGTCGGCCTCAGACCAGCGTCAGCTCGCTAGCGGCTCCAGCGAAATCGGATCGGCCTTGCCTTCCTCTTTACGGAATTGCTCGATCGTCTCCCGGCCGGCATCGCACAGGGGCGCGAATATCTCGAGCATGTGGCCGTCCGGATCGAAAAAATAGAGTCCGACCGCGACGCCATGGTCAAGGACCTCGTGCACCTTGACCTTCTTTTCGAGGAAGGTCGCATAGACCCGCCGCAGCTCGTCCAGGTCCTTCGCGCAGTCGAGTTCGAGCGCGATATGCTCAATCTCCCGGCCCTTGGGCACGTCGGCTTCGCCGGGGAATAAAGCAATGTCATGATCATGCTCACCGAAGGTGAGGAACACTCCGCCTTTGTAGGGCCCGCCGCCGATGCGCGAGCTGATCTCCATGCCAAGCACGTCCTTGTACCAGGCAGCCGAGACCTCTGGATCGCGGACGAACAAGACGATGTGTGCGATGCGCTTGATCTTAGGCGTGTACATGCGGGAGTCCTTGATTGGCGGGTACCGCCGGCAGCCAGGTGATGTCGGTGATTTCGTTGAACTCGCGCCATTCCTTGTGCCAGCTCTTGCCGCCGTCCGTGCTCGAGAAGAGATCGCCGAACTTGGTCCCGATCAGCACGAAATCCGGGTCCGCGGCATTGCCGCCGGCGGCCCAGAAACAGGAATTGGGCTGTACCGGCAGATCGATCTGCTGCCAGGTCGCGCCGGCGTCACGCGATCGCAGCAGCGCGCCGGTGGTGCCGGGCGTCCCGTCACCGATCCCGAGCAGAAGGTCGGTCTCGCTGCCGTCGATCCGCGAAATGAAGCGCGAATAGCGCAGGCCCCAGCTGTCCTTGGCGCCGGTCCGCATCCAGGTCCCGCCACCGTCGGTCGAGCGGTAGAGCGCGTTGACGACCAGCACGAGCACGATATTGGGCTGGCCCGGTAGGACGAGGATGCTGTGGATGTCCGAGCTGCCCGGCGCATCCGGCCAATCGGTGTCGATGCGCCGCCAATTGTCGCCGCCGTCGCGCGTCCGGAACAGCCCGCCCTCCTCGACGCCGACCCAGACGTCGCGCGCGTCGTCAGGGTCGATCGCCATCGCCAGCATGCGCGGCCGACTGACGCCTGCGCATTTGGGGGGCATTTCAAGCGGCGTGCGCTCCCATGACCGTCCGCCGTCGCGCGAACGGAAGAAGATCGCCCGCGTTGGCGAGCCGGTGCCCGCATACATGATGTCGGGATTGCGCGTATCCGCAGCCAGCTTCCACACGGCATAATCGTTGAGCGCGCAGTCGATCCGTTCCCAATGCACGCCGCAATCCGCGCTGTGGAACAGGCCACGCTCGGCCCCGGCGAACAGCGCCTTCGGGTCGCGCGGATCGTTGAGCAGGCACCTCACCCGATCATCATATTCGAGGTCCTGGTCGATCGAAATGCGATACCAGCTCTTGCCGTCGTCATGGCTGCGAATGATCGCCTGGCCGTCGGTGGAAACGATGATGGTCTTGTCCATGGTTTCACTCATGATCTTTATCGGAAGCCGGGTTTGAGGATGTGAACCGATCGGAAATCATCAGCTCAGGTTGATCCACACGCTCTTGGTTTCGCTGTACAATTCCATTGCCTGGCGGCCATGCTCGCGCCCCCAGCCCGATTGCTTGAAGCCGCCGAAGGGCGTGGATGGATCGACCAGATTGAAGCAATTCACCCAGACCGATCCCGCCTTGACCGCGGCGGCCAAGCGGTGCGCGGTCTTGAGATCGTTGGTCCAGATGCCAGCCGAGAGGCCGAAGTCTGAATCGTTCGCCTGGGCGACCAGATCTTCCGCCTCCGACCAGGGCAATACGCTCAAGACGGGCCCGAAAATCTCTTCGCGCACGATCCGCATGTGGGGCGCGGCATCGAAGATGGTCGGTTCGAAGAAAAAGCCGTCCGGAAGGTCGGCGGGGCGCCGGCCGCCCCGCACCAGATGCGCGCCCTCCGCCTGTCCGATTTCAACATAGGAGCTGACGCGATCCCACTGCTCCTGCGAGACGAGCGGGCCGAAATTGACCTCCGGATCGAGACCGTTGCCGATCTTCAGACGGCTCGCATGCTCGGCGATGGCTGCCAGCAATTTGTCGTAGATCGACGCATGCGCATAAAGCCGCGACCCGGCGGTGCAGGTCTGCCCCTGATTGAAGAAGATGCCGTTGGCGATCGCCGCAGCCGCACCCTCGAGATCGGCGTCCGGGAGCACGATCTGCGGCGACTTGCCGCCAAGCTCGAGCGAGACCTTCTTGAGATTGCCCGCCGCCGCCCGCACGATCGCCTTGCCGACTTCGGTCGAGCCGGTGAACGCCACCTTGTCGACGCCGGGATGGGCGACCAAGGCCGCACCGGCATCGCCGAAGCCGGTCACGACATTGATCACGCCCGCCGGGAACCCCGCCTCGAGCGCGAGCTCGCCCAGCCGCAATGCCGTCAAAGGGGTCTGCTCGGCCGGCTTGAGCACGACGGTGCAACCCGCCGCAACCGCGGGAGCGATCTTCCACGCCGCCATCGACATCGGATAGTTCCAGGGGACGATCAGCGCCGCCACGCCGACCGGTTCACGCGTCGTGTAATTCAGGATGCGCAACCCGCCGCGCGGCGATACGGGAAGCGTCTCGCCTCCGAACTTGGTCGGCCAGCCGGCAAAGTAGCGGAAGGTCTTGATCGACCCTGCGATCTCCACCAGTCGCGTGAGCGTCGCCGGCTTGCCGTTGTCGAGGCATTCGAGGACGGCAAGCTCGTGCGCATCGCGCTCGATCAGCTCGGCGAGGCGATAGAGCAGTAGCGACCGGTCATTGGCATTCATGCCGCGCCAGGCCGGGTCCTCGAACGCGCGGCGCGCTGCCTGCACCGCCAGATCGACGTCGGCGGCATCGCCATGAGCAACCTGGCAGATCGTCTCGCCCGTCGCCGGATTGATTGTCGGGAAAGTTCGTCCCGACACCGCGTCCACGCGCTTTCCGCCGATGAGCAGCTGCTGCGCTGTGCCCAGAAGGTCCTGGGACAGACGGCCGGCGGTGGCGATGGCGGACAGCGACGTCATGCGGGACCCCTTGTGGATACTTGCTGACGCTCTCGATAGAGCATCGTCGTATCGCTAACAATAGGTTATTTAATGCCATGATTATTGCAAATTCGGTACAATCCACACACAACGGTCCGCGCCCCGTCTCTCGGACTGTGAGCACCGACAGTGGTAGCGGCCGCGATTGCGTGCTCAGCGCGCGGTAACCTTGCCGTCCCGTCAGAACAGGGGAACGATGGCCCAACTTTGGCGAGTTTTCAGGGCCTTGAGTCCGGCGAACTCCAGCCGGTTGCACGTCAGGGGATTGTTGTACCCGTGGGGATCGATCAGACCCGACATTGCTCCCGACGGTGGCCCTCAGCGGCGTCGGTCAGCCCCACGGCGAATGAACGACCCGACGTCACTGCGGCGGGTTCGTTCAATCGTCACAGCATCCGCGCCAACACGTCGGCGTCCTTTTCCCGATCGACGAAGCGATGCTTGAGAGCGCCGAGGACGTGGAGGATGATCAGCGCGAGCAACGTGTAGGCCAGGATGGCGTGGAGCCAGTCGAACACGGCAAAGCGCGCGTCGTTCTTGGGAAGCAGCTCGGGCAGATTGACGCCGAAGAAATAGACGCCGTCGCTCTGCGTGAAGGAGCTCGACAGTGAATAGCCCATCAGCGGGACCAGGATCATCAACGTGTAGAGCGCGACATGCGCCACCTTTGCCATGCGTCGCTCCCAGGGGGGAAGCGATCGGGGCAGTCCGGGAAGCCGCGCGGATCGCCTGACCGCCAGCCGGACCAGCACAAGCAGCAGGACCAGCATCCCGAACGACTTGTGATAGGGGTAGAGCCAGTCGAACTTGATGGGCACCTTATCGTCGATGAGGTGGACCATGGTGAAGCCCACCGTGAGCATGCCCAGGATGATCGCCGCCATCAGCCAGTGGAGCCAGCGCACCCGGCGCGGATAACGTGGATTGGCAGGCGTTCCGGTCTCCATGGTCCGCTCCCGCTTCACAAATAGATGCCGCGCGAATAGCCGCCGTCGACCGCGATCGACTGGCCGGTGATCCCGGTCCCCATCTCAGCCGCCAGGAACAAGGCCGTGCGACCGATCTCTTCCGGCTCGAGCAGCCGGCGGGCGGGCGTGTCCTTCACGAATTCCGCCTCGACTTGGCTGACCGTCCGTGACTGCGAACGCGCCTGGTCCGCGAACAATTCCTCGAGGTGGGGGGTGCGGACGATGCCAGGGTGGAGTGCATTCACCGCGATGCCGTGCGGCCCCAATTGATCCGAGACCGTCTTGGTGAGGTGGCTGACCGCGGCGTTGCGCAGACCGGACAGGGTCTCCGACGTGCGGCCCGTGAATCCGCCGATGTTGACGATTCGGCCCCAGCCCTGGCGCTTCATCGTCCCGGACACGGCCCTGATGCAGCGGGCATATCCCACGACCTTGGTGTCGAGGTCGCGCAGCAGCGCCTCGCCATCGAGCATGTCGATATCGCCCGTCAGGCCAGATGGGTTGGCCGCGCAATTGATCAGGATGTCGATCCGCCCGTGGCGATCGAGCACGGTTTCGACAAGCCGGTCGATGCTGCCCTGGTCTCGCGTATCGCAGGCAATGGCATCGACCGACTGACCGGTCCGTTCGGAGATTGCGGCGGCTGCCTCCTCCAGCCGGTCGATCGTGCGCGCGGCAATCACCACCCTCGCCTGCGCGGCCGACAAGCTCTCGGCAATGGCGCGGCCAATACCCGAACTGCCGCCGGTCACGATCGCGACGCGACCGGTCAGTGTCGGCACCGCTGCGGCTTGCCCGTTCACGGCAGGGTGGCCTCGATCAGGAACGGGCCCTTGACCGAAAGCCCGCGCGACAGCGCGGACGAGAATTCCGCCGCCGTCTCGGCGCGCGCGGCGGGAACACCATAGCCTTGCGCCAGATCCACCCAGTCGATGCAGGGCTCACCAAGGTCCGTGAGCCGATCCAGGACGGGTTGCGCGAGGTCGGCTCCCGTCCGCTTGAGCTCCGTCTGCAGGATTCCATAGCGGTGGTTCGCCGCCAGGATGATGGTCACGTCCAGCCGCTCGCGCGCCATCGTCCATAGCGCCTGCAGCGTATATTGGGCGCTGCCGTCGGACTGTAGCGCCACCACGCGCGTGTCCGGGCAACCGATCGCGGCACCGACCGCGCAAGGCAGCCCCTGCCCGATCGCCCCGCCCGTATTGGTCATGACGCGGTGCCGCCTGGCGCGGTACGCCTGCTGAAGCCACGGCCCACCCAGCGTCGATCCCTCTAGCGAGATGATCGCATCCTCGGGCAATTGCTCGACCAGCGTTTCGATTATCGCCGCAGGCGTGAGCGCTGCGCCTTCCGCCTGTTCGGACGACTTGGGAGCGCGGGCCGACGCGGCAGGCGCGGCCTGTTCGAAACGGGCGGCAAGCGCTGCCAGCGCTCCGAGGACATCTTCGCCGGGGTCGGCGAGGCTCGTCAGCCGGTCATCGGGCACGAGCAGGCTCGGATAGCCCTCATAGCCGAAATAGCTGACGGGCGCGCGCGCACCGGCGAGGATCACGCTCGCGCCATCCAGCTGGCGCAGCACGTCATCTGGAAAGTAAGCGAGACGTTCCAGCCGCGGTAGGTCGCCGCCCAGAGAGACGATCGCGGGATAGGTTTCCATGAGCAGCCGCGCACCGGTCGCGGCTGCGATCCGCGCCGCATCGCGCTGGCCCTCGGGCCGCAACCCTTCCCCACCCAGCAAGAGGACAAGCGACCCGCTGCCGCTCAGGGCCGCCGCGCATTTGTCGATACGGCCCTTGGTGATCGCGCGGCGCGGACGGACCGTGCTGTGGAACGGCTCCCCCTGCGGGAGGCTGACTGCGTCCATCACATCGGTCGGGATGACGACGGTCACGACCGCCCCCTCCGCGGCGGCCGCCGAGGCATGCGCCATGTCGCGCTCCACCCGGGCGACCTCCTTCATGCGGACCACCTGGCCTACGGCATGCGCCAAGGCAGAAATGTCCGACGTCAGCGGCGCATCATATTGCAAATGCCATCGTGCATGATCCCCGACCAGATTGACGATCGGCGAGCGTGCCCGGCGGGCATTGTGCAGATTGGCAAGGCCGTTCGCGAGACCCGGGCCGAGATGGAGCAGGGTCAGCGCCGCCTGCCCCGTCACGCGCGCATACCCATCGGCGGCGCCGGTGCAGACACCTTCGAACAAGCTGAGCACAGGCCGGATCTCCGGCACGTCGGCCAGCGCCCGGACCAGTGACAATTCGGTCGTGCCGGGATTGGCGAAGCAGACCGAAAAGCCCTGCGCCCGCGCCGCCTCAAGCAGGATGCGCGCGCCGGTGGGTCCGCCGCTCACAGGATTTCCGCGGCCGTGGCGTTCAGCGCATCGCTGAAGATGTCGACCAGTTCGTCAATCTCAGCCTTGGAGATGACCAGAGGTGGCGCGAACACCAACGTATCTCCGAGCGCCCGCGAAACCAGGCCGCGATCGAACAATTTGCCCAGCAGGCGCCGTCCGACCCGATCGGTCATCGGGAAGGCCTCCTTGGTGGCGCGATCCCGAACAAGCTCGACTCCAAGCATCAGGCGCCGCCCGCGGATTTCGCCGACCAGCGGATGATCGCCGATCGCGTCCCGCATGCGGGCAAGCAGATAATCGCCGCGTTCGGCGGCACCTTCCACGATCTTTTCCTCGTCGAGCAGCTTGAGCGTGGCGATCGCCGCGGCCGCGCCCACCGGGTGGGCAGAATATGTGAAACCATGCGCGAACAACCCGGCTTCGGCGGACTTGCTTTCGATGACGTCCCAGATCTTGGGCGAGACGAGGCAAGCCGACGCCGGGAAATAACCGCTGGTCAATCCCTTGGCGGTGGTCAGCAGATCGGGCTGCAGTCCGTAGGATTGGCAGCCCCAATAGGTGCCCAGCCGCCCGAAACCGGTGATCACTTCGTCGGCGACGAGCAGCACGTCATGCTTCTCGAGGACCGGCAATATCTCTTCGAAATAGCCTTCGGGCGGCGGAATGAGCCCCCCTGCCCCCATAACCGGTTCGGCGAAGAAGGCGGCGACCGTGCCGGGCCCCTCGCGTTCGATCTGGGCATCGAGCTCCTCGGCCAACTTGCGCGAGAATTGCCGCTCCGACATGCCAGCGGCCGCGTAGCGGTAGAAATGCGGATTGGCGGTGTGGAGGATCGGCCCCTGGGGCAGATCGAACAGGCCGTGCATGCTCGGCAGGCCGGAAAGGCCACCCGTCGCCACCGCCGAGCCGTGATAGGAGCCCCAGCGCGCAATGATCTTCTTCTTCTCCGGCCGCCCGCGCAGATTGTTGTAATACCAGATCAGCTTGAGCTGGGTTTCGTTGGCGTCGCTGCCCGAGGCGCCGAAGAAGATGCGCGCGGTCGGCATCGGCGCGCGCGCCTTCAGCATCTCCGCGCACTCGACGACCACGTCGGAAGAAAGGCTGTTGAAGGCATGGAAGAAGGACAGCCGCGCACTCTGCGCGGCGATCGCCTCGACGATCTCCTCGCGGCCATAGCCCATGGTCACGCACCACAGGCCGGCCATGCCGTCGAGATATTCCTGCCCATGTATGTCGCGCAGGCGCACGCCCTTGCCCTCGACCATGATCCGGGGCCCGTCGCGCATCAGATCCGCGACCGAGGTGAAGGGATGGAACAGCGAGTCCCGGTCGATCCTGCCCGCCAGTTGCACGTCGAGCGTCACGATATTTTCTCCTGGTGAGCCCCGCCGATCGCGGGCGATTGTTGATGCGGACGCCATCCGTGCGGTCCGAGCAAAGGCTGGACGAAGGCGCGCACATAGGCGTTGAAGGTGTCGGGCGCGTCGTCATGGACGTAATGACTGGCGCCCGCGACTTCGACGTAGCGGATCGAGGGATTGCGCTCGACCATCCGCGCCACCGTCTCGCCGGGGCAGAAGTCAGACTTGGCGCCACGAATGACGAGGGTCGGAACGCTCAGGCGATCGACAACCGGCCATAGATCCACCACCCGCGCCGGATCCGGATCGACACGCGTGGCGCCGATGCCGAGGGCGTCGTAGCGCCATGCGATCCGCCCGTCCGGCGCCGCGTGCATGCTCTCCGCGAGCCGCTCCTCGATCGCTGCCGCATCGAGATTGGGCCGTCTCGCCCGCCAATAAGCCCGCGCCTCGCCCCAATCGGCGAAGTCCAGGGGCAGGCTTGCCATTTCGGCCACGATCCGGCGCGCGCCGTCGCCGGACGTGGACGAGCCTGGCGCGATATCCTCGATCACCAGCCCTGCCAGCCGCTCGGGGTGGCGTGCCGCATAGACATAAGCAGTCGTGCCTCCCATCGAATGGCCGACCAGGACGAAGCGATCGAGACCAAGTCCGTCGACCAGCTGCTCGAGGTCGGCAAGATAGGCATCGGTATAATAATTGCGCTCGGGGTCCCACGCGCTCGCGCCGCGCCCCCTTTGGTCGAGCGCGATCAAATGGGTGCGCCCGCGCAGGTCGGCCGCGAGCTTGCGCCAGGTACCGGAATAGCCGCGCAGGCCATGCAGCAGGACGATCGCGGGCGCGTCGGGCGCGCCCCATTCGCGGACCGACAGATGAAGGCCGTTGACCAGCCGCACATGCACGCGCTCATCGTCGAGCATCGCGATCGGGGCGGGCGGGCGCTTCATCTGGTGCGGTCCAGGCTCGTCGGACTCGCGGTCAGCCGAGGCCGTCCATGGCCTTGATGTCTTGGGCCTTGAGCCCGCCGAGGCGGGGATGCAGGCGCCCACGGGTCGCGACTGCCATCGCGATCAGCACCTCGTCCGCGGCCGGCGCATCGCCGAAGGACGCGGTGATCGTGTCATAATGCGAGCGCACATAGAGCGCGTCCTTGTGCGCATAAGGGATGTCGATCGTGACCCCGGGCGCGCCGCGCTTGCCTGTCGACGGGACCCAGGCGAGTGCGCCGCCCACGGCCTCGCGGATGGGGTTGGCGAACTCGGTGGTGAGGAAGGCATTGCCGTGCTCATATTCGCCGTTCATGCCGACGATACAGGCCTTGCCGTAGCTTTCGACCTTCCTGCCGGCGAGGCGGGCGAGGATGCGCCGCCCGAATTCCAGCCCCAATTCGCGCGATTCGCGAACGACGTCGGCGAGCGACTCGACATACGCCCCGGCATATGGGTTCGCGATCGCGGCGGCGATCACGATCTTCACGACGGGCTCCCCGTCCGCGAGCGGGCCGGACTCCAGCGCCAGCGTCTCCTCCTCCACCGTGAACCATTTACGGATGTGAAGGCCGTGAAAATTGGCCGGACGTGCAGGCATCGCAAACCCTTCGTGCTTCGGTTGAATCACGCCCCCAAAGGGAGCGTGGATGGGTCTCTTTGCACAACAATCAGCCTTAAACAAGCCAATAGTTGCATTGCGTGAACAATGTGCGCCACGGGACGCTGTTGGTTATTGTTGACAATCATCAACATTGGAGGGGATTATCGGCGACATGAGCAACAATGTTGAAGTCAGCAATGCGGTCGCCATGATGGCGTTCGCCGCAGTCGTCCGGAATGGCAGCTTCTCGGCCGCGGCCGATTGGCTCAAATGCTCGAAGGCGGCGGTCAGCCGCCAGATCGCGCGGCTGGAACATCATTTCGGGGTGCGGCTACTCGATCGAACCACCCGCACAATCTCGCTCACGCCCGCGGGCCGGGAAGTTTATGAGCGCTGCGCGCGCATCGTCGACGAGGTGAACGAAGCCAACAACGTCATGGCGGGCATGCTCAACACGCCCCGCGGCGACCTCAAGATCAATGCGCCGGTCGTGTCCTCGCTGTTCCGGATTACCCAGGCCTTCCCGCAATTCCTGCAGCGCTATCCGGACGTGCGCGTGCACATCAATCTGTCGGACAGTCACGCGGACCTGCTGCAGGGCAGCTTCGATGCGGCCTTCTGGGTCGGGGAACCCTATGACTCGGCGCTGCACGCGGTGAAGCTGCGCGAATATCCGATGATGCTTGCCGGCTCGCCCGAATATTTCGCCAAGCGCGGCACGCCCGGCTCGCCCGCCGAGCTGAAGGAGCATGACTGCATCATCGAGACGCATCTGTCGCGCCCCGGCGAATGGCGGCTGTCGCGTGACCAGGTGGTTGCGGTGCGCAGCGGGCGCATGTCGTCCAACAGCGTTCGCATGACCCGTGAGGCCATGCTCGCGGGCATGGGCATCTGCTTCCTGCCGCGCTTCCTGCTGAGCGACGATATCGCGGCGAAGCGCGCCATCCCGATCCTGGAAGATCATGTCACGGCGGTGTTGCCGCTCTACGTCATGTTCCCGCAGGGCCATTACATTCTCGCCAAGGTGAAGGCGCTGGTCGATTTCCTCATGGAAACCGTCGCGAGCGAAGGCGCGAAGATCTAGCGCTCACCACGTCCGAGCCGCCTCGAGCGCGGCCGAGTCCCACCTTGAGGCCAACCCGTCCGACCATTTGGCGCGGCGTGATCGCGCTTGACCGCCCTTGAGCTATGCGTTTATGCGTTGATGCAACAATAGTGGCATATTGCCAGATTATGTTGCTTAATCGAGACAGTTGGAGCAAGGGTGGCGCAGGATATTCTCGAGCAATCGCCGACCTTTGGGCGAACGCCGGTCGAGCCGACCGGACTCGACCTCGGCTATGCGACGCAGGATCGGGTCTGGCGCCTGCGACAGGCGAGGCTGGGCGGCTATAAGCTCGGCCTCACCACCTTGAAGGCTCAAACCGTGATGGGGGTTTCGGCGCCGGTTGCCGGCCGCCTTGCTGATACGGATCTTATCAGGGGCCAGGTGGCGCTGGCCGTGCGGCCGGGTCATCTGCGGATTATCGAAGCCGAATTGCTGTTTGAACTTGGCCATGATCTGGAGGGCCCGAGCGGATCCATCACTCCTGATGACATCTTTGCCGCGACGCGCGCCTTCCACGCAGGCATCGAGATCTGCGACGCACGTCTGTTCCCCGACGACGATGCGACCCTGGCACAGATCGTGGCTGACAATGTCTATGCCGACAAAGTCGTGATCGGCGAGCGGCTGACCGTCACTGCTTTGGAAGACCTGAACGATATCGAAGTCCATCTCGGCGGTGCCGGGCAGCCGGTTATCACCGGCTCGACCGCGCAGGTGCTGGGCAATCCGGCGATTGCGGTTGCCTGGCTCGCCAACCACCTTGCGGCGCTGGGCGGCCCTTTGCGCGCGGGCATGGTAATTGCGAGCGGAAGCTGCACCGGGATGGTCGAGGCGCCGCTTGGCACTACGATGCGCGCCGACTTCGCGGGGCGGGCGACGGCGACGGTCGCGCTGAATCCGCATAAATCTTGTTGAGGGGGGCGATTATGAGCATGGATCTGGGCCTGGGCGGCAAGGTGGCGATCGTCACCGGCGGCAGCGTTGGCATCGGCAGGGAGACGGCACGCAAGCTGGCCGCCGAAGGCGTCAGCGTGGTGATCACGGCACGCTCGCGCGACGCACTGGAGCGAGCGGCGGCGCAGATCTCGTCCGAGACGGGCGGCACATGTATCGCCATTCCGGCCGACATGACGGACACGGCGGCGGTTCAGGCCTGTGTCAGCCAGACGATCGAGCGGTTCGGCACAGTCGATATATTGGTCAATTGCGCCGCCGCGCCGGGAGGCCTCGTCCGCAACAATATCGAACTGGCGGATGTCGAGGCGCTCAAGCTGGACCTCGACACCAAGCTGATCGGCTATTTCCGCATGTGCCAGGCCTGCGTGCCCCACATGCGCAAGGCGGGCTGGGGCCGGATCGTCAATGTCGGCGGCTTGACCGCGCGCTGCACCGAGGCGCTGAGCGGTATGCGCAATGCCGCGCTGGTCCATTTCACCAAGACGCTATCCGACCATCTGGGGCCGGACGGCATCACCGTGAATATCGTCCATCCCGGCGTCACCCGCACCGAACATATCGAGAGCTGGTTCGCGGAGATGGCGCGCGACGAAGGCGTCACGGTGGAAGCCATCGTCAAACGGGAAGCTGCGGATCCGTCGGCCGTCAAGCGCATGCTGGAACCGGAGGAAGTCGCCGATCCAATCCTCTTCCTGGTTTCTCAACGGGCGAGCGGACTCACCGGAGAATCGATCGCAGTCGATGGCGGGCTCTCTCGAGCCGTGTTTCTCTGACACTTTGGGGTCGGCGGTCAAAAGCGCTGGCTTACGACCGCCGCGGTGTGGATCGTTGGGGCGAACCCTTCGCTAAACCGCTGTCTCTCTCCAGGAGCCGATAGCTGGATAACAATAACGCGATTGCTCTTGCATTCTCTCGAAACGACTTTCGAATAGCTTCCACGAAGGGGAGCCACTCTGCAGTTTGGCCATTTTGGCGCCTGCGCGTTGCCTTGAGAAGCGTCGCACGTGAGCGGGCCCTGCTTTGTGGCACTTTATCCTTCAAGTCAGACGGCGCAGAAATCGTCGTTGGCGCCGCCGAGCTCTCAACTGACTCGCAAGGCTGTTTGACGGCACCCGCTCAGGGCCTGGCGAGGAGCCGTGGCCACGCTGAGGCCGCAGGGAGCAATCTCGACCTGATCGCCACCGCATCTGCAGCTTGCGACTGGATCACGCCAGAAGCCACTATTCGATTTTTGGAATCGAGAGCGCGTTCGCTACTGCCCGCAGTTCCTCGAAAAACAGCCGCTGCAGGGGTGAAGGATAGAAATCACGCCGGGTGATTGCGCCGATCGTACGTGCGGTATCGGGAGCGTCGGACCGGATCTCGACAAGTTGGCAGGCGTCGATTTCCGCGCGCACCTGATCGGGCGACAAAAGCGTCAGAAAGTCGCTGCGCACCAGCACGCCACGGATGAGGGCGACGGAACCGCACTGGATGGGCGCGGTAGGCCGGGGCATTCCAGCCTTGTCGAACAGTTGCTGCCAACGGTCCAGCAGGCCGGAGGCACGCCGCGCGACGATCCACGGGAAGCGGGACAGGTCCTCAAAGCTCGCATGTTTGCCGGCAAGCGGATGGTCTGCGCGGCCGATCACAGTCAGCCGGTCGGTGAACAACGGCTCCTCATGCAGATCGCGCGGCGGCTGGACGCGGAGCGCGCCGATGATCACGTCGACGTTGCCGCTACGCAGCAACTCTACCAGCTCGAGATAGGAGCCCTCGACCACGTCGACATGCGCGCTCGGCGCTTTTTGCGAGAGCGCTGCAAGCGTCGCCGGAAGAAGCAATGAGCGTGACAATGCCATCGCACCGATGGAGAGTTGGCCGCCTTCGTGGCCACTTTCCTCCAGCGCGGCGGAGAGTTCGGCGACACCAAGCTGGAGATCGCGCGCGAGCTTGTGGCCAGCCGCAGTTAGACCAATACCGCGTCCGCGCCGCTCGACGAACGCAGTCCCGCACAGCAATTCCAAATCCTTCACCGCGCGATGCAATGCGGGTTCGGACAGGCCGACCGACTGCGCGGCCGCAACGAAGCTGCCGGTTTCGGCCACGCTCAGCATTGCGCGCACCTGCGAACTGGTCAGCCGGTTCTCGGGGTTGGTTGTACGCGCATTCTTCGCGGCCGTGCGGACCGCTCGCGCCAGCTTCGCCATCGCCCGATTGACGCGCGCGAGAACGCGCTTGCCCGTCGCGGTGACCTCCATTCCGTGGGGGTGGCGATCGAACAAAGCCGTGCCGAACTGCGCCTCGAGCTTAGCCAAGCCTTGCGTCAGTGCGGGTTGCGACAGACCGGCGAGCTTGGCCGCGCCGCTGATATGGCCACACTCCGCGATCGCGCCAAGCGCACGCAGATGTCGCAGATTGAGGGCGAACGGATCGGTCATGACACCACTTATAGCTAGAGCTTATACCCTTCCCGCTATTCGAATTTGTTTATCGTCATCAACTCGCCCTAGGCCACAGTCAGGCGAAAAGCCGCGTTAGTGGAGAGGGGGAGCTTCATGCTCGACCAGTTGCTGGCCATACGTCCTGGGCAAGAAAGTGCGGAAGGGCCGGCGGGGCACCGCGCCTTGCTCGATTGGGTGGCCGAAATCGCCGCGCATACCCAACCCGATGCGATCCGCTGGTGCGACGGCTCCGAGGCCGAATGGCAGGAGTTGAGCGATTTGCTCGTCGCGCAGGGCACACTCACCCGACTCAACCCGGCGATCCGCCCCAATTCCTTCTATGCCCGCTCCGATCCGCGCGACGTGGCGCGTGTCGAGAGCCGCACCTTCATTTGCTCGGAACGCGAGCAGGATGCCGGCCCCACCAACAACTGGTGCGATCCCGCAGAGATGCGGGCCAAGCTTGATCCGCTGTTCGCGGGCTGCATGCGGGGCCGCACCATGTATGTCGTGCCCTACTGCATGGGGCCGTTGGGCTCAGACAAGAGCGCGATCGGCGTTGAGTTGACAGACAGCGCCTATGTCGTCCTGTCGATGAAGATCATGACGCGCATGGGCCAGGCCGCGTTGGACATGCTGGGGGAGGACGGTTTCTTCGT
>Ga0207706_10002359_pt1 | contig 18446 bp, 20 predicted proteins | sample KBSC53metaG_FD_184318 | JGI IMG/M metagenome (GOLD analysis project Ga0207706, IMG submission 184318) | Corn rhizosphere microbial communities from Kellogg Biological Station, Michigan, USA - KBS C5-3 metaG (SPAdes) (version 2) | ecosystem: Host-associated > Plants > Roots > Rhizosphere > Soil ... | reverse complement strand
TCGGGCGACTGGCCGGCGTGGATCGCGCGGGTCGCGAAGCGCTGCCGGGTCGTCGCTGCCAGCGCCGTGTCGTCTCGTTTCATGGCCGGGCCTTTCGCAGGTGGTTGAGCAGGTCGAAGCGGGTGATGAGCCCGTGGAAGCCGGAATCATCCGCGATGATCGCGACCAGCCCCTTGTCGAGGACCGCGCGCAGCGCCGGCAGGCCGGCCGAGGGCGGCAGGGTCTGCAAGGCGGTGCTCATCGCGGTGCGCACCGCGTCTTCGTAGCGCGACGGATCGTCCTGGACGTGGAGCAGCAGGTCGGACTCGTCGACGACGCCGACCAGGCGCGCACCGTCGAGCACCGGCAGCTGCTGCAGGTCGGCCGCGCGCATGCGCCGGAACGCGTTGAGCAGCGTGTCGTCGGGGCCGACGGCGACGACGCCGCCCTCCTCGGCCCGGCGCGCGATCAGGTCGCGCAGGTCGCCGTAGCGGCGCTGCCGCAGCAGCCCTTCGTCGATCATCCAGGCGTCGTTGTAGACCTTGCTGAGGTAGCGCGTGCCGGTGTCGCAGACGAAGCTGACGACGCGCTTCGGCTCGGTCTGGGCGCGGCAGAAGCGCAGCGCCGCGGCGAGCAGCGTTCCGGTCGACGAGCCGCCGAGCAGGCCCTCGGCCTTCAGCAGCTCGCGCGCCATCGCGAAGCTTTCCTCGTCGGGGATCGAATACGCGTGCTTGATCGCCGACAGGTCTGCGATCGGCGGCACGAAGTCTTCGCCGATGCCTTCGACCGCCCACGAGCCGGCCGCGCCGTGCGTGCCGGTCATGACCAGGTCGCGCAGGATCGAACCGGCGGGATCGGCGAGCACGAACTCGACCTCGGGCCGCGCGCGCCGGAAGAATCGCGTCAATCCGGTCAGCGTGCCGGACGAGCCGATGCCGACGACGATGGCGTCGACGTCGCGACCCATCTGCTGCCAGAGCTCGGGTCCCGTCGTCAGCTCGTGGGCGAGCGGGTTCGCGGGGTTGTTGAACTGGTCGGCGAAGAACGACCCGGGGATGCCGGCGGCGAGGCGCGCCGCGAAGTCCTGGTAGTAGTCGGGGTGACCCTTGCCGACGTCGCTGCGCGTCGTGTGCACTTCGGCGCCGAGCGCCTTCAGGTGCAGCACCTTCTCGCTCGACATCTTGTCGGGAACGACGAGGACGACGCGGTAGCCCTTGGCACGCGCGACCAGCGCCAGGCCGAGCCCGGTGTTGCCCGCGGTGGCCTCGACCACCGTGCCGCCGGCGTGCAGGCGGCCGTCGCGCTCGGCGGCTTCGATCATCGACAGGCCGATCCGGTCCTTGATCGAGCCGCCGGGGTTCTGCGATTCGAGCTTGAGGAAGAGCGAGCAGCAGCCGGTGTCGAGACGCGTCACCTCGACCAGCGGCGTGTTGCCGATGAGGTCGAGGACGGCGGGGCGCGGCGGGCGGTCCATGGACCGTGACGGTAGTCCATTCGGGGCCGCCGTGCGACATGCCCCGAGCCGATCACTCGATCACCTCGTCGGCACGCGCGAGCAGCGCACGCGGCAGCGTCGCACCGATCGTGCGGGCGGCGCGGCGATTGAGGATGAGCTTGAATTTCGTCATCTGCTCGACCGGCAACTCGCCTGGCCGAGCGCCATTCAGGATTCGGTGAACGTAGCCCGCTGACCGGCGCGCGATCTCATCGACATCCCAGCCGAATCCGATCAGCAGCCCGGCACGAGCGAACTCCGGTTCCGTCGACACCGCCGCCAAACGGCTTGCCGCGAACATCGCAGCCACTTCTTCGCGCCGAGGGGCGAACTCCTCCGGGTCGTCGAGCTTGACGCCGCGCACACCCTGGCGCCGCATTCGCACGAGCGCATCGCCCAGCTGCTCGATCCCGTCGGCCTCCCTCACCTCGAGTCTCACGCCCAGTGTTCGCTCGATGACGCTGCGCATTGCCTTGACTCGCTCATAGGCGGGCCAGGAGCGCACGGAGGTGGACTGCACCAGCCCGATCGGGGCCTGCGTCCCGACCACCGTCAGCAGTGCCTCGATCGCCTTGCTCTCGAGCTCGAAGCCGAGCACCGCGTTGCCGGTGACGTTGCCGGCCGGCCGCGAGAGGCTGGAGACGAGCCCGATCTCGACCGGGTCGACCCAGGAACGATCGAAGACGATGGGGACCGACTGCGTGACCCGTTGGGCGGCCTGAACGGTGGCGGCAATCTCGACCGTATAGATCACGTCGACGCGCTGAGCGACGAGCTCCGCCGCGGCCGCGACGAGGAGGCGCGACATTTGCGGCTCGTCATAGGTTCCCGCGTACCGGTGCAGATACTCGATCTCGCGGCCCTGAGCACGGCCCAGTCGCGCCAGCTCGTCGACGAATGCCCGCCATTCGGGCAACTTCGTGTAGGTCTCGGTGACGGACAACAGGCCGATCCGCCGGGCGCCAGCCGGCCGTGCCGGTACCGAGACCGCGCCCAGCAACAGCGCGCAGGCGCCGTTGGCGATCGCACGACGTCGGATGTTCACTCGCCACCCTCATCGGAGTACAGCAGCAACAACCGACTCCCAAGTCGACGGCAGGCCCAGTATCGACTCAAGCTCGATCGGCGCGCAAGCATCTGCGATCCGTAGCGGAAGCGATGCAGCGGTTGCGGTCTCGCTCCGTGTGCTTGCGCGCGGCTCGTCGTCCGGTTCTCTCCTCTTACGACGTTTCGCAGCGTCCTGCCTGGACCTTCAGAGCGGCGAGCTTCCGGTCGGCCTCGTGAAGGGCTGCCGTTCCGCTCGCCTTCTGAGCCAGCACCACGACGGGAACGACGGCCTTCCAGGCATTGCCGCTCTGCTCGGCGGCAGCGCGGCGCGCCTGCTCGGTCCGCGCGATCTCGTCTTGGAGCTGAGCGCATTCCGGGGCCGGCACGGCTTCGTCCGGCCGAGGCTGGCCGCGCGACTCCGGCGGCGTCGCGCAACCCGCCGCGAGGACGAGCGTGCCGGCGAGCAGGAAGGTGCGGACGTGGTCGCGCGAGCGACGGCGAATCGATGTCATGCGGTGATCCCTCGGTTTGGAAGAAGACCGCCATTGCAGCCGGGGCGCGTTTCCCGGTGCCTTCAGACGACGCGATCGCGATTTCGATTGCAATCGGTGCGCGCGAGGACAACGACCGGCGGTCCACCGGAATCACCCCGATCGCCGCGACCGGCCGTAGGAGTGGCGTCGAATCGCCGACGCCACCCTTCTTTCGCCATGTCCATTCGCGCCAGACATTCCGTGACGGTCGCCGCCATGTTGATCGGAGCCGGCGCGGGCCTGCAACCAGCCGCGGCCGCGGAGCGACGGAGCACGCTCGACGACCAGCGGTCGGTCGCGGTCACGATCTACAACGACGAGCTCGCGCTCATCAAGGATGTTCGCCAGGTGACTCTCGACGCCGGCGCGGTTCGCCTCGCGCTGCGCGACGTCAGCGCGCGCATGCGGCCGGAGACGGCAGCGCTGCGCAACGTGATCCGCCCCGGTGCCTTCGACCTGCTCGAGCAGAACTTCGACTTCGATCTGCTCACGCCTGCCAAGCTCCTCGAGAAATACGTCGGCCAGACGGTTCGGATCGTGAAGACCAATCCGCGCACCGGGGTGGAGACGATCGAGTCGGCGCAGGTGCTCGCTGCCCCGCAAAGCGTCGGTCCGCAGATCTTCATCCCGCAAGGCGTCGGCCCGCAGGTCTTCGCCCCCGGGCAAGGCGTCGTGCTGAAGATCGGCGACCGCATCGAGACCGGCGCGCCGGGCCGGATCGTCTTCGACGGCGTGCCGGCGACGCTCCGCGACCGGCCGACGCTCGTCGCCGAGCTGAACAACCGGCAGGCGGGCGCACAGACCCTGGAGCTCACGTATCTGAGCGGCGGCCTGTCGTGGCAGGCGGACTATGTCGCCGAGCTGGCCGCCGACGACGCGAGCCTCGACCTGAACGGCTGGGTCACGCTGACCAACCGCAGCGGCACTGCGTACCGCAATGCCAGGCTGCAGCTGATGGCAGGCGAGGTCAATCGAGCGCGCCCGGATTTGCGCCCGATGCCGGACCCGGCGGCCATGAACAGGGCCATGATCGCCGCACAGGCACCTGCGCCGCCGATGAAGCAGGAGTCGTTCTTCGAATACCACCTCTATACGCTCGGCCGCCCGACCACACTCGCAGACAACCAGACCAAGCAGGTCGCGCTGCTGAACGCCGCGCAGGTGCCGGTGCGCAAGGAGCTGGTGCTGAACGGCAGCGACACCTACTACCGATCGAGCGTCGGCGACATCGGCCAGAAGCTGAAGACCGGGGTCTACGTCGAGTTCGTCAACCGCGAAGGCGCTCGCCTCGGGCAGCCGCTGCCCAAAGGCGTCGTTCGCGTCTACAAGCGCGACGGCGCCGGCAACGCGCAGTTCGTCGGCGAAGACCGCATCGACCACACGCCGAAGAACGAGAAGGTGCGCCTCAAGCTCGGCGAGGCGTTCGACGTCACCGCCGACAAGAAGCAGACCGACTTCAAGCGACGCGAGCCGAACAACCCTGCGAGCTACGCGTTCGAGAGCGCCTACGAGATCGTCGTCCGCAACGCCAAGAACGAGGCGGTCAGCGTGACGGTGCGAGAACCGGTGCCGGGCGACTGGACCATGCTCGAGGAGTCGAAGCCGCACGCGAAGGTCGCGGCCGGCACGGCCGAGTGGCGCATCGACGTCCCCGCTGGCGGCGCAACCACGCTGCGCTATCGGGTCCTCGTCCGCTATTGAGCCGTGAGATGCAGCAAGCCTGCGTGACGGAGAAGCGGGCTACCGGGACCCAGGCCGCGCCTTCGCGAGTCGCTCGGCCGGAGCTCGCTTCGCCGGCGACGCTCCGGCGTTCAATGCGGCCATGCGCGCGCCCGCGGCGTGCAGCGCATCGCGCAGCGCCTGCGGCTCGAGGACTTCCGCCTCGCCGCCGAGTTGCAGCATCTGAAGCGCCGCGTCGTCGATCGACTCGATCTGCACCGTTGACCTTGGCAGTTGTGGAATAGATCGCGCCGGATCGCGGTCTTGCCTGCAGAGGGGACCAGACAGATGGGCGACGAGAACAACTGGCGACGTTTCGAGCAGCTGGCCATGCCGCACCTCGACGCGGCCTACAACCTTGCGCTCTGGATCACGCGCAACGCAGACGATGCGCCGGTCGGCTATCGCGAGGTGTTTGTCCTCCCCGAGCTCGAAGAGCTTTCCTAATGTCGACGCGAACGAGCGCCTGGCTCGAACGACTCGGGCAACTCGCCCTCTTCGCAAGACTGGCGTCTTGCCGGATCGCGACCGTTCCGGCAGAGGCCGCGCAGGACATGCGAAGCCAAATCGCCGAGGGCACATGAGCCAGGCCCTGCGCTACGTCAGCCCGAATCGGCTCGAGTGGCACGAGGTGGCGCGCCCGGCGATCCGCGATCCGGGAGATGTGATCGTGCGTCCCGTCGCGTCGACGACCTGCGACCTGGACGTCCTGATCATCCGCGGGAAGACCCCGTTCAAGGGGCCCTTCGACCTCGGCCACGAATGCATCGCCGAAGTGATGGAGGTGGGAGAGGGCGCGCTGTGTTTCCACCCCGGCCAGCTCGTCATCGTGAGCTGGCATTTCTCCTGTGGCGCTTGTCACCGGTGCGCGCGGGGACTGATGAACGCCTGCGTCTACCACCCTCCAGGCGCCATGTTCGGGATGCCAGTCGGCGGCAAGTGGGGAGGGCTCTTTTCGGATCTCGTCCGGGTTCCGTTCGCTCGCGCCGCCCTGCTGCCCCTGCCATCGGGGCTCGAACCGACCCATCTCGCGAGCCTGAGCGACAACATTCCGCTCGGCTACGAGCTGACAGTCCCGCGCCTCGAATGCAGTCCGGGCGCCGACGTGCTCGTCGTCGGCGGCGTCGGATCGATCGCACTCTTTGCAGTCGCCTTTGCAAAGGCCGCCGGCGCAGGCCGAGTGGACTATCTCGATGCGGACTGCGGCCGTCTGGAAATCGCCGAGAAACTCGGGGCCACGGTGAGGGGGGCGCCCGTTCCGAGGCGCGCCGGAAGCTATCGCATCACCGTCGACGCAAGCGGCAGCGCCGACGGACTGCTGTGCGCCATGCGGTCCACCGAGCCCGGGGGTTGCTGCTCCAGCGTCGGTGCGCAGTTCGGACATACGGCGATGCCGATGCTCGAGCTGCACACCGGTGGCATTCACTTCTATACGGGCCGAGGCAAGGGCCGCCCTCACTTCGAGGATGCGCTGGCATTCGTGAGCGCCGGACGGGTCAAGCCCGAGCTCATCACCACGGAGGTGAAGCCCTTCGAGCAATCGCACGAGGTGCTTCGCGAGCCGTCAATGAAGCCGATCCTGGTGCGATCGACGACGCTCTCCACCGCGTTCCGGCCGAAGGCATTTGCATCTTGAGCACCGTCTGCAGGGCAGTGGGCGGTCTGCCGTCATCGATAGTCTCGTCGCCGATCAAGAACTCGTTTGCTCATCCCCCGTGAAGCAATCCGTACGTGCTCGTCCGCTTACTTTCACTCCATTCCTCACTTCCAAGGAAAATCATGCAATCCAAAACCCTCCCGACCATTGCGGGATCGCTCGTCGCCGTCGCCTTTGCCGCGCTCGCCTCGCCCGCACAGGCGGATGAAGATTTCAAGTTCGACATGGTGCGTTCGCCATCGCTGGCCGCCTTCCCTGCCTGCGTGCCGAACGCCCATGCAACCGTGCGCGTCGAGCCGCGCGGCGCCGTCGAAGAAATGCAAGTTCGCGTCGAAGGCCTGCCGCCGAAGACCGACTTCGACTTCTTTGTCATCCAGGTGCCCAACGGCCCGTTCGGCATGGCCTGGTATCAGGGTGACATCGAGACCAATGAGCACGGCGTCGGCCACGGCAAGTTCATCGGTCGCTTCAATGAAGAGACGTTCATCGTCGCGCCGGGCAGCGTGCCGGCTCCTTCCGTGCACAACAACGCCTTCCCGGACGCGACGCTGAACCCGGTCACCGGACCGATCCACACGTTCCACCTCGGGCTGTGGTTCAACTCGCCCCAGGACGCAGTGAAGGCCGGCTGCTCAGGCGGCGTGACGCCCTTCAACGGCGAACACAACGCGGGAGTGCAGGTGCTGAACACCAGTGAATTCCCGGCCGATGCAGGACCGCTTCGGAACGTCAAGCCGTAACGACCGCGAGCCTGTGTTGCGGAGCCGCCAACCGCGCCCGGCGCGCTCGGGCGGCAGCTCCGCGATGGGCCGGGCGATGCACTGAATGGCGAGGCTCGGCCAGCCAGGTGTTCCCTTTCGCCCGTGCCCGGCGACTGGGCCATGCTCGAAGAGTCGAAGCCGCACGCGAAGGTCGCGACCGGCACGGCCGAGTGGCGCGTCGACGTCCCCGCCGGCGGCGCGACCGCGCTGCGCTACCGGGTCCTCGTCCGTTACTGAACCAGCACCGGCGTGGAGCGTGGTTGGTGCCTCAGCGCCGGTTCACGCCCCCGCCATAAGCGTCGATGCCGTGGATCGTCGTCGTCGTGTTGCCGCTCATCGGCGTCGACGTTCGCATGGGCGACTGCATCGGGCTCATCGTCGAGGAGCCGCCGCCCCATGACGCGGGGCTGCCGCCGCTCGACATCGACATGCTGCTGCCACCTCCCCCGCCGCCGCCCGATCCGCTGCCACCGCCGCTGAAGGCGGAGTACAGCAGCAGCCCGACCAGTGCCGCGCCGAGCAGCGCGTCTGCGTCGCCGTTGCCTTGGCCGCCTGCCGACGACGACTGGCCCAGCCTCTCGCGCGCCGCGCGGGCGTAGTACGGATCGGAGTTCCGAGATGCCTGCACGAGCAACGAGCGGGCGCGCTGCGGATCGCGTGCAACGCCCCAGCCGTTGGCATAGAGCGTGCTGAGATTGACCTGCGCCGAACCCTCGCCCTTGCTCGCCGCACGCTCGTACCAGTAGGCGGCGGCGCGGTAGTCGACGCGGCCGTCGAGACCGCTCATGTAGCCCTGGCCGAGGGCGGCCTCGCTTCTCGCGTCGCCCTTCTGCGCAGCCTTGGTGAACCACTGCACCGCTTCGGCTTCACTGCGCGGCACGCCGTCGCCGGTGCGCAGCTGCCAGCCGAGCCGCCACATCGCGAACACGTCGCCGTTGCCCGCGGCGTGGCGGAACCAGTTCGCCGCCGTGGCGTGGTCGCGCGCGGTGCCGTCGCCGTCGAAGTACATCGCGCCCAGCATCGTCTGCGCCGGCACGATGTCGGCGCGCGCCGCCATCAGCATCGACCAGAAGGCCGCCTTCGGATCGCGCGGCGTGCCCCAGCCCTCGTGGAGCATGCGCCCCTGCTCGTACTGCGCGCGGGGGTCGTCCTTCTCGGCCGCCGCGTGCATCCACTGGAACGCGGCCGGCACGTCCCTGGTAACGCCGCGGCCCGTCCAGTAGAGCAGGGCGAGCTGGTACATCGCCTCGCGCAACCCCTGCCGTGCCGCCTTCTCGAACCACCGCGCGGCAGCGGCGTCGTCCTTCGGCAGCACGGTGCCTTCGAGATGTTCGACGCCAAGCGCGTACTGGCCTTCGGCCAAGCCGGCATCGGCGGCCTTGCGTGCCCACGAAGCGCCCTCGACGTTGTTCGCCGGCGTCGCGTTGTAGGCGAGACGCATCAGGCCGGCATAGCCGAAAGCGTCGCCGAGCTCGGCGCCGCGCCGGTACCACCGCGCGGCCTCGCTGGCGTCGGCGGTCACGCCAACCCCCTGCTCGTAGAACCAGCCGATGCCGGCCCACGCCGCTCTCACCCCACCGGCCTCGGCCTCTCGGTACAGGCGCAGCGCGCGGACCCCGTCCTTGTCGACGCCTTGGCCCGTCGCGTACGCCACGCCGAGCCCGAGCGCAGCCCAGGGATTGCCGGCGTCGCGGGCGACCGTGAACTGTCGGACGGCCTCGTCGTAGCGCTGGAAGGCGTTGAAGAGGACTCGGCCGTAGAGGTACGTATAGCGCGGGCTCGGGGACGGTGCGCTCGCGGCCTGCCGGCAGACCTGCAGCGCCTCGTCGCGGTTGGCCGCGGTGATCGGCTCGCGAGGGCCGCCGTACTGCGTGTCCAGAAGCGGCGCGGCGAAGCGGTCACAGCGCTGCGCGACCGGATCGCTCGAGGTGGTGTCGGCGGCGCGGGCAGCCAGGGGCGCCTGCAGCGCCAGCGCGAGCGATGTGAGGCTCGCGACGGTCGATCGAAACCTGCGCATCTGCTCCTCCGTCTTCGAAAGGAACGGGCAGTTGAGCGGCCGCGCGGGACGACTGCGGCCGGACATCACCGCCTCATCATAAGATCACACCGCACGACCGGAGTGATCGCATGCGCGCATCGGTCTTTGTAGTCGTCCTCGTGCTTGCCGCCGCGACCACCGCGGCACAGTCTCCGCGCAAGAAGGCGTGCGAACTGCTGAGCGCTGCCGATGTGGAAGCGGTGCTCGGGATCGCGCCGCTTCGCGCGTTCGATCCCTTGAACAAAGGCGAATACTGCCGCTTCGAGAAGGCGCCCGGTCAAGCCGCCTTCTCCGTGCAAGCGCAATACACGGACGTTCCCGACGCTGACGCCGTCCTCAAGTGGTTGAAGGCGGTGGAAACGAAGACCTACGAGAAGGCCCGGCCCGCAGCGGGCATCGGTGACGCCGCGTATTACACGGAGCTGTTCGGCAACCCGGCCACGCCCAAGACCCTGACCGTGTTCATGGCTGGACGAATGCTCCTGCAAATCGGGCCGGGCACGTCCGACCAGCAGCTCCGCACGCTCGCCGAAAAGGCGTTCGGTCAGGTCGGCCCGACGGGGTTCCCGTACAACGGCGCGGTGCCGCCGACGACGAGGCCGGGCTCGTCGCCCAAGAACACCGCGTCGTCCTCGCCGCTCGACGAACTGAGATCGGCGCTGACCAAGAAGGCGGACGCCGGCGACACCGCTGCCACGGAGGCGCTGGCCGGCCTCTATCGTTTCGTCGACACCGCCGCGCAACCGGATGACGCCGCCGCGATGTATTGGTACAAGCGCGCTTCCGATCAAGGGGACGCGCGCGCGTCGTTCGAGCTGGGAACGATGTACCACGAAGGCATCGGCACGCCGGTCAACGCCGTCGCGGCGAAAGAGCTGTTCACGAAGGCCGCCGACGCGGGCTACGTTCCGGCGATGATGCCGCTGGCTCTGATCTACGCGGCGAGCCCCGATTTCGTGAGCAAGCGCCGCGCGGCCGAGTGGGCGCTGAAAGCAGCGGCGGGCGACGACCCCGAGGGACATCTCACGGCGGGGTACCTCTGGGACAAGGGGCTGCTCTCCTTCGACGAAGCGGAATCCGGCAGGAACGCGCTCGCCGAATACCGCAAGGCCGCCGACCAGGGCAATTGCATTGCGGCGATGAACATCGGCGGGTTGTATTTCAACGGGAGGCACGGCTTCAAACAGGACGCGGCTCAGGCGGAGCAATGGTTCAACCGCGGGCAGTCCTGCTTCGGGAAAACCGTCGCCGACATGCAGCAGAAGGCCGCGCGCTACAGGAGCCTGGCCGCGGCGGGTCGTCTTCCCGTGCCTCAGGCTCCGCCGGCACCGGCGACGACGTCGCGCTTCTTCAATCGCCAGGGTTCCGGCGGACAGGAGCTCACGTCGCTGACAAAGATCGCGGCCGATGTCATCGCCGTGACGGCGGTCGTCGCCGCGTACGTCGCCGCGCACCCGGAGCTCCTCAAGGAGCTGCCCGCGGACACCGGCAAAGCCGGCGCCTCTGGCGGTTCGACCGACTATCTGAAGGAGCAGAGCGACCGCATGCAGCGGCTGCACGACGATATTCATTACGCCGACGTGACGCGCAGAGCGTGGTCGGGCGGGTGCAAGCCGCCGGTCGGCTGCGTGTAGTCGACGAGCTCACTCGGCCCGACGGCGAACAGGACGGACATCCACGAGGCACCATGGGACCGAGCCACAACATCGCGCTGTTCATCGACGGCACCTGGAACGAGCCGTCACCGAACGAAGACACCAATGTTCGAAAGCTCTTCGAAGCGTGCCTGTTCACCTCGTCGGGAGCCACGCCGCAAATTACGTACTACTTGCCTGGCGTGGGTACCGACATCAAGCAGAGCCGCCCCGGGTTGCCCGTGGGTCTGTTCGGCCCTGAGTTGGTTGCCCGGGCTGAAATCCGACGCGAAATGCCCTACGTGCTGAGTGTCGCGCGTCCTTTGATCGGCGGCGGATTCGGACTCGGGACGAAAGCACGAATCAAGGAGGCCTATGCCTTCCTCTGCACTCAGTTCGTGCGCCGACGGGGAGACAAGGTGTTCCTCTTCGGATTCAGTCGCGGCGCGTTCGCGGCGCGGTCGCTCGCGGGCTTTGTGTCCCGGGTGGGCACCCTCCTCGCGAACAAGCTTCACCTGGTCGAGGCGGCTTACGAGATCTATGAGGATGGCCTGGACCCGGAGGACACGCTCCTGTCGGCTTTCCTGGAGCGCTTCGCAAGCGCGAAGATGATCCGCTTCATTGAAGACGAGGGTGCGCTGCCCATCCACTTCTTGGGCGTCTGGGACACTGTTGGCGCTCTCGGCCTGCCGTGGCGTCTACGCAGGTTCACTGCTCGGCATACCGAGCGCCACCAAGTGGACGTGCCGCCGACCGTCATGAAAGCGCGCCATGCGCTCGCCCTGCACGAGTTGCGTTCGTTCTTCGCGCCCTTGCTGTGGACTCGCGGCAGGCACCCTCAGCTGGAACAGGTCTGGTTCCCGGGTGCACACGCGGACGTCGGTGGCGGCTATGAGGCCCGCGTGTCGGGTCAATCGGAGATCGCGTTGAGGTGGATGTCTGACGAGGCGAGCCGCGAAGGCCTGCTGGTGGACGGGACGCCGGGTTGGATGAGCGGTGTCACCGGTGCCAAAGTCGTTCACCACGAAATCAGGAAGTGGTTTCTGCTGGCAGCGCCCGCGGTACGGAGCGCGGTCAAGGACCTCTTCTTGGCAGCCGAATCGGGTGCAGCTGACCCGGCGTGCGCGTTTTACTTTCATCGAAGCGTGGCCGAACATCTTCAGTCCCGCGGAACTCGCAGGTACGAGTTCTGGCGCGACGGCGTCAATCGGGCGCTGGCCGAGGTCGACAACACAGCCTTGCAGCTCTATGTCGCCGCTCGCCTGGCTGGCCGCCAACCACGCGGGCGGATCACGAGGGCAACGTGAAGCAAGAACCCAGCGACGTGAGCTCGTCAGGCTTTCCTTGGTGGAAGACCGTGTCCTTGGAAGAACTCCACCAGTCCGCTTCGTTGGTCGAAACGTTCATCGAGAAGGCCGAAGGTCGCTATCGCAACGACGGACAAGAACCGCCCGAGCGTTTCGCCCGCGCCATAGCGCTGAACACGCTCGTCGTCGACGACGACAAGTTTGAGCTGCTGTTGATGCTCGTGAACGCACGGCTCGATGACCTGGACGATGCCCTTGCTCCTGGCGCAGATGAGCAGAAGCAAGCGACGTGCGGTGAGTTGTTGCAGACGGCGAAAGAGAGTCTTGCCGTCCTTCAGCGTTGCGCCCAGCTACTGTCCCAGGCAGTGAGCGAGCGCGTCGAGAAGGCGGTGAGTACGCTTGCCAAACGCATCGGAATGTTGAACACGAAATGCGTCGTGTTCCAGGTCCAGCATGGCACTTTCACGTCATTCGAGGCGCCAACCAAGGCCGCGTTCAAGCTGATTCGCCGAGGCCCGAACGGCTAGCCGATCCGGCTTGCAGGACATGGAGCATCGATCAGGCGTTCGCACCGGAACGCGAAACGGTGCTGCGATTGCCGTCCGCGGCGCTATCCTGCCGGCGCGCCGAAGGCGCCGACGCCATGGGCCAGCCCAAGATCTTCATCAGCTACCGCCGCGACGACGCAGCGGGCTACGCGCGCGCGGTCAACGATGCGCTGGTGCGTCGCTTCGGAGCCGATGGCGTCTTCATCGACGTCGACGACATTCACGCCGGGCAGCCGTTCAGCGAGGTCATCCAGCGCTCGGTCGGAGGCTCGGCCGTGCTGCTGGCGCTGATCGGCAAGCGCTGGCTGGGCGAGCGCGAAGGCGCGCCGCCGCGCATCGGCGACGACGCCGATTTCGTTCGCCGCGAAGTCGCGGCCGGGCTCGCCGCCTCGGGGATGCGCGTCGTTCCCGTGCTGCTCGACGGCGCGACGATGCCCGCTGCGGCGCAGCTGCCGCCGGACCTGTGCGCGCTGGCCGGGCGCAACGCGATCGAGCTCGACAACACGCGTTTCGCCGCCGACATGGACCACCTGCTGCGCGAGGTCGAGGGAGCGCTCGGTGAAGCACCGTCCGCGCCGCCGACACGCCGATCGTTCGCGACCCGGTGGATGGTCGTCGCTGCGCTGGCCGCGCTGGTGGTGGCGGCCGTGGTGTTCGAGCTGCGGTCGTCGTTGACCGCCGAGCAAAGCCGAGCGCCCTCGGGGCGCATCGCGGTCAACGGCGAATGGCGCGCCCAGGTCGACTACGACTGGCCCGGCGCGCGCCACGTCGAGCGCTTCGTGTTCGCGGGCGAAGGCGATGCCCTGCACGGCAGCGCGTCGTTTCTCGGCGTCGCGCGCGGCGTGCTCGAAGGCGCCGTCGACGGCGCGCAGCTGCGCTTCGTCACGCGGACCAGCGAGATCGGCGGCACCGCCGGCGACGCGACGGTCGTGCACCGCTACCGCGCGCAGCTCGTCGGCGACGAGCTTCGCTTCGTCATGCAGACCGAAGGCGGCAGCTCGGCGCACGTGCCGGTCGAGTTCGTCGCGCGCCGGTCGGCAGCGAGCGCACCGGCGGGCAACCGCTGATCGACATCGTCGTCGCCAATTCCGGAACGATGCTGACGGACACCTGACCGACCGGCTTCGCTCCTCGATCACCTCGAAGACCGCGTTCACACTCGCGGATCCGCTTCTTCGGAGGGCGAGCGATGGAATCGACGAAGGTGCATCACGGCCTGTGGCAGCGCAACAAGCTCATGCGGCTCGTCCGGGCGCGGCCGCGGCTCTTCATCGCGACGGCGTGCGCGATCGCCATCGGCCTGCTCCTGCCCGAGGGCGTGGCACACCAGGCGGTGACGCGCTGGCTCATCGCCTGGAACTTCGGCACCGGCCTGTACGTGTTGCTCGCGGCGATCATGATGGTGCGCTCCTCCTCGCACCACATGCGACATCGCGCCCAGCTGCAGGACGACGGCCAGCTCGCGATCCTCGTGCTGGTCGTCGTCTCCGCTGTCGCAAGCCTGGCGGCGATCGCCGGCGAGCTGGCGGTCGTCAAGGACATGCACGGCTTCGCGAAGACGGCGCACATCGCGCTCGCCGGCTGCACCGTGCTGACCTCGTGGGCGTTCATCCAGGTGATGTTCACCCTGCACTACGCGCACGACTACTACGCGGCGGTCTGCCACTTGCGCCCTGCCGGCCTGCAGTTTCCCGACGCCGAAGCGCCCGACTACGGCGACTTCTTCTACTTCGCCGCGGTGATCGGCACGTCGGGGCAGACGGCGGACGTCTCGTTCGTGTCGAAGCCGATGCGGCGGATCGGATCGATGCACTGCATCCTGGCGTACCTGTTCAACACCACCGTGCTCGCGCTGCTGATCAACATCGGCGCGAGCCTCTTCTAGATCAGAACAGGTGCGTGAAGGCGTAGATCGCGACGAGCAGGACCGCAGGAACTCCAAGGATCCAAGCGACGAAGTACTTGCCCATGACGGCTCCAAAGTGAGTGGGGACGGCGCACTGTGAATGAGTCGCCCGTCGCTGCGCGTCGGTGCCGTTCGCGAAAGACTGTAGGAATGCATTGAATCTGCGGTGCGTGGCGAGCAGTGGCGTTGCGTCGCCCGCCCATTCGAAATGGGACATCCGCCTACACGCGCACACGCAAGCGGATGGCAACCGCGCCGCGCCGCGAACGCCAGACTTCGCCTCCGCGCGGCCAATCCCACGCTGGCCAAGCCCTCAACCACCTCATCAAGGATGCACATGGCAATCGACTCCACCAACCGTCGCACGATGGTCACCGGCCTGTTCGCCGACCGCGACAGCGCAGAGCGCGCCTACAACGAAGTCGCCGAGCGCGGCTACGGCCGCGACGACGTCAATCTCGTGATGAGCGACGAGACGCGTCGCCGCTATTTCCCGGACGACGGCGCGCCGACCACCGAGCTCGGCAACAAGGCCGCGCAAGGCGCAGGCGTCGGTGCGGGCGTCGGCGGTGCGATCGGCGCCACGCTGGCGGCGATCGCCGCCGTCGGCACGTCGCTCGTGCTCCCCGGCCTCGGCCTGGTCGTCGCGGGTCCGCTCGCCGCGGGGCTCGCTGGCGCAGGCGCTGGCGGCATCGCCGGCGGTGTGGTCGGCGCGCTGATCGGCGCCGGCATTCCGGAGGAACGCGTCAAGCACTACGAGCAAGGCCTCAAGGATGGCGGCATCGTCATGGGCGTGACGCCGCGCTCCGACGACGACGCGCGTCACATCGAGGATCGCTGGACCGCGCATTCCGGTCGGCACGTGATCGGCACCGGCCTCGGCGCGACCGGCGGTGCGGCGACGGGCGCTGCCGTCGGCAGCGTCGCCGGCCCGATCGGCATGGCCGCAGGCGCCGCAGTGGGCGCGGTCGCGGGAGGTCTCGCGGGCAAGGGTGCTGCCGAAGTCGTCAACCCGAAGGAAGGCGACCACCTCGGTCACCATCACCTCGCAACCGGAGTCGGTGCGGGAAGCGGCGCAGCGACCGGCGCTGCGATCGGCGCGGTCGGCGGTCCGATCGGGATGGCCGCGGGCGCGACGGTCGGTGCAGTCGCAGGCGGCTTGGCCGGCAAGGGCGTCGGCGAAGTGGCGAATCCGAAGCGCAGCGATGACCTCGGCGAGCATCACCTCGCCGAGGGCGTCGGCGCGGGTGGCGGTGCCGCTGCCGGTGCCGCGATCGGTGCCGCAGGCGGGCCGGTCGGCATGGCGGCGGGCGCAGCCATCGGTGCTGTCGCGGGCGGTGCCGCAGGCAAAGGCACCGGCGAAGTCGCGAACCCGAAGCCGGGCGACAAGCCGCGCGTTTGAGGCTTTGCGCAGCCGGGCAACTTGACGGTTGCCCGGTCTCCGCAGACCAGGCTCAGTGTGCGCGAGCGATGCTCGCGCGCTCTCCCCTACAAGCCGAGTGCCGAGAGCCCGGGGTGCTCGTCCGGCCGCCGGCCGAGCGGCCAGTGGTACTTGCGCTCCGACGCGGCGATCGGCAGATCGTTGATGCTCGCGATGCGCCGCTTCATGTAGCCGCGCTCGTCGAACTCCCAGTTCTCGTTGCCGTACGAGCGGAACCAGCCGCCCGAATCGTCGTGCCACTCGTACGCGAAACGGACGGCGATGCGGTTGCCGTGGCACGCCCACAGCTCCTTGATGAGCCGGTACTCGAGTTCCCTGTTCCACTTGCGGACGAGAAACGCGCGGATCGCGTCGCGACCGGAGAAGAACTCGGCGCGGTTGCGCCATTCGCTGTCGGGCGAGTACGCCAGCGCGACGCGCTGCGGATCGCGCGTGTTCCACGCGTCCTCGGCCATGCGGACCTTCTGCGCGGCGGTGTCGCTGTCGAACGGAGGCAGCGGCGGACGGGGTTGCTCGGCATCGCTCATGGTGGATCCTCTCGATCGATGATCGGCTGATCGCAGCGGAATCGCTGCAGCCCAAAAATCGAGCATCGTATGACCCTCCTGTGCTACCGTCACTTCCGCCCTCAGCCGCCCTCCCGAGGCCCCGCATGCCGCTGCGCTCACGCCTCTTCGCCGGCGATCGCCGGCTCGAAGCCTGCCTGGTCGACGACAAGGCCCACCTCACGCAGGGCACCCGCGGTGAATTCGTTTCCAAGGTGCACACCGCGCTGTTCCTGGTCGACGGCCTCAATGTCGACGCGGCCGAGCTCAAGGCGCAGCTCTACGGCCGCTCCACCGCGCAGGCCGTGCTGGCCTACAAGCGCAAGCGCCACATCGTCAATCTGAGCTACCAGCACACCGAGGACGACATCGTCGGCAAGATGACGATCGCCTCGCTCGACAACGAAGTGGCGCTGCGCGAGATCCGGCCGGCCGACGTTCCGCTGGCGCCGCAGAACAAGGCGTTCTTCTAAAAGCGCCATGGCGATCTCGATCGCGTCCAACCAGGCGGTGCTCACCATCGACAGCACGGGCGTCGTGCCCGCGGGTGCGTTCGTGAACGACACCTTCCTGTTCGGGCATCTCACCACCGGATTCAGCGGCAGCGATTTCACCGGGGACGCGCTCACATGCGCGGCCACGGTGCCGGTGAGCGGGCCCGCGGCCGAGATCGACCGGCTCGAGGTGGGCTTCGTGCAGCTGGCGCGCGCGACGAGCTTCCAGGCGTTCTATGCCGGGCGCATGCCTTCCGAAGGCGGCATCGCGCTGGACTTCTTCGTGCCGCCCGCGCTCAACGCCAAGGTGCTGCTCGACGGCGCGAGCAACCCGCGCGACCCGTGGTACCGCAACCCCAAATTCGCCACCTCGCGCGGCGGCCGCGCCGCCGATTTCGGCGATCACCCGGGCATGGTGGTGCGGCTCAGCCTGCAGAACCGGGTGCGCAGCAATGTGCGCAACTTCCTGTTCCATTGCTTCATGGACCGCGAGTTCTTCACCATCCTCACGGCGCTCGAGCCGGGCGGGAAGCCGAACTACATCGCGCATTTCCAGTGGAAGGTGCGCTACGAGTTCCGCGTCAAGTGGCGCGCCGGCAGGGCGGCGTTGCTGGTCAACCAGTCGAGCTTCAAGCTGCTGAAGAACCCGACCACCGGCCGCCCGCCCGAGACCGATCTGCAGGCGGTGCTCGATGCGCCGGCCGGCGAGCGCGCCAACGCCATCGGCAAGCGCGCCGAGGCGGCGACGGTGACCGGCAACAAGCCGAATCGCAGCGACAACGAAACGCGGTTCGTCACCGTGCCGGAGGATTTCTGGCTGTAGCCGCAAGGTCGCTTCGTTGAACCAGGCCGGATGACGACTGCGGCTCGCGAGCGATGGCGAGCGGTTCGACGGGCTGCCGTGGCGGCGCTCGTTGCGGCGGTCTGCGCCTGCAGCCCGCTGCAGCAGGCCCCGCGCGCGCCACCACGCGAATCGATCCCGCCGGCGGCACCCGTCGCGCCGCCCAGCGCGCCGGAGGACCTGCCATCGGGAGAGGACATCGCCCGCTTGAACCCCGAGGTTTCGATTGCGGTGGCGCGCGCGATCGCGCATGTGATTCGACAGCCGTCCGATCATCCGCGCGCGGCCGTGCTGGACTTCTCCGCGCACTCGACCACGCCGCGATTCCACATCGTCGATCGCGCGAGCGGCCGCGTGCTGCAGAGCTTCGTGGTGGCGCACGGACACGCCTCGGAGGGATCGCGCAAGGACGGCTACGCGGAGGTGTTCTCCAACGTTCCCGACAGCAACACCAGCAGTCTCGGCCTGTACCGGACGGCCGAGACCTACATCAGCGAGGTG
>Ga0207706_10002358_pt1 | contig 18447 bp, 22 predicted proteins | sample KBSC53metaG_FD_184318 | JGI IMG/M metagenome (GOLD analysis project Ga0207706, IMG submission 184318) | Corn rhizosphere microbial communities from Kellogg Biological Station, Michigan, USA - KBS C5-3 metaG (SPAdes) (version 2) | ecosystem: Host-associated > Plants > Roots > Rhizosphere > Soil ... | reverse complement strand
CTTGCCGCTCATGGCATGGACCGCCGCGGCATTGAGCCGCTGACCGCCGATCGCCCAGTTGCCCTGTTCGACTTCTACGATCCGGACCCAGGTCACCTGGCGCAATTCCTCGCCTTCGACCTCAACCATGGCTTCGGTCACTTTCTCGATAAGCTCCTGCTTCTTGTCGGGGCTGAAGACGTCCTTGATGACGTCGATGGTCACGAGCGGCATTGATAATCTCCTTCGTTGGGGTGGAGACTTACTGCTGCCAGGCGAGCATCGCGGCCAGTTCAGCGAATGAAGCAATGCACTACAGTTTCTGAAGTCCTGCCATTATATGAGCGGCCAAGGAGCCGGTCATGAACTACGGTCAATTCTGCCCGATCGCCAAGGCAACCGAGATATTGGGCGAGCGCTGGAGCGTCCTCATCGTCCGCGAGCTGCTGATGGGAGGGAGACGATTCAACGAGCTGCAGCGCGGTCTCGGCGATATCTCGCCGGCGCTGCTGACCGCCCGGCTTAAATCGTTCGAAGCGGAAGGCCTCGTGGTCAGGCGTCGGATCAGCGGACAACGCGGCTATGAATATTATCCGACACCGGCCTGCGAAGCGCTATTGCCGGTCGTTATCGCGATGGGCGAATGGGGCCTTTGCTGGGCCAGGGATAAGCTCACCCAAGACGATTTGGACGTCGAATTCCTGATGTTCTATCTCGAACGCAGCATCGATCCGTCACAGCTGCCCGGCGATCACAGCGTGATCCAGTTCAAATTCAAGGATCTCTCAGACCAGGCCGATTGGTGGCTGCTTGTCGATGGCGACACGGTCGATGTGTGCATCACCCGGCCGGGGCGCGACGTCGACGTCTTTTTCACGACCACGACGCGCACCATGCATGATGTGTGGATGGGTGATCGCAGTTATCGCGACGCGATCCAGGCCGGCGACTTGCTGGTCGAGGGCGAACCAGCGCTGACCAGGCGGGTGAGCAACTGGCTAAAACCAAGCGTATTCGCCAATTCCGAACGCACCCCGCTGCCATTGGAATTGGCCGCGGCCCGGTAAAGGAAAACGGCGGAGCGTTTCCGCCCCGCCGTTACCACTCCCCCAGCTATTTGGTCAGGCTGCGACCTCGGTCGCCGCCGTATCGCCCTCGGCATCGCGCAGCACATAGCCGCGGCCCCAGACGGTTTCGATGTAATTGTCGCCGCCGCAAGCCAGCGAAAGCTTCTTGCGCAGCTTGCAAATGAATACGTCGATGATCTTGAGCTCCGGCTCGTCCATGCCGCCGTAAAGGTGGTTGAGGAACATTTCCTTGGTCAGCGTGGTGCCCTTGCGGAGCGAAAGCAGCTCCAGCATCGCATATTCCTTGCCGGTCAGATGCACCCGGGCGCCATCGACCTCGACCGTCTTGGCGTCGAGATTCACCGCCAACTTGCCGGTGCGGATGACCGATTGCGAATGGCCCTTCGAGCGACGGACGATCGCATGGATGCGGGCAACCAGCTCGTCGCGGTGGAACGGCTTGGTGACATAGTCGTCGGCGCCAAAGCCCAGCGCGCGGACCTTGCTGTCCATCTCGCCGATGCCCGACAGGATCAGCACCGGCGTCGAAACCTTGGCTGTCCGGAGCTTCTTGAGCACGTCATAGCCGTGCATGTCGGGCAGGTTGAGGTCGAGCAGGATGATGTCGTAATCGTAAAGCTTGCCGAGGTCCAAGCCCTCTTCGCCCAGATCGGTGGTGTAGACGTTAAAGCCTTCCGTACCGAGCATCAGCTCGATGCTCTTGGCGATGGTCGCCTCGTCTTCGATGAGCAAAACCCGCATGCTGTATTCCCCTGGTTAGCTCGCCGATCCGGGCTTCCCTTGGCACAAAAGGTGAAGCGCCCTTAACGACGTCTAAGCGTCCATTAACCATGCGGTTTCTGACCTTAAAAGGTTAATAGTGCGTAAAACTTCGGAAATGGCCGATATCGTTGCAGCGCTGCATCAGTTTAGATCAGTATCGAGGCCAGGATGGACCAAGCCATTGTCCGAATTGGATTGCTTCACAATTGGCCCGGTCTCATGGGCAATGCCATGAATCTTGAAGACCGCATCCTGTTCGTCGACGGCGAGGCGATCGTGATCGACAAGCCCGAGGGCCTGCCGGTGGACCCGCCGCGCGCAGGCGGAGACAGCATCGAGGCGCGGATCGACGAGCTTAAGCTCGGCTTCAAGCGGCCGCCGGTGCCGATGCATCGGCTCGACCGTGATACGTCGGGCTGTCTCTTGCTCGCGCGCAACCCGCGCGCGCGAGCCGCCTTCCAGCAAGCCTTCGAGGCTGGCACGGTATCGAAAAGCTACCTGGCAGTGCTGGACGGCGAAGTGCCGGGAGAGGAAGGGCTGATCGAACTTCCGATCGCCAAGGTGTCAAGCGCCAGGGGCGGCTGGCGGATGGTTGCGGACGATGCTGGCAAATCCGCTGCGACCCACTGGCGCAAAATTGCAGAAGCCGAAGGCCAGACACTGGTGGAATTCCGGCCTCTGAGCGGCCGCACGCACCAGATCCGCGTGCACGCCGCCCGCGGCTTAGGTGCAGCGATCGCCGGTGATCCCGTCTATTCGCTCCCGGACGATGCCGAACTTGGTGGGATGACCCTGCCCGAAAGTGGGATGCTGCTACACGCGTGGCGTCTGGTCGTGCCGCGAGCGCCGAAAGAACCGATCGACGTCACCGCGCCAGTGCCCGACCGCTTCGGCCGTTGGCTGGATTTCCTATGAAGCCGGAAGAGGTGATCATTCCCGACGAGGCCCTCTCGGAACGGTTCCTCGCAGCGACTGGCCCCGGTGGCCAGAACGTCAACAAGGTGGCCACCGCTTGCCAGCTACGCGTCGACGTATTCAAGCTAGGGCTGCCGCTCCACGCCTATGAGCGACTGAAAACCATCGCCGGCAGCCGCATGACGACCGGAGGTGAGTTGATCATCACCGCGCGCCGCTTCCGCACGCAGGAGGCCAATCGGGAGGACGCGCGCCAACGCCTTGCCGAAATGATCTCCGAGGCCCATCTGGTCCAGCGCAAGCGAAAGCCGACCCGCCCCAGCAGGGCGGCGAAGGCCAAGCGGGTCGATGAGAAGAAGGGCCGTAGCGCGATCAAGGCGGCGCGAGGACGAGTGAGGCTGGACTGATGTACGACTTCAAGATCGAAGCAGCCGACAAGGCGACCCTGTACCGCGATCTCGCTTCGGCGCTGGAGGGATTGCTGGCGGGTGAGCCCGACGGGATCGCCAACATGGCCAATGCCTCGGGGCTGATCTACGAGACGCTGCCCGACGTGAATTGGGTCGGCTTCTACCGGAACATCGGCGATGAGCTGGTGCTTGGCCCGTTCCAGGGCCGCCCGGCCTGTATCCGGATGACGTTCGACCAGGGCGTCTGCGGCGCGGCTGCCAAGACCCGGCAGGTGCAGCGAGTCGAGGATGTTCATGCCTTCCCCGGTCACATTGCCTGCGACAGCGCCTCGAACAGCGAAATCGTCGTTCCGCTGATCCGCGACGGCGAACTGCTCGGCGTGCTCGACATCGACAGCCCAAGACACGCCCGCTTCGATGCCGAGGATGAGGCGGGCGTGGTCCGCCTCGCCGACATCATCACGCGAGCAATCTAGCTCAGCATCTCCAGCTGATCGTCGTTGAGGCCGCCCGGGATGATCATCACCGGGACAGGCAACTTGCCCGCATCATTGCCTGCAAAATGAGCGACCAGCGGACCGGGCTTGCCCGACGGCGCCGCGCCAAGCACGAGCGCCGCGACGTCTTGCCGGGTGCCAATATGGCCGCGAACGGCGGCCACCGGGTCCCCCTGGCGAACGATGATTTCAGGCGTGATCCCCGCGGCGCTCATGATCTCGCCGACGGAGGCGGCAACGATACCTTCGATCCGCAGGCGCTGCTCTTCCTCGATCGCCGCCTGAACGCCGCCCCACTGCACGAAATCCTGCGGCTCGACCACGGCCAGTACGTCGACCTCGCCACCGGTCTTGGCGGCACGGCGCGCGGCGAAGCGCAGCGCGACGCGCGCTTCGGGACTGTCATCGATCACGACCAAATAGGTTCGCGCCATCCCTCTTCTCCCCGGGCCGGAAAGCTGCGGCAACTCTGCGCGACAGGCAAGCTTTTCCGGCTTGAGGGTTGACCCGCCTACCGCTTTGGCCTTTGTGCCGGACGAGTCTGTTTGAGCCCGGGAAACCCCATGTCGATCGAACTGAAGATGCCCGCCCTGTCGCCGACGATGGAGGAAGGGACGCTCGCCAAATGGCTGGTCAAGGAAGGCGATACGGTATCGTCGGGCGACATCCTCGCCGAAATCGAGACCGACAAGGCAACCATGGAATTCGAGGCGGTCGACGAAGGCAAGATCGCCAAGATCCTGGTGCCCGAAGGCTCGGACGGAGTGAAGGTTGGAACCCCGATCGCGATTTTGGCCGGGGAGGGCGAGGAAGTTTCGGCGTCCGCGCCCGCTCCGAAGGCCGAGGCCGCTCCGTCTCCCAAGGAAGAGCCGAAACTGGTCGCTGCCCCGCCGGCAAAGGGTGGTGGAGAGACGCCTGCCGCCCCGCCGGCCGCGGCCGCACCCGCGCCGCGGGCGGACAGCGGCGAACGGATCAAGGCCTCGCCTCTGGCCCGCCGCCTGGCCGAGGCGCAGGGCATCGACTTGTCGACTTTATCGGGCAGCGGTCCCGGCGGGCGCATCGTCCGCGCCGATCTTGGCGCCGCCGGCGGCGGTGCGCAGGCAGCGCAGGTGGCACGAGCTGCCGCGGCCGTGTCCGGAGCGCCCCAACCGGCCGGACTGCAGCCGGTCGAGGCCGAGCTGGCGTTCACCGACGGCGTGCCGCACGAAGTGATCAAGCTGTCGAATATGCGCAAGACCATCGCGCGCCGACTGACGGAATCGAAGCAGCAGATCCCGCATATCTACCTGACGCTCGACACCAATCTCGACGCGCTATTGAAGCTCCGTACGGAACTCAACGCCGGCCTCGCCAGCCGCGGCGTCAAGCTCAGCGTCAACGACATGCTGATCAAGGCGCTGGCGCTGGCCTTGATCGAAGTGCCGGAATGCAACGTCAGCTTCGCCGGCGACCAGCTGATCAAATACCAGCGCGCCGACATTTCCGTAGCGGTATCGATCCCCAACGGACTGATCACGCCGATCATCGCCGGTGCAGAGGCGAAGGCGATTTCGGCGATCAGCAAGGAAATGGCGGACCTCGCGAGCCGGGCCAAGGAAGGCAAGCTGCAGCCGAATGAATATCAGGGCGGCACCGCCAGCCTGTCGAACATGGGCATGTTCGGGATCAAGCATTTCGAGGCGGTGATCAATCCGCCGCAGGCGATGATCATGGCGATCGGCGCGGGCGAGAAACGGCCCTATGTGATCGACGACAGTCTCCAGATCGCGACAGTCATGAGTGCGACTGGCAGTTTCGACCATCGCGCGATCGATGGGGCCGACGGCGCGCGACTGATGAAGGCGTTCAAGGAGCTTGTCGAAAGCCCGCTGGGGCTGGTGGCCTAGGATGAAGTGGCTGGCGGCACTGGCCCTCGGCGCGATTGTGGGCTTTCTGGTGCCGCTGATCTTCGGCGGTGAGGCTGGCTTCTGGCTTCACAGCTGGACGAAATTCGGAACCATTCGCCCGCTTGAGGGCTCGCCCGGCTTGTTGTTCTCAATCCCGTTGTTCCTGGGATCGGCCGTGGCGTTTCGACTTTTCTTCAACTGGCACAGTAGCTGAGCTTGGAAAATTGCCAGACCGTATCCCATTGATCCGCGTCACCGCCATGCCGGCCGACACCAACCCCTATGGCGGCGTGTTCGGCGGCTGGCTGATGGGCCAGATGGGGCTGGCATGCGGCTCCTTCGTTTCGCGCCATACTGGCGGCAAGGCGGTGGTCGTCGCCGCCGACCATTTGACTTTTACCGGTGCGATGGCGGTCGGCGACGAGCTCAGCATCTATGTTGAACTGAAGCGGCAGGGGCGGACGTCGATGACCCTTGAGGCGCATGCGATCGCCAGGGAACGGGACGGCTCGCAGGAATTTGAAGTGGCGACCGGCGAATTCACCTTCGTCGCGCTCGACCAGAACGACAAGCCGCGAGCCATCCCCTCTCCCCTTGAGGGAGCGAGCCGCGAAGCGGCGGAAGGGTGAGGGCTTGACTGGCTATGATCAGTCGACTCTCGCCAAGGCAAAGCAGCTGCGGCGTGAGATGACTGACGCAGAGCGCAAGCTGTGGTCAGTGCTTCGAAACTCGCAGTTGGGAGCCAAGTTTCGACGGCAGCAACCAATCGGACCATATATCGCCGACTTGGTTTGCCAGGAAGCTCGGCTAATTGTCGAAGCCGACGGAGGCCAGCATGCTGACGCCTTGTCCGACGCGCGAAGAACAGCTTTCCTCCAGAGCAAGGGCTATCGTGTCCTTCGGTTCTGGAACAATGACGTCCTTCAAAACCTTGAAGGTGTCGCGGAAGCTATTCTAGCAGCGCTTTTAACCCCTCACCCCGCTCAGCCTGCGGCTGAGTCGCCCTCTCCCTCAAGGGGAGAGGGGATTTGCGACGGAGCCCTTCATGGCTGATACCTACGACCTGATCGTTCTCGGTTCCGGACCCGGCGGCTATGTCGCCGCGATCCGCGCCGCGCAGCTGGGTCTCAAGACCGCGATCGTCGAGCGCGAGAACCTTGGCGGCATCTGCCTGAATTGGGGCTGCATCCCGACCAAGGCGCTGCTCCGTTCGGGCGAGATGCTGCACCACATGCGCCATGCAGACAGTTTCGGGCTGGTGGCGGGCGAGGTGAAGCCCGACCTCGGCAAGATCGTCGCCCGCAGCCGGGCGGTGGCCAAGCAGCTCAACCAGGGCGTTACGCACCTGATGAAGAAGAACGGGATCACGGTGCACATGGGCGTTGGGCAGATCACCGCACCGGGCAAGATGACGGTCACTGCAGCGGATTCAAAGAAATCCGATCTTGCCGCCAAACACATCATCATCGCCACCGGTGCCAGGGCCCGCGAGCTGCCCTTCGCCACCAGCGACGGCAAGAAGATCTGGACCTATCGCCACGCGATGACGCCGCCCGAGATGCCGACCGAGCTGCTGGTCATCGGGTCGGGCGCGATCGGGATTGAATTCGCCAGCTTTTACAATGACATGGGATCGAAGGTGACGGTGGTGGAGATGCTCGACCGGGTGGTGCCGGTCGAGGATGCCGAGGTCAGCGACTTCCTCGCCAAAAGCCTGGCAAAGCAGGGCATGACGCTGCTGACATCGGCCGGTGTCGAAAGTTTGAAGGCCGATGCCAAAGGCGTTGCGGCCAAAATCAAGACCAAGGACGGCAAGGTCGAGGAAAAGCGCTTTTCCCATTGCATTGTCGCGGTCGGCATCGCGCCGAACACCGAGAATATCGGCATCGAGAAGCTCGGCATCAAAACGACCAAGGGCCATATCGACACCGACGCCATGTGCCGCACCAATGTGGCCGGCATTTCGGCGATCGGAGACGTCACCGCGCCGCCCTGGCTGGCGCACAAGGCAAGCCATGAGGGGATCATCGCCGTCGAGGCGATCGCCCAGGCTCTCGGCAACAAAGAAGTCCATCCGCACGCGATGGATGTCCTCAACATCCCAGGCTGCACCTATTGCCACCCGCAGGTCGCCAGCGTCGGCCTGACCGAAGCCAGGGCGAAGGAAGCCGGTCATGAGGTAAGGGTCGGCAAATTCCCCTTCATCGGCAACGGCAAGGCGATTGCGCTGGGCGAAACCGAGGGCTTCGTGAAAACAGTGTTTGACGCCAAGACCGGGGAGCTGCTGGGTGCGCACCTGATCGGCGCGGAAGTCACCGAGCTGATTCAGGGATACACCGTTGGGAAAACCGCCGAGCTGGTCGAGCAGGATTTCATCAACACCGTCTATCCGCACCCGACCCTGAGCGAGATGATGCACGAGAGCGTCCTGGCGGCTTATGGGCGGGTACTGCACATTTGAACGCTGAGCCGCACAATAACCGGACGCTGTGGATCGCCTTTGGCGCGAACCTCGGCATCGCCGTGTCGAAGTTCGTCGCCGCGGCCATCACCGGCTCCTCGGCCATGCTTACCGAGGGCGTCCATTCCGTCGTCGACAGCACCAACCAGCTGCTTCTGCTGTGGGGCCGCAAGGCGTCGCGCCGCCCGGCGGACGAGTACCATCCATTCGGCTATGGCCGCGAAATCTATTTCTGGAGCTTCGTGGTCGCGGTGCTGGTGTTCGCACTCGGCGCCGGAGTCTCGGTCTACGAAGGCATCCTCCATATCGCCGAGCCGGAGCCGGCGGTTTCGCCGATCATCGCTTACGGCGTGCTGCTCGTCGCGTTTCTGCTGGAGGGCGGATCGACCTGGGAAGCATTCAAGGAATTCAAGGAGGCCAAGGGAAAGCTCGGCTGGATCAAGGCAATCCAGCAATCGAAGGATCCCACTGGCTTCATCGTCCTGCTCGAAAACGGCGCCGCCATGTTCGGCATCATTGCGGCGGCGGTCGGCCTCGGCGTCAGCCAATTTACCGGCGATCCGCGATATGACGGGGCCGCGTCCATCGTCATCGGCGCAATCCTCGGCATTACCGCCTTCTTCCTCGCCTATGAATCCAAGGCGCTGCTGATCGGCGAGGCAGCCGATCCTGAAATAGTGACCGCCCTTCGCGACATGGTCGAAGCGAAGCAGGGGGTGACGACGGTCGGGGAAATCCTCACTGTGCACAGCGCGCCGGACGAGATTACGGCGATGCTTTCCGTCGATTTCGACGACGAGATTTCCGCGCGCGATGTCGAACGGATTGTGTGCGAGATCGAGGAGGAAGCCACCGACCGTTTGCCGGTCGTCCACCGCCTTTATATTCGCCCGCGCAGCCCGGTAAATCGAGACGAGGCTAGCGAGGACGAATAGACCGGTCTGGACTTGGCCAAGGCCTGCGCTAGCGTCGCATCAGTCACTGAAGGATTTTTCATGCGCTCATTGCTGCTGGCCGCTGCGCTGCTCGCCTCGACCGTCGCCAACGCCGCGACGGTGGTGACCGCAGACCGCTATCTCGACGTCAACACGGGCAAATATGTCGAGCATCCGGCGATCTTCATCGCCGACGACGGGCACATCAGCTCGATTGCCGATGCGCGCACGGTTCGCTGGGGCGCCGACGTCAAGCAGATCGACCTCGCCGGCAAGACGCTTCTCCCCGGCCTGATCGACATGCATGTCCATCTGACTAGCCTCGCCGAAGTAGGGGGCTACCAGGGCCTCAAATATACCGACAGCTTCTGGTCCGCGGTCGGCGTAGCGAACGCCGTCCGGACGTTGCAGGCGGGCTTCACCACGGTGCGCAATGTCGGCAGCTATGAGTTTCAGGACGTCGGCCTGAAAGAGGCGATCGACGGCGGCTGGATTGCCGGCCCGAGGATCATTCCCGCGACCTACGCGATCGGCGCGACCGGCGGCCACTGCGACGAAAATGGCCTGCCGCCCAGCTACGACAAGAAGGGGGATTCGGTGGTAGACGGACCGGCGGAAGCCCGCGCCAAGGTCCGCTGGCTGCACAAATATGGCGCCGAGGTGATCAAGATCTGCGCGACCGGTGGCGTGTTCAGCCTCGGCGACAGCGTCGGCGGGCAGCAGCTCAGCCTCGAGGAGATGAAGGCCATCGCCGACGAGGCGCATATGCTGCACCTTCGCGTCGCGGCCCACGCCCATGGCGACGAGGGCATTCACGATGCCATCCTCGCCGGGATCGACACGATCGAACATGGCAGCCTGGCATCCGAGGAGACGCTGAAGCTCGCCCTGGCGCGCAAACAGCCGATCTGGTTCTCGATGGATATCTACAATGACGACTATATTGTCGCGACCGGCACCTCGAACGGCACCGAGCAGGAAAGCCTCGACAAGGAAAAGGCGATCGCGCTGAAGCAGCGCCAGACTTTCCGCCGTGGCGTCCAGCTTGGCGTGCCGATGGTGTTCGGGACTGACGCCGGGGTCTATCCGCACGGCGACAATGGCAAGCAGTTCGCCAAGATGGTCGAATGGGGGATGACGCCGATCCAGGCGATCCAGGCGGCGACCCGCAACGCGTCGCAGGCGCTGGGACGCAACGACGTCGGCGTGATCGAGGTCGGCCGCTATGGCGACCTGGTCGCGGTAACGGGCGATCCGACGCGGGATGTCAGGATATTGGAGCGGCCCGACGCGGTGGTGAAGGGCGGCGTGCTGGTCGCTCGATCACAATGATCGAGAAATTCCGGTTGAACTGCCAGCACTGGCTTTGGTTATGGCCCCATGGCGAAGATCGACCAGGTTAAGGTGCGCCGGGAGTTCGACAGGGCGGTCAACATGACCGCCGCAGAGCTAGGTGAATGGCTCGGGACAGACGAAAGCCGTTCGGTCGGCTTCAAGCGGGATGGTGCAACGGAGAGTATCGGGCACGCCAGCGGACGCAGGATTGTGCAGCTTCTGCAAAAGAAAACTGCCGATCTCAGCGACAATGATTATGCGCATATGCGAAAGGTTGTCGGCTATGTGCACCGGCACCTCGCCCAGCGGCCGGAGAATATCTACACCTCGCGCTGGCGCTATTCGCTGATGAATTGGGGTCATGACCCGACCAAGGAGGCATGAGTGAAAGGCTATCACGACGATATCGAGCGGCAGACGACCGGCAACAGCGATTTCCGCCGCGTGCTCTACACCGGGGGACATCTGCAACTGGTGCTGATGAACCTGCCGCCGGGCTGTGACATCGGCGCCGAGGTGCATGAGGACCGCGACCAGTTTTTCCGGTTCGAGGATGGCCGCGGCCAGGTCGACATCGACGACAACACTTACGACGTTGAAGACGGTAGCGGCGTGATCGTTCCGGCCGGGGCGCGGCACAATGTCCGCAATACCGGCGACGTACCCCTTAAGCTCTACACCATCTACGGTCCGCCCGAGCATTTGGACGGCATCGTCCAGTCGACCAAGGAAGAGGCTGACGCCCGTCACGCGCAAGAGGAATGGGATGGAAAAACAACGGAATAGTAACGCCGTTCTTTAACCATCACGCAGGGTCTGCGGCGGTATTATGTGCCTGGGAGAGAGCCTATGCACAGCTTTCAGCCTTCGCGCGGAAGGGTCTTCTTCGAAGTCCTGTGCGCACTGGGCATGTCGGCATCATTTGCCGGCGCATGGATGCAAACGCATGCGACCGCACTACTGGGGGCGGCCGGGATCGCAGCGCTTTACGGACTGGTACACCTGTTCGACATGAGGCGCGGGAACCCGGCCGTGGCGGCCGAGCCGCAGCGGATCGACTTTGCGGCTGAGGCGCTGGACGTCGTCGTGCCGATGGTGACCGTCGAGGACCAGCCTGCCATCGAGTCCGTCGAGGAAATTGAAGCTGCCGAGCCCGCGATTTCCCGCTCGGCCAGTGGCCGCCGCTCGGGCTCCCGCAAGGGCAGCGGACGCCGCACCAAGGCGTCCAAGGTTGAGAAAGCCGCTGAAGTCGCGCCGGCCGAGGAAACGGCGGTGCCCTGGCCGATGGCCGAGGAGCCGGAACTGGAACCGGCGATCGAGCCGAGCCTGACGGTCGAGGAAGACTTTGCCTTCCTGCCGGAGGACGAAGCGGCACGTTCGCATATCGAACCGCTGTTCGAGCCGGAACCTTTCGCCAGAATGCCGCGCCGGGCATTTGGCCGCCGGGGACGAATCTGATCGGATACTTGCCAAGGCGCATGCGCCGTTCCACGCTTCGTGCATGGCGCAGATGCACGACGTGTCCGATCCTCGCAATGCTTCGATCCTGATCAACGTCAATGGCGAGTTGAAGCCGCGCGCCGAGGCGACCGTCTCGGTGTTTGACAGCGGATTCATGCTTGGAGACGGTGTTTGGGAGGGGCTGCGGGTCCACAAGGGGCGGCTGGCATTTCTCGACCGTCACCTCGATCGAATGTTCGAAGGCGCCAAGGCGATCGCCATGGACGTGGGCCTGTCGCGCGAGGAGCTGGCGGTGCGACTGTACGACACGCTCGACGCCAACAAGATGGACGAAGGTGTTCACGTCCGGCTGATGGTGACTCGCGGCGTGCGCTCGACGCCTTATCAGGACCCGCGAGTGGTCATCTCACCGGCAACGGTGGTGATCATTCCCGAATATAAGGAGCCCGACCCCTCGGTGTACGAGCGCGGGCTCAAACTCTTCACCGTCCACGTCCGCCGCGGCGATCCGGCAGTGCAGGATCAGAAGATCAATTCTCATTCGAAGCTGAACTGCATCCTCGCCTCGATCCAGGCGACCCAGGCGGGCGCCGACGAAGCGCTGATGCTCGACCCGCACGGGTTCGTCGCAACCTGCAATTCGACCCATTTCTTCATTGTCCGAAAGGGCGAGGTGTGGACATCGAGCGGCAAATATTGCCTCGGCGGCATCACTCGAGGACTGGTGCTGGAGGTTGCCCGGGAGGCAGGTCTAGCTGCGGTCGAGAAGGACTTCTCGCTGACCGACGTCTATGGCGCGGACGAGGCGTTCGTTACCGGCACCTTCGCCGGCATCGTGCCGGTTCGGGAGGTCGACGGGCGCGAGCTCACCTGCCGCGGGCCGATGGTCGAGCGGCTGCAGCAGCTTTATCGTGAGCGCGTCGAACGGGACGCAACCGAGCAGCAGCGCCCGTGACGATCCGCATCGCGATGTGGTCGGGTCCCAGGAACCTGTCCACCGCGATGATGCGCAGCTTTGGCAGCCGATCAGACACTTTCGTCTCCGACGAGCCCTTCTACGGCGCCTATTTGAAGGCCACCGGCGACCTGCAGCCGATGGCGGACCAGGTGATGGCATCGATGGACTGCGATTGGGCGAGCGTCGCGCGGACCATGGCCGGGCCGTGCCCGACCGGCGCGCCGATCTGGTATCAGAAACACATGGCCCACCATATGGTCGGGCCTATCGCCCACGACGATCTACCGAGCCTCACCCATGCCTTCCTGATCCGCGATCCGGCGCGAGTGGTGGCAAGCTATGCCGCCAAGCGGGTCGCGGTTCGCCCCGACCATCTGGGCGTCGAGCGGCAAGTCGAGTTTTTCGAGCGCGAGGCCGACCGGCTCGGCCGCGCCCCACCGGTGGTCGACAGCGCGGACATATTGGCTAATCCAGAAGGCGTGCTGAGCCGGCTGTGCCGGGAGATCGGGATCGAGTGGGATCCGGCCATGCTGCTCTGGCAGGCCGGGCTTCGGGAGACCGACGGCATCTGGGCATCGCACTGGTACGACGCGGTGGCGGCGAGCACCGGATTCGGGCCACCCGATCAGGGGCAAGTTGAGCTCGATGATGATGCGCGGCGCGTCGCCGATACCTGCCGCCCTTACTATGAGCGGTTGGCGGAGCACCGCATCACGGCCTGACTATTTTCGTTCGTATATGCCGGTCAGCTCGGCGCGGCCGACCAGATGCTTCTCCGCCGCCGTCTCAATATCCTTGATGCTGGCGCCATTGCCGACAGCGAGCCTGTCGACGTCGAGCGCCATCAGCTTGAACCGGTAGTGATGCGGGCCGTGGCCAGGCGGTGGGCAGGCGCCGCCATAGCCGGGCTTGCCGAAATCATTGCGGGCCTGGACCATCAGGCCCTCGTCCTGGTTGCCGGCCCCGGGCGCAAGCTCGCGCGCGACCGCGGGGATGTTGAACGCGCCCCAGTGGCGGAAGGTACCTCTCGGTGCGTCGGGATCATCGACCACCAGGGCGAAGCTCTTCGTGCCTGAAGGTGGCGCGAACCATTGCAGGGGCGGTGACTGGTCGGCGCCGTCGCAGGTGAATTCGGCGGGAAGCGCCTGGCCGTCGGCAAAGGCGCTGCTTTTGATCGAGAATTGGGTCATCTCTCCCTCGCTTTTCGCGCCGCAAGCCGCCATCGCGGCCAACACGACGCAGATCGAGAAGCCCCGCCGCATCCATCCTGTCGTCATTGGCTGGAGAACGAGCCGAACGGCCCGCCGTTCCCGGTTCAGGCGATGACGCGGACGCCTTCCTTGGCCCATTCCTTGTCAAGATCGACCTCCAGGTCGACCCACTCCTGACGGGTCAAGCAGAGCACCCTTTCCAAACGCGTGCCCGTGACGGCCTCGATGCGAAGGCAGTATCTGGCGTCCGGGCCGGCTTCCGGCACCGCCGTTGGGGCCGGTTCATGTCTTGTCGCCGACGCCGGCGAAACGGCAGCTGCCATGCCGAAAGCGACAACCAAGAGTTTCAGTGCCATTTGATATCTCCTCGATTGGCAAGTCTGGCACCCCTTTGCGCAGTCTAACCCTTGTTTGGGCCGGATGCGAGGCCGTTCAAACACTCGGAGCCAGCGGTTGACCGCATCGGCCCGCACCGCTAATGGGCCGCTCGTCCGCGGGTCCTGTGATTCTTCACAACTCCTTCGGACAAGAGCTGAACATTGCTCAACGACGTGAAGGCCCGCGGCCCAACCTTGCAAAAGGGGGGAGGCTTCCGGGACTTCGCGCTTTTGCGTTGCGCAAAGTAACCGCCGGATATCCGGCAACGAAAGGTGAAGGCTTCATGCCGACGATCAACCAGCTGATCCGCAAGGGTCGCGAACCGCAGAAGGCCAAGAACAAGGTCCCTGCAATGGAGCAGAATCCGCAAAAGCGCGGCGTCTGCACCCGTGTCTATACCACTACCCCGAAGAAGCCGAACTCGGCGCTGCGCAAGGTCGCCAAGGTGCGCCTGACCAACAGCCGCGAGGTTATCAGCTACATTCCGGGTGAGGGCCACAACCTGCAGGAGCACTCGGTGGTGCTGATCCGCGGCGGCCGTGTGCGCGACCTTCCGGGTGTTCGCTATCACGTGCTTCGCGGCGTCCTCGACACGCAGGGCGTGAAGGACCGCAGGCAGTCCCGTTCGAAGTACGGCGCCAAGCGCCCGAAATAAGCTGGTTTCGCCGGCTGCGCCGCTCTTTGGCAGGCGCGCCGCTCTGAAAGGAAATTCCAATGTCCCGTCGTCGTCGCCCAGAAAAGCGCGTCATCCTCCCCGATCCCAAGTTCGGGGACCTCGTCCTGTCGAAGTTCATGAATTCGGTCATGCTCGACGGCAAGAAGTCGGTCGCGGAAGGTATCGTTTACACTGCGCTTGAGAACGTCGAGCAGCGCCTGAAGAAGGATCCGCTGCAGGTTTTCCATGACGCGCTCAACAATGTGAAGCCGGGCATCGAGGTCCGCAGCCGCCGCGTCGGCGGTGCGACCTACCAGGTCCCGGTCGAAGTGCGCACCGAGCGCGCCCAGGCGTTGGCGATCCGCTGGCTGATCTCGGCCGCGCGCGCCCGCAGCGAGAAGACCATGTCAGGCCGCCTGTCGGGCGAACTGATGGATGCGTCGCAGAACCGCGGCAACGCCGTGAAGAAGCGCGAGGACACGCACCGCATGGCGGAAGCGAACCGCGCCTTCTCGCACTATCGTTGGTAGGCAGTATCCCGCCGGCAGCCGCCGCCGGGTGGCGCTGGTAATTTTCGTACCTATATCGTGGAGGACCGGCGTTCCGGTCCTCCCACATTGCTAAGGAATCTTTCCCCATGGCCCGCAGCCATCCGCTTGAGCGCTATCGCAACATCGGCATCATGGCCCACATCGATGCCGGCAAGACGACCACGACCGAGCGCATCCTCTATTACACCGGCAAGTCCTACAAGATCGGCGAAGTGCATGAAGGCACGGCCACCATGGACTGGATGGAGCAGGAGCAGGAGCGCGGCATCACCATCACCTCCGCGGCGACGACCTGTTTCTGGCGCGCCGATGAGGGCAAGGGCGAAGAGCACCGCATCAACATCATCGACACGCCGGGCCACGTCGACTTCACGATCGAGGTCGAGCGCTCGCTACGTGTGCTCGATGGCGCAGTCGCTTGCTTCGACGGCGTTGCCGGCGTCGAGCCGCAGTCGGAGACGGTGTGGCGTCAGGCCGAGAAGTACGGCGTTCCGCGGATGTGCTTCGTCAACAAGCTTGATCGCACCGGCGCCAATTTCGAGCGCTGCGTCGACATGATCAAGGACCGCCTCGGCGCGCGTCCGGCGGTGCTGTACCTGCCGATCGGCATCGAGGGCGGGTTCAAGGGCCTGGTCGACCTGGTCGAGAACCGGGCGATCATCTGGCTCGAGGAGAGCCTCGGCGCGAAGTTCGAATATCAGGATATTCCGGCCGACCTGGCCGACGCCGCTGCGGCCGCTCGCCAGGAGCTGATCGAGATGGCCGTCGAGCAGGACGACGACGTCATGGAGTCCTACCTCGAAGGCAACGAGCCCGATACCGCGACCCTCAAGCGCTTGATCCGAAAGGGTACGCTGAACTTCTCGTTCGTGCCGGTGCTGTGCGGCTCGGCCTTCAAGAACAAGGGCGTCCAGCCGCTGCTCGACGCGGTAATCGACTATCTGCCGTCGCCGCTCGACATCCCGCCCGTCGAGGGCCTCAAGATGGACGGCGTCACCACCGACACCCGCGCGCCCTCCGATGACGCGCCCTTCTCGGCGCTGGCGTTCAAGATCATGAACGACCCGTTCGTCGGCACGCTGACGTTTGCCCGCATATATTCGGGCAGGCTCGAGACTTCGTCGCAGGTGACCAATTCGGTCAAGGACAAGAAGGAAAAGGTCGGCCGCATGCTGCTGATGCATGCCAACGACCGTGAGGACATCCAGGTCGCTTATGCCGGCGATATCGTCGCCCTCGCGGGCCTGAAGGACACGACGACCGGCGACACGCTGTGCGCGGCCAATGCGCCGATCATCCTCGAGCGGATGGAATTCCCCGATCCGGTGATCGAGGTCGCGGTCGAGCCGAAGACCAAGGCCGACCAGGAGAAGATGGGCGTTGCGCTCAATCGGCTGGCTCGCGAGGACCCGTCGTTCCGCGTCACGACCGACCATGAGTCGGGCCAGACCATCATCAAGGGAATGGGCGAGCTCCACCTTGAGATCCTGGTCGATCGCATGAAGCGCGAGTTCAAGGTCGAGGCCAATGTTGGCGCGCCGCAGGTCGCCTATCGCGAATATCTCGCGAAGCCGGTCGAGCTCACCTACACTCACAAGAAGCAGTCAGGCGGCTCCGGCCAGTTCGGCGAAATCAAGGTTGCGGTCGCTCCCGGCGAACGTGGATCGGGCTTCCAGTTCTTCGACGAGATCAAGGGCGGCAACGTCCCGAAGGAATATATTCCCTCGGTTGAGAAGGGGATGCGCGAAACCGCCGAGACCGGTTCGCTCATCGGTTTCCCGATCATCGACTTCGCGGTGCGCCTGATCGACGGCAAGTACCACGACGTCGACTCCTCGGCCCTGGCGTTCGAGATTTGTGCCCGCGGCGCGATGCGCGAAGTGGCCCAGAAGGCCGGCATCAAGCTTTTGGAACCGATCATGAAGGTCGAGGTCGTGACCCCCGAGGATTATCTCGGCGACGTCATCGGCGACCTCAACTCGCGTCGTGGCCAGATCCAGGGCACCGACACGCGGGGCAATGCCCAGGCGGTCGAGGCAATGGTCCCGCTGGCCAACATGTTCGGCTATGTGAACCAGCTGCGTTCGTTCACCCAGGGCCGGGCCCAGTACACGATGCAGTTCTCGCATTACGAGGAGGTTCCCCAGAACGTCGCCGACGAAGTGAAGGCGAAGCTGGCGTAACCGGAAATTTGTGGCTATGGGCGCGCTCGCACGGGCGGGCCGCCCGAATATCTAAGAGAAGAAGAGGCGTATAATGGCGAAGGCGAAATTTGAGCGGACGAAGCCGCACTGCAACATCGGCACCATTGGTCACGTCGACCACGGCAAGACGTCGCTGACCGCGGCGATCACCAAGGTTCTGGCCGAGACCGGTGGCGCGACCTACGTCGACTATGCGAACATCGACAAGGCGCCGGAAGAGCGCGAGCGCGGCATCACCATCTCGACCGCCCACGTCGAGTATGAGACCGACAAGCGCCACTATGCGCACGTCGATTGCCCGGGCCACGCCGACTATGTGAAGAACATGATCACCGGCGCTGCCCAGATGGACGGCGCGATCCTGGTCGTGTCCGCCGCCGACGGCCCGATGCCGCAAACCAAGGAGCACATCCTGCTCGCCAAGCAGGTCGGCGTTCCGACCATGGTCGTCTACCTGAACAAGGTCGACCAGGTTGACGATCCCGAGCTGCTCGAGCTGGTCGAGCTGGAAATCCGCGAGGAGCTTTCCAAGCGCGATTTCGACGGCGACAATATTCCGATCATCTCGGGTTCGGCGCTCGCCGCGCTCGAGGGCAAGAACCCGGAAATCGGCCATGAGTCGATCCTCAAGCTGATGGCCGCCGTCGACGAGTGGATCCCGCAGCCGGAGCGTCCGCTCGACAAGCCGTTCCTGATGCCGATCGAAGACGTGTTCTCGATCTCGGGCCGCGGCACCGTCGTCACCGGCCGCGTCGAGACCG
>Ga0207706_10002357_pt1 | contig 18449 bp, 16 predicted proteins | sample KBSC53metaG_FD_184318 | JGI IMG/M metagenome (GOLD analysis project Ga0207706, IMG submission 184318) | Corn rhizosphere microbial communities from Kellogg Biological Station, Michigan, USA - KBS C5-3 metaG (SPAdes) (version 2) | ecosystem: Host-associated > Plants > Roots > Rhizosphere > Soil ... | reverse complement strand
TATTATAAGGTTGTTTCAAATGAATATAGCCTATATGGCAGATGAAGAAGACCAAATACCAGATACACTTTGCTTTGATGAAGAGCAAATAGAATGCTTGCAAATGCAGAATACAAAACTGGAAGGCAAAACAGAAAAACAAAAAAATCCATATCGCAAAGGTTCTTTGAGATATGTAACATGGATAATCGCAAGATTAGGTGGATGGAAAGGATATGCTTCTGAAAGAAGGCCAGGTATCACTACATTATGGATAGGCATTGAAAAGTTTTATAACATCTTTAAAGGATGGAAACTTGCAAGAGATGTGTACACACGGTAGCTTTTATACAACTCGGCTTGCTCTGCGCACTTTGCGTTTGCTCAGCGTTCTTTGTGTGCTTAATTTGGACGCAGAGATAGCTAAGAAAAAGACGCAAAGTACACAGAGTTGTATTAACGGAAACATCATCGCCGCTTATAGAGGGCTCTTGTACTGTTGATTAAGAATCATCTTGTAAGCGAAGAAAAAATTTGGATTCAGGTGTTCATCAAAAGTGTTGCTGCAATAATGCCTGCTGTCTCGGCACGTAATCGTGTATCACCTAATGAAACCGGTTGATAATTTTTCTGAATTGCTTTTTCAATTTCCTCTTTTGTAAAATCTCCTTCCGGACCAATTAATATTTGCAACTGATTTTGCTTAACAACAGAAGCAAGATTATTTTTTTCTTTATCAGTTTCACAATGGGCTATAAATTTTTGCGGATACACTGATGAGGAAACAATTTTTTCAAAAAGTTGTGGCTCGTGCAAAACAGGCAACCATGTTTGCTGACTTTGCAGCATAGCGGAAATAAGAATATTGTTCATCCGGTCGAAACGAAAATGTTGCCTTTCTGTTCTTTCACATAACAATGGTATTATTTCTGAAGCACCTATCTCTGTTGCTTTTTCCAGGAACCATTCAAAGCGGCTTGCATTTTTTAAAAGAGAAATTGCAATGGAAATTTTTCTCGCAGGAGATTTTTGAAATCTTTCTTCTTCAACATTTACCGTACAATGTTTTCTATCAGCATTTATAATTTTTGCAGTAAGTAAATTTCCTTTACCATCGGTAAGTTGTAGTTGTTCTCCTTCTTTCATGCGCAAGACCTGCACACAATGTTTGCTTGTGTCTTCGGGTAAAATGATGGTATTGCTTTTATCAATGTGATCTATGAAAAAAAGAGGCAGTGACATACTTTATGCAATAAGTATGTAAAGTAAATAAAGTATGTAAAGTGTCCGGAGTAATAAGAATAAAAATTGTTTAATAGAATTGTTACAGTCAAAGTGATTGCGACGCAAGGGACGATACCATGAAAAACAAAGCCGGTATCAAAAAAATCCAAAATCTGCAATCTGCAATCAAAACGGGGTTTCTTCTTCAAAACCTTCATCAAATGAGCCGCTGTTCATTCGACTGCCTTTTTGTATGAAGAATTTCCCGCCGGCTTCATCACCTGAACCGCTTCCCGGTGTTGGCGAAGGACCAAGCGGTTTCCAATTTCCGCCTTGTGGTTTGAAACCATCATTATCATCCCACTCTTCAAATTTTTGAATGTGCAATAACGCACGAAGCTTTACAATATCAAGCGCACCGTTACGATGCTTTGCAATTTTTATATGTGTTTCACCGCGGGTGCTTTCGCCCATTTCGTTGGTGAAGTTTTCGTAATATTCAGGACGATAAATAAACATTACCATATCAGCATCCTGCTCTATTGCACCCGATTCACGAAGGTCACTCAACTGAGGCATCTTGCTTTCTTTTCTTGTTTCAACTGCACGGCTCAACTGGCTTAACGCTATGATGGGAACATTTAATTCTTTTGCAAGCGCCTTCAGGTTTCTTGAGATGGTGCTGATTTCCTGCTCACGATTTCCGTTTCTGTCGCCGGTACCGCTCATTAACTGCAAATAATCTATTATGATAATTCCAACATGATGTTTGTTTACAAGCCTTCTTGCTTTTGCACGAAATTCAAATATGTTAAGCGCTGCCGTATCGTCGATATAAATCGGAGCCTTTTCCAATTTTGTGATACCGCGTTTATGCAGTTGCTGGTATTCGTGTTCTTCCAGTTTTCCTCTTGCAATTTTCTCCATCATTATCTCGCTCTCCGCAGAAAGAATACGCTGCACCAATTGAGCTGCACTCATTTCAAGCGAGAAGAAACCAACTGCTGTTGGCTTTGTAGGATGCAATGCGGCATTGCGTGCAAGATTCAATGCAAATGCGGTTTTACCAACCGATGGACGCGCAGCGAGAATAATCAAATCGGTAGGTTGCCAGCCATAGGTAATTCTGTCGAGACTGCTGAATCCACTTGGCACACCTGAAATCTCATCTTTCTTTGTGCGCAGTTCATCAATGCGGTTGATGGCTTGTGCAAGCGCGCTGCCCATCTCTTTATAATCGGTCTTCAAAAAGTTGTTGGTGATCTGAAAAATTTTATCTTCCGCGTCATCCATCAGATCAAAAACATCAGTGCTTTCTTCGTATGCTTCACCAATTATTTCCCCGCTGATACGAATCAATTCACGCTGCACAAATTTTTGCAGAATGATCCTTGAATGTGCTTCAATGTTCGCCGTTGAAACAACTGCATTTGTAAGTTTGGTCACATAATAAGGACCGCCGACAGAATCAAGCTCCTCGCTTTTTTTCAACTCTTCAACTACAGTTAAGATATCAATCGGTAAACTGTTTTGTGCAAGATTTTGAAACGCACGAAAAATGCGTTGATTCGCATCAACGTAAAAACATTCGGGTTTTAAAATTTCAATCACGGTATCGAACGCACCTTTCTCCAGCATAATCGCGCCAAGCACAGCTTCCTCCAGGTCTTTTGCCTGTGGCGGCACTTTGCCGTAAACCATTGTACTGAGATCGATCGAAGGCTTTCTTCTGCCCTTTCTGTCTTTATTCAAATTGGTAAGATCCATCGTTAAAGTGTAATAAGATTCAGTAAACTTATTGTTCACAAATTCTCGCCGGGGTCATTTGTTGTTCATAGTTTCTTAGAAAATTTTGGTAGCGTTCAAATGCATCCCGATGAGTAAAGGGCAACGAATATATACGTGAAATTGATGCCGTAAAAAATTTTACAACATTAAATTTCATTAAGAGTTAACGCACATACTTATGCACATATTGCAATGGCTTTTACATAAGAAAATTTTATTTCTTCACATTTTTCAAAAGTTTTGCGTCCGCAATTTTATGTTATTAACATTTCCTGTGCAGAAAGATTTCTCAAAAAAAATTAGAATAAAACAACCATTTTGATTAACTAAGAACGAATGTTTTTCTATTTTTTGGAGACGAGCGGCGGTCCGTATGGCATCGCCTGTTGTGTCACTCACTTCAACGTTCTGAATGCGGTTGATCAAAAAACTTCCCTTGAAGCACATAAGGAAAAATATTGACTTGCACCTTCTCCTTTGTGAGCTTTGCGAGATAATGAATTTTATTTAACTACCGAAAGATAAGCAACCCACGGGCCAATGGCTTCTTTATATTGTTTCGCCATTACTCTGATGATTTGTGAAAGATGTGTAAAATCGTGTACTACCCATGTTGCGAGGAGTTGACGCAACGTTACCTCGCCAAATTCAGGATGAATGCCGGTTTTATTGAGTAATTCTTCATCGTTCAGAATATCTTTCAGCAGAATTATATTTTGTTTCCGCCAGGTTTTGAACTCTTCAATGAGATCATCAAGTGATTTTCCTTTACTGTCTTCAAATTGGCCAAAGCGGTTAAATGGCGGAAATTTATTGTCAAATTCATTATAAACAATCGCCTTTATTCTTGGTATCCAGTTTGTCTTCTCTGCAAAAACAAAATGCCCCGTTACAACATAAGGACTCCATGTTTCTCCACCTTCGTTGTTCATTATCCATTCCTCATCCAGGTTTTTCAATAATACGTCAAGCACAAGAGGTGTTCGTTCGAGAATTTGAAGAGATTTATTTATATCAAACTCCATGTGATAATTTTTGCTAAATAAATTTAAATAAGTATTCATCGTTCTTAGTTGAGATTTATTTATCATGTTCATTAATTAATTGCATGACGGGGAGAATTAACATGAATTAATTTTGTGGAAGTGTCCTCAAAAAATACGCTTTATGAAAATTGAAAAAGTAAACATTGAAGAGAAACTTACCAAGGTAAATGATTATTGGAATCCGCGCGTAATCGGCGAATTAAACGGGCAACAAGTGAAGGTTACAAAACTTAAAGGAGAATTTGTCTGGCACAAACATGATAGTGAAGACGAAATGTTTTTTATTATCAAAGGTGAGCTTGAGATGCAGCTTAGAGACGGATCAATTAATATTAAGCCCGGGGAATTTATCATTATTCCAAAAGGTATGGAGCATAGGCCCGTTGCACGCGATGAAGTTCATCTTATTCTTTTTGAACCCGCATCAACGCTAAATACCGGCAATGTGAGAAATGACTTCACAAAAGAAAAGCTCGAACGTATTTGAAGAATAAAAAATAATTCTAATCAGCAACGCAATTACATTTGCAGATTACCATTAATTATATTCCAGCATGGCAAGTTCTTCTGAGTGTTTCAAATGCTTGGAGAGATTTTTTATAAACACATTAATATAAGGTGGTTGTTCTTTGCTCTTCAAAGTTGCAGCATACCATGTACGTTTCATTCCTTTTCTTGTTACAGGAACTGCGGTTAATTCACCCGATTCAATATGCGGTGCAACAATCCAGTGAGGAAGAATGCTTACCCCGATTCCTGCCTTTACCATTTGAATGATCGCTTCCGTTAAAGCAATTTTATAAACTCTCTTCGGTTGACCTTTTTTGAAAATAGTTTTGAAAACAGTGCTTATCTCATTGGGAATATTGTACATGATATAGTCTTCACCATAAAAACTTTCGTGTTCTACCCACCTCAGCTCTGCTATGGGATGATCATTATGAACAACGGCAACAAATTCATCCCTGAAAAGCGGTGTATAATTTAACTTGGGATTAAGGTCATCATCCACAATTGCAATATCAATTTTATCCTCAAGCAATGCCTTTACAGAATTATAAGTTGCTTCGGGGTTGATATGAATATGCACTTTTGGATACAAGGTTCTGAATTCAGAAAGAAAGCCCGAAAGCCAATGATAAGACGTGTAACATTCAGTGCTGATGCGGATCTCACCTGCATTTTTATCTGTGAGTTGCCGGATTTTGCTTTTTGTTGCTTCAAGTTCGGCGAGAATTTTTTCACCCGCTTCCAAAATTATTTTTCCTGCACCTGTAAGAATCATTTGCTTTTTCTCGCGAATGAATATCTGAGTTTTAAAATAATCTTCCACATCTTTTAACTGGTGACTTAAAGCAGATTGAGAAAGAAACAGATGTTCAGCCGCTTTGGTAAGATTCCCTTGTTTTGCAACTTCCTGTATCATTTTCAAATGACGGATATCCATAATGACGATTTTATAAAATCAATTAAAATATTTCATGAAAGTTAGAAAATAAATTAGTTTCTCTCATGAAATATTCAAGTGAATGTTCTCTCAATCTACCACCATTGGTCTTTTAATAAATCCTTCTTCAAGTAATATATTTCCAATTTCGGCAACAGCCTTAACAAGCATTTCAAAATCTTCTTTTCTGCTACGGTGATTTACATTGGCAACACGCAGCACATATTTGTTACCGAGAAAAGTATAAGTCGGAATGGCAATACCGCGTTCATGCAATGTCATTAAAATTTCACGATTCAATGCATTCAATTCTTTTGTTGTTAATTCCGGATTGCTGAAACGAAAACAAACAATGTTGAGTGATACCGGCGCCATCAATTCAAGTTTATCCGATTGCCTGATGAGGTATTCAAGATATTTTGCCTGGGCAATATTTTGTTTGATGATCCTCTTATATTTTTCGCTGCCATGTTCTTTCAGACTCATCCACACTTTTAATGCACGAAAACCCCGTGACAGTTGCAACCCGTAATTACCAAAGCTTTCAGGTCCTGCAGGCAAGCCTCTCTCATGCGACGTGAGATACGGCGGATCAAGTTGAAATGCCTTGCGATGCAACTCTTTATTTTTTATCAGCACGCATCCTGTTTCGTAAGGCATGCACATCCACTTGTGCAGATCCAATGCAAGCGAATCTGCTTCATGCAAACCTTGTATTTCCTTTTTCAGTTCATTCACAACAGCAGCAAATGCACCAAATGCGCCATCAACATGAAACCATAATTTTTCTCTTTTGGCAAGCACTGCAAGTTCATTTAAAGGATCAATTGCACCGGTGTTCACAGTTCCCGCATTTCCAACAATGCAAAAAGGTAAGCGCCCTCTTTTTTTATCCTTACTAATTGCTTGCTGCAATTCCTTCAAATCAATTTTATAATCCTTATCGACAGGGATTTTTATAAACGAGTCGCTCCCAAGTCCTAATGTTTCTATTGATTTTTGAACACAACTGTGTGTTTCAGTTGAACCGTATATTGTAAGCCGCGATCTTGCTTCAAATAAACCTTTTGTCCGAATCTCTGCATCAATGCTGTTGCGTGCAACTGTTAATGCGGTGAAGTTTGCAACTGAGCCCCCGCTCACCAGTAACCCGCTTGCTTCTGAAGAAAAACCAAGAAATTCTTTTATCCAGTTGAGCACCTGTAATTCAACATACATTGCAGCATGATCACCAATACCAAGATTCGGGTTCATGCCGGATGCAAGCATATCAGCAAGCATTCCAAACGGAGTGCCCCCACCTTCTACCCAAGCCCAATAACGCGGATGCACATTGCCTTTTGAATACGGAAGTATATTGTTTACAAAATCATGAAACACTTTGTTCCTGGCTTCAGATTCTTGAGGCAAGGATTCACTCAAAAAATTTTTTACATCATCGCCGGGTTTTCTCCATGCAGGATATTTTCGTTGATTCTTTAAAAAATCAAGCATTACATCCACCATTTCGTGACCCAGCGTTTTTAACTCGTCCCAATTTTCAGGATCGAGTGTTTCTTCGTTTTCTAACAGGTTGAGAAAATCAATGTTGTCGATGCTCATATAGAAAGTTTTTGCGAATCTAAATTAGTGAGTCTCTTCCCAAATAAAAACCCGGTACTTGCTACTTTTATCATTAACTTCTTGCCGCCTTTACCTTCTCAAAATTATCTTTATTCTTGAATTAGAATTTTGAATTATTTAGATGATGTTCATGAAAAATACTAATACCATAGAAGGAGCATTAATGAAAGATGCGACTAAAAATTGTGAACACACGCTGAAGACCAAAGCAATTTGATGTTTGATTGCTGAATAAAGAACAGACGTACAAGAGTGCGACGCAACATAAGCCGCACTAGTGTTTCAGAAGTCGGGCTCACAATAAAAACAAAAATTATTTTCCTGCTTTATAACCTTTTAGGGCATAATAAAAAATATAGAGATAGCATGGAAGAATAGTAACAACAAAAGAGAATGTGTTTGAAAGGTGCAGCTTATCTTTCAATGACGCATAAACAAGTGGAATGGCAGCGCCGCCGACAATGCCCATAATTAAAAATGCTGAGCCGATCTTTGTGAACTTACCGAGGCCATCAATTGCCAACGGAAAAATTGCAGGCCACATTAATGAGTTTGCCAAACCAAGCATTGCAATTAACACGATAGATGTATAACCATGCGAAAGAAAAATTGCTACAGAGAGAATAACACCAAGTATCGCAGAAATTTTCAGCGCTCGTTGCTGCGAGATAATTTTAGGAATTGTTAGAACGCCAACTATATAACCGATCACCATTGCCAGCAAAGTATAAGTAGTAAAGTATCTGGTTACATCGAGCGGCAAACCTTCTGATCTTCCATAAATACCGATAGCATCCCCTGCAAGCACTTCGGCACCCACATAAACAAAAATGCAAAGCACGCCGAGTAATAAATGCGGAAATTGAAAAACACTTGTTTTATTTTTTACAGTTGTTGAAGAAGCCTGACCGTTTTTATCTGTATCGATTTCCGGTAACGAAGAATACCAGATCATCAAAGTAAGTATCACCAATAAAATTGTAATGACAATATAAGGCGTAATCACTCTTGATGCAAGCTCCTGCAATAATGTTTCTTTCAATACAGGATCAGTGGTGGAATTTATCTGTATTTCCAAAGGTGTTGCATCCTTCAACACTACGGCGCCTAAGATAAGCGGACTTATCATGCCGGCAGTTTTGTTGCAAATGCCCATGATACTGATCCTTTGTGCTGCGCTTTCAATAGGACCGATAATACTGATGTATGGATTAGAAGCGGTTTGCAACAATGCCAATCCGGTAGCCTGCACAAATAAGCCCGTAAGAAATAATGAGAAATTTCTTGTTTGTGCTGCTGGCACAAATATGATCGATCCGACAGCCATGACAAATAAACCAAGCGCCATTCCTTTTTTATATCCTGTTCTCTTCAAAATTGCTGAAGAAGGAATGGCAAGAAAAAAGTAAGCCATGTAAAAAGCAGAAGTAACAAAAAATGCCTGTATATCATTTTTAAGCTGGCAGGCGAGTTTTAAAAAAGGGATAAGTGTTCCGTTCAACCACGTTACAAAACCAAAAATGAAAAATAAAACGCCGATGATAAAGATCGCTTTTGTGTTGCTTTGTTTTTTTGTTGCAATTGCCGCTGTTGTATTCATCGTAATGTATTATTGGCTAAAAATATGGATTCGTCTTTTAGTTGATAAAAAATTTTTTATTGACTATAGCAGTACTGATCAAAGAACGTATTCACTTGTTTATATTTTCAATTAATCTGCGTAAGTTATTTTTGCAGTTCGCTTCAAAAAAATATATAATGAAAAGGACGATTGCTTTTCTTTCTGTAAATTTTTTATTGTCGTGTATTGCTTTCTCTCAATCTTTCAAAGGACAAATTGATTCAGCACTTTTACCAAAAATCAGCAGTTCACATTATATTTCTGAATACACTTTAGATGCACCGGTTAATGCGGCAGAATGGGAAAATCAACCCGGTGGAATACATGCGGCGTTTGGGTCTGAAAATGCTTTGTATTTCCGAACAGAAGTGCCGGAAATAAAAAATGAAGCAGCTTCATGGAATGCTACGGGATGGAAAGGAGAAAGATTGAATACACAAATTGTAGTATGGTCAACTGATACATTACAACAGGTTCGTTTTAAAATAAGCGATCTGAAAAATGAAAAAGGAAACTTGTTAAGCAAAGAGAATTTTCAAATGCAGATGGAACGATATGTTCTTTCCGCTTATCCGTATGATTCACGTGACGCAACATGCGGAGATGAGCCATTGAATAAAGCGTATCTTTTACCCGATCGTCTTGAATCATTTGACCGGTTTGATCTTCCCGGTAAAACAGTTCGTCCCGTTTGGGTTTCGTGCAATATTCCTTCAACTGCGGAATCAGGCATTTATAAAGGAACAATTGAAGTATCATCTGAAAATAAACATGTGGTTTTGCCTTTAAGTATAAAAGTGCAGAATCAGACATTGCCACCTCCCCATGATTGGAAATTCAGGCTTGACCTGTGGCAGAATCCGTGGTCTGTTGCAGAACATTTTCATGTGCAACCCTGGTCGGATGAACACAAAGCAATTTTGAAAAAACATCTTAAGTTATATGCAGATGCCGGAGGAACATACATCACTACTTATGCAGTGTATTCTCCCTGGGCTGATGTAACTTATTCTCCCGACAAAGAAATGATAAAATGGATAAGACAAAAGAATGGCGCATGGAAATTTGATTACAATATTTTTGATCAATATGTTGAATTGGCTATGAGCGTGGGTGTTGACAGAGCTATCACAATTTATACTCCAATCCCGTGGGGCAACAGGTTTCGTTATTTTGATGAAGTGACGGATAATTATGTTTTTGAATCATGGCCGGCAACCTCTGATACATTCAGAACAAATTGGAATATTTTTTTACATGATCTGAAAACCCATCTTCAAAAGAGAGGCTGGCTAGATAAAGCTTATCTCGGCATTAATGAAAACACGATGGAAGAAACTTTGGGTGCAATAAAAGTGATACGAGAAAATTCAAAAGACTGGAAAATAACTTATGCGGGAGACTGGAACAAAAACCTTGATACTTTATTGAATGATTATTGTGTAAAGTATGCAAAGGAACCAACTGATGCGGAGAAAAAAGCAAGAGATAAAAAAGGTTTCACCACTACTTTTTATGTTGCGTGCGATCCTGTTAAACCAAACAATTTTGTTTTCTCTCCACCGATTGAGGCAAGATGGGAAGGATGGTATGCAGCGGCAAAAAATTATGATGGCTTTTTGCGGTGGGCTTATGATAACTGGCCTGAAGATCCTTTAAGAGATGCACGTTTTGCTTATTGGCCAACGGGTGATTGTTTCATGGTTTATCCGGGAAGCAGTTCCATTCGTTTTGAAAAATTGAGAGAAGGAATTTCTGATTATGAAAAGATAAACATCGTAAGAACACTTGCTTCAAAATCTTCTGATGCACCTGTGAAAAAATTGATCTTAACACTCGACGACCATTTGAAAAATTTTATCAATGAAAAACATTTTAATGAAAAAGAATTGAAGAATGAAGTTGATAAAGGAAGAGAGTTGATAAATGAGTTGAGTGAGAAATTAATGAAGTAGATAACAAATCTTATATTCGTATAGTTTACCCATTCACCAACGATTTAAAATCCCTCTATGAATTTTTTTATCACCAATCGTGAGATCATTGCTAATTCCGATGGCAGTGAATCTATCCGTGAAGATGGCAAAGAACACGCCGGAGATAATCTTCGCTTTGGCACGTATGATATTGCTGCAAACAAATTCACGCTTTTTCCTGAACCTGATACAACAGAAGAGATCACTTATCAAAACCTTGCAGATAAAAATGCTGATGATTTAAAGGGCTCTGCAAAGTTTTTCAAGCTTGTGTATGATCAGATGATCGGACCGGCAGGCACAAGCACCACTTCAAACGATGCACTCTTTTTTATTCATGGTTTTAATACGAATCTTAACGGTGTTCGCAATGCGTTTAAAACTTTGAATGAGTGTTATGTGAATCAAACAACATCGCCTGTAAAGCACATTATAATCTTTACGTGGCCCGGTATGCATCCGAAAATTCCTTTGCATTACTGGAATGATGAAAAGGATGCGGAGCGTTCGGGCCAGGCTCTTGCAAGAGGAATGGAAAAAGTGATACGTTTCTTTAAAGAGTTTTTGGTGTTTGCAAAAAATCCTGCGTGCAATTGCAGTATTCATTTTATGGCGCACAGTATGGGTCACAGAGTTCTTAAGCACATGATCCTTGAATTGCAAATAAAAAAATTACTTATTCCGGAATTGTTTGGCCAAATCGTCTTGATGGCTGCCGATATTGAATACGATATATTTGAAAAAGAAAAATCTTACAATGTTTTGCTCGATCTTGGTGTGAGGGTGCATGTTTATTTTAATCACGAAGACCATGTTCTCGATATTGCAAAATTTACAAAGAATTTTACCAACAGGCTGGGCCGTTACGGAAGAAAACGTGTAGACAGTACACTTGCGGATGTGTATGATGCAGATGTAAGCGTAACAATTGAAGATCGTAACGCAGATCTTGAAGAAACACTTTTGAAACATTGGTATTATTACACTTCATCGGAAGTGATCGCTGATGTTATTGATGTGTTGAACGGAAAAATTTCAAAATTTAAAATAACAGTTACCCCATAAATTTATTCTTCGTTTATTGATTATGTATTTACAATTAACCAAACCGAAACAGTGGCTTTTCGTTTTTGTCGTACCGCTCCTGTTGGTTAGCTGCCATGTGGTGCTTATTGGCGCATATGATGAAACTGTTGATGAAAGTATTCAAAAAATTTCTACAGATGTGTCAACAATGATTGTTAAGATTGAAAAAAATATAGATGATCATAAACCTGATGATAACAAATACGAAAATTTTCGAGATTCGTATATTGAGATCTTTGGTGAAATTGAAACTTTGAAAATCAGAAGCAATTCCCTTCCTAAATACACTAAAGTAACGGAGCAGGTAGAGTTGCTTTATAAAAATATTCAGGATCTTGAGTCCTTACATAAAATAGGATTCACTGATAAAAAACTTGTGGAAACTGCTAAAGGCCTGATAGAACAATCACTTCAGGCAATGTTGGCTGCCCAAAATGCTTTGAAAAGAGAAAAGAGCTAACCTGTAAAAAATTACGATAATGAACAAGCTTGACGTTTCATCATTAATAAGGCAAATGCTTGAGTCTGCAAAAAAGGTACTTGCAGATAAATGGCCTGCCGTTAAAGATCTGGCAACTTCTTCTTTCAAAACTTTAGCTCAGAGTTTAGTGGATATTGAAGAGATGTGGCTAAATGGCTCTATTACAGAAGAACAAGCTCATCTTTTGCTTGATTTGCATAAGAACACTGTAAAAATCACTTTGCTTTCGGAAGAAATTATAGGAATCGTTGCTGCAGAAGAAGCAATCAACGCTGCAATTGATTCTGTAAGAAATGCCGTTAATACTGCTATTGGCTTCGAACTTCTGTAAAAAATGTAATCACTTTTTGAAAAGGAATACGGAAGATTAGAGAAATCGTTGCAGCAAAACAACAATAGTTTTGAAAACTCAATTTCCAAAATTTTCACGTAAATTTTTTCTCTATTTTTTGTAACTTACCACTTCCAAATTTAAACAAGATGAGAAAAGTTTCAGACATACTTCGCCGCAAGGGCAGCAGAGTAACAACGGTTACTCCTTCTCTTCCTGTAATTGATGCATTACGCATGATGGCTGACCAAAATATTGGTTCGGTAGTAGTGGCTGAAAACGATAAGTTTCTTGGTATAATGACCGAGAGAGATTATTCAAGAAAAATAATTTTGAAAGGAAGATCATCTACCGATACAACAGTAGGAGAGATCATGTCTTCTGATTTTCCCTCAGTGCATTCAAAAGACACGGTTGATTATTGTATGCAACTGATGTCTCAACAAAATCTTCGATACTTACCCGTTATGGACGGAAACATTCTTGCTGGTATTCTTTCCATAAATGATGTTGTCACCGAGACGATCATTACCCAGCAGGAAACTATTTCTCATTTGCAGAATTACATTCAATCTTAGTTCTTCCAAATGCTCAATATTGTTTCAGGTGTTCAAGTGAGTGACACAACGGAAGCCTAATGCTTTTTCAGTTGCTTGCCCATAAAAAAATGGACTGCAGGGCCATGTGACTCATGCGACTAATAATAGCCTATACCATAAGGCATTTTCTTCAGGACTTTAAAAGTGTGAAAAAAAATTCCCGTTCATGTTTTATTTTTTTTAAAAGTATTTCAGTTTGCTGGCAGGAAAATTGATGAAATACAATTCAATCAATTTAATAAACAAAAAAATAAAGCCTATGAAGCGCATATTAGTAATTTTTACGGCCGTTGCTACCACAGTAATTATGAGTTGTAATTCATCAAAATCATCAACGAATAATTCAAACCCGTCAACAACAGATACTACTTCAAACATGAATAACGGTAATATGAATAACAATACAGACACAACACAACACCGTTAAAGAAAGTTAGTATGAATTGTTGCGCGCTAAAGCCGCTTCCATGAAGCGGCTTTTAGTATTTGTGGGATTTTTAACAACTCCTCGCTCTATTCAAAAAATTGAACAAGGCGTATTTTTTGTTGCTAATCCGGTAAAGTTTTTGTAAAACTAAATTTTGCATTATGAAAAATCTTGAAGGAAAAAAAATTGCAATCATAACTGAAAATGGTTTTGAAGAAGTAGAATTAACAAGTCCAAAAAAAGCATTGGAAGAGGCCGGTGCAACAGTGCATATTGTTTCACCTCAAAAAGAAAAAGTAAAGGCATGGAACCATGATCATTGGTCAATTGAATTGCCTGTTGATGTAAACATTATGGAAGCCGATCCTGATAATTATGATGCATTAATGATACCCGGTGGCGTTCTCAATCCCGATAAAATGCGATTGAACAAAGACTGTATCGAATTTGCTCATCAGTTTATGCTTGAGGGAAAGCCCATTGGCGCAATTTGTCATGGACCTCAGTTGCTTATTGAAACAAAAATGCTGCAGGGCAGAGAAATGACTTCTTACTGGTCTTTAAAAACCGATCTTGAAAATGCAGGAGCGCATTGGCATGATGAAGAAGTTGTTGTTGACAATGGATTGGTTACAAGCCGCAGCCCTAAAGATCTTGAAGCGTTTAATAAAAAATTGATAGAGGAGATCAAAGAAGGCGTTCATCATGTACAGGTTCAATAAAAAAATTTTTTCCGATGCAGTTTTTTTGGCCGTTTCAATTTTTGAGACGGCCTTTTTTATTTGTAAAATGAACATTGATTTATTGCAATTCATTCAACTGCAAACCACAAACTTTAAACTAAAAACTTCTACTTGCCTCTCATCAAAATATCATCTTTTAAAAATCACATTTTCATTTTACTTTGTGCCGGTTTAGACAGAACTAAAATTCATAATAAAAAATTACACAACTTATGATACGCAATCATGAAATTGACTATCGCATTTTTGGAGAAGAAATGCAATATGTAGAAGTTGAACTTGACCCCGGTGAAACTGCGGTTGCAGAACCGGGTGCATTTATGATGATGGATGATGGCATTGAAATGCAAACAATTTTTGGCGATGGAAGTCAGCAGCAAGACAATAGTTTAATGGGTAAATTATTCAGTGCCGGAAAGCGTTTGCTTGTGGGTGAAAATTTATTTATGACTGCATATACAAATACTGGCCAGGGAAAAAAACATGTAAGTTTTGCGTCCCCTTACCCGGGAAAAATTATTTCGCTTAGTTTACTTGAACTTGGTGGCACTATCATTTGTCAGAAAGATGCGTTTCTCTGTGCTGCAAAAGGTGTAAGTATCGGCATAGAATTTCAACGTAAGCTTGGCACAGGTTTGTTTGGGGGCGAAGGTTTCATCATGGAGAAATTGCAGGGCGATGGTATGGCATTTATGCATGCAGGTGGTCATGTTTTTGAAAAAGAATTGCACGCAGGTGAACTGCTCAAGATCGATACCGGTTGTTTGGTTGCTTTCACTTCCGGTGTTGATTACGACATTCAATTTGTTGGCGGTATAAAAAATACTTTGTTTGGCGGTGAAGGTTTGTTTTTTGCCACATTGCGTGGCCCGGGAAAAATCTGGATACAAACATTGCCTATCAGCAGGCTTGCAGCACGCATCATCAGTTATGGTACAGTAAAACGTAAAGAAGAAGGAAGCGTTCTCGGTGGTCTTGGTAATTTGCTTGATGGTGATGGTTATTGATGCAATTTTTTATTTTTTTGTAGCCCAACTGTAGTACTTCTATGATGCTTCTGTTGCGTCGCACACTTCATCTGGTATTAATTCTATTGCGCAAAGAGGAACATTGCAACAGACACACATGTGACATCTATGCGACTATGTTTCTACGCGAGTAAAAAATGGAATGTACAAAGATGCAAAGACCAGGATTAGCAGAAGTAAATTATTTTATTGCAGCATATAGCTTCATCAACTTCTTTAATAATTAATAAGCTTTTACTTCTCCTTTAAATAAATTAATAATGGTCATGAACAGAATTTTTACGTCAAGCATTAATGACCAGTTCTCCAGGTACCAAAGATCGTACTCGACTCTTTTTTTCATCAATTCAGTTGTTTCTGTTTCACCACGGTAACCATTTGCCTGCGCCCATCCTGAGATGCCCGGTTTTATCAGATGACGCACCATATATTTTTCAATCATCGGACTATATTGTTGTGTATGTTTAAGCATGTGAGGACGTGGCCCCGCAATGCTCATATCACCTTTAAAAACATTGAAGAACTGTGGCAATTCATCTAAACTTGTCTTGCGGATAAATGCTCCTACAGGTGTAATGCGCGCATCATTTTTTGTAGCTTGCAATTCGTCACTTTTATTGTTCACTGCCATGCTTCTGAATTTCAGACACCAAAAAGGAGCGTTCTCTCTACCGGATCTTTTTTGTTTAAAGAAAACCGGACCTTTTGAATCAAGTTTGATAATTATAGCGAGCAAAGGTGTTAACCATGAAAGAACAAATATGATAACGAGCGAACTAACAATTAAATCAAACAATCTTTTCTTGAACTGGTTATTGATATCATCAAGCGGTTCTTTTCTTAATGTGATTATAGGAAAGTCCTGTACGTAGCTTATATAAAAACGATCATTGACATGGCGCGAAAGATCAGGAACAAATTTTAAACGTATGCAGTGATCATCCGCGGTTTTTATAAGCGTTTCAAGTTTTTTGTTTTGATTGGGAAGTATTGTTGAATAAATTTCTTCCACTTTATTTTCCATTGCGTAATTGATGCAATTTTCAATACCTCCTACAATTTTATCATAGGGACGGTATGCCGTACTGTTGTTGTTAATATCATCATCAAAAAAACCATGTAAAATATAATTGCCTTTTTGTCCCTGAAAATAATCAGCGAGCCTTTTGCCGGTTGGATTATAACCAACGATGGCAATTTGTTTTCCTGTCGGTTTCCGCTTCAAAATAAATTCAATAAAGTAAGTGAAAATAAAACGGCTAAGAATAAACAACATTCCCGTTATCAAAAAACAGAGAAGAAAGAAGCGGTGCGATACAAAACTTTTTTTGAAAAATAAAAAAGCCATGAAAAGGATGCAATGAATAAACAAAGACTTCCATGTCCGGCGAAAGAGATCTTCGATATTATTATGATCCTGCAGGTACAAGCGCATCAGTAAAGATGAGAACAACCAAATGAGGTTAAAAGCAAAGAGTGCTTCCTCAAAGCCGTTTTCCCAGTGCAGAGGTATATAATCTTTTAGCAGGTAAAAAGCAAAAAGATAAGAGAAGTTGATTAATAAAAGATCAGTTACAAAATTTATTAATCCCGAATAAAACGCAAATCGAGAACCCATAAGCTTAAGTGTTTAGATACGCTTTCAAAGGGAACCGATATTGGAGAATTCTTTAAGAAGTAGGATTGGATTTAATTGCAATATTCGAATAAGAAACGCTGCAAACCAAATAAAAATACATTAAGACCTGCTTTAATTTTTCCATATTGAATTAATAATATTGAATAAAAAATTTCATCATTAAACAAATGATCTCCCGATATCTATTCTTTGTTACCGCGTCGACTATTCATTACGCGTCAACTATTCATTACAAGAGTGAGTAATTTTCGATCAAGTTTATGACCATGCCAATCTTCATATGCCACATCTTCACGACCGGAATCCAGCACACCAAAGTCACCGATAAAGTTCCACAATGCGAATCCAATTTTGTTTGAAGAAAATATATGCAGCACATCAGTAAACCACGCGATGAAAACATCATGAGGCGTTCTTTTCCAACAACCGCATTCACCGCAATGCACGCCCACTCCCTGGTTCATTATATCGATCCATGGCTTGTAATATGTCTCAAGAAGATCGCGACTAAGGTATTGTTGTCCTACTTGGCCTGGCCATTTCGGCTCAGGTAAATTTGTTGTGTCTTTGTTTGCCCACGGCGCTTTATAGTGAGAAATAGAACCGGGATAATACCCTCTGCAACTTTGTGCAATGTTCAGATCAGCGATCTCAGGAATGGGTGAGCTTCCTACATTATTACCATCAGCAATTATTAAATGTGCAGGGTTCTCTTTCCTGATCGCATCTGCCGCTCCCTTTACAACTTTACGATAAACATCACCGGGAACGGGGCCTGATTTTGAATGCTGATCATTCATGTCTTCACGCATTGCAGGTTCATTCACAAGATCAAAACTTATTTTTTCCGGCGACACACTTTTATATTGTTTAGCCCAAAAATTCCAGTGAAAATAAAATGCCTTTTGCGCGGCATCATCTTTCCATAAATTAAATGGCTCATGAAAACCTGCATTGATGCAATAACCAGGAGCGCGGTGAAGATTTAAACTTACATGCATGTCATATTTATGCGCTGAATGAACTAAAGCATTTATACGATCTGTGGCTTCAGGATTTATTTTATATACATCATCCGGCTGAATATTTTTTGTCCGGTCGATGTTTAAATAATAAGGATAAGCAATAGGCACGCGAATAAAATCAAATCCCCAATCTTGCATCCATTTAAAATGTTCTTCGGTGGTTGGACGTTTGGTTGGTTCGGGATTGGGTGAAAAAAAATCGAGTACATTAAAGCCTTTCCATCGTGGCAGTTTGTTTTGAAGTTGAGGTGTCGCTGAAGTTAATTCTGAAACGGTTAAACTCGCAGCAATAAGACTACCTGTTTTTAGAAAACTTCTTCTGTTCATGGTGTTATTATTTGTCAGCGATCTTGTTCTTAAATTAAAGAAGATAAATTCTAAGGGAA
>Ga0207706_10002351_pt1 | contig 18465 bp, 14 predicted proteins | sample KBSC53metaG_FD_184318 | JGI IMG/M metagenome (GOLD analysis project Ga0207706, IMG submission 184318) | Corn rhizosphere microbial communities from Kellogg Biological Station, Michigan, USA - KBS C5-3 metaG (SPAdes) (version 2) | ecosystem: Host-associated > Plants > Roots > Rhizosphere > Soil ... | reverse complement strand
TACGGCTACTTCCCGCATGCGAGCTTCGCCCAGCAGATCCGCGCCGGCGGTTTCCGCCCGGTAGTATTCTTCTCCCATGGGCTGGCTCTGGCGTTGTTCACGGCGCTCGCGTTGATGGCAGCGCTTGTTCTGCTCCGGATGCGATCGCCAATCTTCGGGCAAAAGGCCGGCTTGGTCGCCGCTTATCTCAGCGGCCTGCTGTTGCTCTGCAAGTCCTTGGGCCCTGTGATCTACACTGTGTTGCTCGCGCCCTTAATCCTGTTCACGCGGCCGCGCACGTGGGTGATGATCGGCTGCGTCGCGTCCCTCTTCGTCTGCGCTTATCCTTTCCTGCGCACCCACCAGCTTAGCCCGATCCAACTGGTGTCGAATGTGGCGAGTGCCGTCAGCACGGATAGGAACAAGTCATTCCAGACACGCGTCGAAAATGAAGAACAGCTCCTGGCGAAGGCAAATCAAAAACCTCTACTCGGGTGGGGCGCAATGGGGCGCAATCGGATCTTCGACAAATGGACCGGCCAGGATATTTCCGTCACCGATGGTGCCTGGATCATCCAGTACGGTGCCTTTGGCTGGTTCGGATATCTTGCGCTGTTCGGCCTTTTGGCAGTGGCGCAGTTCCGGGCGTTTCGTGCCATGGATAAGGAGGCGACCCCGGCAAATCTGGTTCGAGGCGGCCTCGCTTTGATACTCACTGTGTACATCGTCGACTCCATCCCGAATTCGGGTCAGATCTCGATCATCTTCCTGCTTGCGGGTTCCATCGCCAGCACCGCGCGGGCGCGCCGAACATCTTTGGTGAGCCCGCCGAGGACGATCGAGAAAGCCTCTCCGCCTCAGGTCGCCGTGGCGCAGTAGTTACAGTGGTTAGAGCTGGGGAAACAGCGCTCGGCCAGCCAAGCTGACTAGTTCTCCCACGACGAAGCCCGCGGCAAGAGTCAGCCAAATCGAAACTTCCCGCATCCAGCGGACCTGATGCAGGCCGGCCATTTTGATCAGGCCGAAACAATAGACCGACGCCTCAACCATGCCGAGGGCGAAGACGAGGACCATCGCATTGTCGAGCGCGAGGGCAAGCAGGCCGCCGCTAACGAGCACAACGAGCCGAAGCACGTTGGATTCGATCGCGAAGCGTTGACGGCCGCTTGCGACCTGCAAAGATTCGATGGCACGGGTCAGCATCATCAGCGCGGTGCTGATGGCGAGGATCGAGAGATAGCGCGCGGCCCCGATATAACGAGGGTCGTAGAGCAGTCGGACAACGAAGTTCGCAAGCCCGATAAGCGCACCTCCACCCAATGCGTATAGGTAGAAGAAGCGGCCCCAGCAGCGGTAGTAAGCGTCTGCAATCGAACTATCGTCTCGCCAGGCAGCGGCGACGGCAGGGTACACGATCGCCGAGGCATAATTGAAGGCAAAGACCGTGGGCGCGGCGGCCAGCGACGCGGCGATGACATAGATTCCGAACTGGCTAAGCGGCAGGATTCGCGCCATGGCGAGCTTGTCGACCTGGGTGATCACCAGGGTCAGCGCGCTCGATACCCCGATCACTCGAGAGAAGCGCCAGAGATCCGAGGCGATGCTTCGGTCGGGCCGGAAGGTGTGGCGACTGCCCGGGAACAATGCGTAACCCGCCCACAATCGAAGCGCGCTCGCGATGAACATCGACCCGACGATCGCCCAGACATTGCGCAGAACGAAAGCGAGCGCGATTGCCGCCACGGTCTGGCTGATGCCGGTCACGAGGTCGATCAGAACAAAGCGCTGTACCTTGCCGTCCCTGAGCGCGCGGAACTGGTGCAGGGAGACCTGCCCGTCGATGACGAAGACCAAAGATGTGACCGCCAAAGGCCATATCAGCTCGGGTTTGCCGAGCAGAATCGACAGAGGCCAGGCGAGCAGCACTCCGATCGCCGCCAAAACGACGCCGCGAATAGCATGGATCGTGAATACCGAACTCAGGAAATCAGGGTCGTCGCTTCGCTCGTGACGGACGACGTAGGCTTGCAGCCCGATGTCGGTGACCATGTTGATCATGTAGAAGACTGACATGATCACGCCGGTGATGCCGTAGACGTCCGGCGAGAGCAGCCGCGTCAGGCACACAGTGCTGACGATCCGCACTAGGTTGGTTGCGACCGTGCTGAGCGCGAGCGCCGAGGTCCCCGTCACGCGTAATCGGCGCCAACCACGAACTGTCGTAGCATCCATCTGATCTTCCTATCAGACGCGCCGCTGTGAAAGAACGAGCCGATGGCGCCGGTTTCGCTCACTTTGGGAGTGGCGTGCCCGGGTCACGTGAAGAGCAGCAGCTTTGCAAGCTGTCGCCAGCCGGCGCGTTGCAGCGGAGAGGTTCGGATCGACCTCAACGTATAGCGAATGGCGCGCATGCGATGACCTGCTCCTAGCGCCCCTCTAGCCCAATCGAGGAGCACGATCGGAACGAGCTTGCGCGCGTCCCCGGATTTGATTTCCGGCAGGGCTATCTCTTCGCCGCGCTGCAGCCGGTCGCTGCCTCGTTCGCGCCTTTCGCAAGCAAGTTCGAGGATCACGGAACAATATTCCGGCCAGTTCAGGCCCAATGCAGTGCACGTGTTGAGCAGGTGCTGCCGGTAGACGTAAAGAATGTCGGGCAAGCTGGCGAGGCGGCCCTGTTCTGCGACGCGAAGCAGGAAGTCCAAGTCCTCGCCCATTCTAAAAGGGTGTCGAAAACCACCAGCTGCAATCGCGGCGGTCCGCCGTTGCATAGTGGACGCGAAGCGGAGACCGCCGCCACGCCTCTGTGCTGCCCTTATTCCCTGATCGTCCTCTGGATATGCTTCAATGCCCAAGTCATGGCCTTGCGGATCCACCAGCTGAATGTTCGTGCCCAGGCACACTAGCGATACATCGGAATCGAATGCTGCGACTTGTCGCTCAAGACGGTCGGGATGAGACAGATCGTCGGAATCCATCCAGGCAATCAACTCGCCGCGAGCTTCCTCCAACAGCTGGTTCCGCGTTTCGATCAGACCCCGGTTGGACCGTTCTATTAGCCGCATCCGCGGCTCAAGACAGGCAAAATCCCTGAGAATTCCAGAGGATTCGTCGGTCGAACCATCGTTCAGCACGACCAGCTCGAAATCGCCAAACCGCTGATCTCGAATGCTCGCCAATGCATCACGGAGATATTGTGCCGTGTTGAATACGGGAACCAGTACGCTAACGCGGGGCATCTTAGCGGTTCGTCGTGCCGCCGCTTACGCGGTCGAGTTCCGTCACGTCGGCCTTGCCACTTTCGGAACTAAAGCGGTTCCAGATTGCACAGAACTGATCGTAAAGCCGGGCCCCGACCTTGGCCCAGGTAAAATCCCGAGATCGTTCAGCGGCGCGGAAGGCCAATCCTCGACGCAGCGGCTCGTCCTCGGCCAGCCTCGTGAGAGCAGCTGCAATACTATCCACGTCCAGAGGATCGATCATCAAACATTCGGTTTCGTGCCGAACAATGCGTCCAGCTCCCATCGGGCTCACGATCGACGCGAGCCCGCACGCAGCCGCCTCGTAGATGACCTGTGGGCCACCCTCTTCGTGTGAGGGAAAGACAAAAACGTCGGCGGCGGCGTAGACGCCTGCGATGTCCTTGACGAAGCCGAGCTCCTGCACGTCCGGCCGAGCCAATATGTCTGCGTACGCGACGCGGATGTCCTCGTCGACGTGTCCCGCGAGCAACAGAGTGCCGTTAACGCCTGCTCGCTCCCAAGCTTCGAGAAGCACATCCAATCCCTTGCGTACGATCCCCAGCCCCACGAACGCGAACACCGGCGGCCGTCGAGGACGCTCAATGCCTATGGCACGAGCGAGGCGGCTCGGACTGAAGCCATAGGAGGTTTCAAGGATCCGGTCGTCCGGCACACCGGCGTCGCGGAGGCTCTGCGACGCGAGTGCGTTGGCTGCGGTGACGAAGTCGCACTGCAGCATCTGCTCGTGTTCTTCACGCATGCCGTCCGCCGGAAACCATCCATCCGGCAGCGGCAAGCCGCGCCTTGCGTAGGCGCGCGAAAGCACGTCGAGGCCCATCGGCCCCATGCAGTTGGTGCGCTCGGCAACGACGATCGCTCCGCGCTCCTGAGCCCGCTTGATCATGCGCAGATCGTATGGAGGCCATATGTACACGATGTCGCCCGCCTTGATCGAGCGTAGGGCGACTGTGCTTGCGATGCGGCCCTGCACTGTCGCGGGCACCCGGGCCTTGCAAAGCGCGCGATAGACAATCGTTGGCAGCGCAGGGCTGTCGTATTCGTGTGGCGAAAGGGGGTCCGAGCTCAAGCACCAAAGTCTGCGCTCAACAGCGCCCTTGGGCATGTTGTCGAGCAGTTCGGTGAGCGCGTAGGCAATCGAACCTGGGCCGAGGGCGTTCCAAAGAACGGCTTGAAGTCGAAGTGGCCCCGGTCGCGGGCGTTCGGCTGCCCGAGCCGGGGCGGTCGCCATCAGGTGAACCTTTGCAAGTGGTCGCAAACGACGTTCGAAATTGAAGCTTCTACTAATGGGGCGATGTGTCGCGGCCTTCCTATACAGTGTCAACCGCGTCATCGTGCTTGTAAATTGCCTCTATATGCGCCGTAACTCCGCTAATGTTTCATAGTGGGTCAGGCAGTCCGGGCGAGGGGCCAAGGCTGCTATACTTTTTCCGGGGAGAGGAGCCGGGTGCTCGGCCGTCATTCGCTGCGCCGCTCGAGGCGCAGGGCTGGGAAATCGACTGTGTTGCAGTCAGCGATTACGCCCCGGCGCGCGGAATCCTGGACGTTTTGCAGTGCCGGCGAGACTTTTCGAACTACAACGTCGTCGCAGCCAGCGAGTATTTCCTGACCTGGGCGCTCTGCCTGCGTCTGCTTTTCAGTCGTGTGAAAGCGAAGGCAGTTGCGCTCACTTTCAACCAATCGTCCAGAAGATTGGCGCTTACCGGTTTCAGGCCAATTGACGCGCTCCTGAACCGCGTCTGGCGTCGGATTGCGCTGTTCCTTGTTCATTCACGCGCCGAGGCGCGCTTGTTTGCCCAGGTGCACGACATCCCTGCCGATCGCTTCGTCTTCTCCTACTGGGGCTACGACCTGCCGGATTTCTCTCGGGCCAAGGTGAAGGTTCCGGACCAGCCGTATGTCACGATGGTCGGACGCAACAACCGCGACCTTGCCACGCTCTACGCGGCCGCTGAGCGTTCGGGCGTACCCGCAGTCGTGATCACCGCCGGTTATATGGCGAGCCGTTATCCCGCCAGGCCTCCGGCGAACGTCACGCTACTGGTCGACAGGCCCATGGAGGAATGCCTGAGTTACGTCGATCGGTCGTTTGCGCATCTTGTACTCGTGACAGATTCTAACAGGGGTGCAGGACACATTAGTGCCGTCAGCGCCATGCTGTTGGGGAAGCCGCAGATATTCAGCGATGTGGCGCCCATCGCTGATTATTTGATCGACGATTTTAACGGTATCGCTGTGACGCTGGGAGACGCCGAGGCCGTTGCCGACGCAATTCGCCGTTTGAAGGAGGACAGTGCGCTAGCCGAGCGTCTCGGTTCAGCTGGCAAGAAGTTCGCGCTCGAGCATATGTCCGACCAAGCGTCTACCAGCCGCACGGTGCGCACGCTCGTCGCGGCAGCCATGGGAAAACGGCCCGAAATACTGGAAGATAGCGTTTAGAGACTGCGGCCGCCTTACCTTGAATTCTTGACCATGAAGCTTCGCACGGCTCTCATCTTCGGAGCCTGTTCAAGCGGCTGACCTGCATACTCGACGAGCCCGAAACCCGCCTTGTCGATGGGTCCGGTCAAGGCGAACAGCGTTAGCGTATCGCCAATTCTATTGTGCCAATCGGCGAGGTATGACGAGTAGAGCCCGACCATCCGCGGATCGCGCTCGATCTGCGAGACGAAAGCCGGATTCCTGTTTAGCCAGACATGCTGCCCGCCCTCATAGGAGATGTACCGTTTGCCGAATTTGCGGGCGATCGCTTTCTGCTGCACCGCCCAGTTCAGCGTCTCCTTGATCTGCGTCGGAAGCACGATCGTCATGATCTGGTCGAGCGATTGACCGCTGTAATCCGTGTCGAGGAACGACCAGTAAGGAGACGTCGCGAGCGCATCGATATATTGCGACGTGTTCCGGTAACCGAGGATTTGGTCGGACCAGAACGGACTGACGTTCTGGGTGCTCGCGACGCGGACCAACCTGTGCATCTGCTGGCCGAACGCACTGCTCCAGATCCGCATCACGTGTTGCGTCTTCTCGGCGTAGCGGTACATGGCCTGCCCGGAAGGGCCGTAGCGGGCGTTCAATCGTTGGGCGGCGCCTTCAGCCTGCGCCTGGCCCCGCACCGGATAACCGGCATTCCAGACTTCATTGCTCACCTCGACATAGACGCGGCGGCCTGACGCCAGGTTGGCCCGCACATAGGTCGCGAAGCGGGTGATGTACTCGTCATCCGCGTTCCACGGCATCGCAAACCACGGATCCGCACCGACCTTGTTGGCAAGCGCAACCATTTCCTCGACGGGAACCCCGTCGTTCATCCAATAGCTTCCGTCCCCCGGCTTATTGCGGGTTGCCCAAGTAACACGACGGTTCTCCTCCACTGCCGTTTGCCATTTCATGAAGCGGACGATGCGGAAGCCCTGGAGGGTCCTGACGAACGTCGGATCGAATTTTTCTGCTCCGGCTGCGGCGGCGTCGCGGCAATCGATGTTGCGGACATAATTGGAAGGGTCGACGTCAAAAGTGAGAAAGGCCCACTTCGGGGCTTTCGGATAGCTCGACTCGTAGCGAAACCTCAGCTCGCTGGCGCCCGCTATGCGAACGACGTTCGATGTGACTCCGTTGCTTCCGACTCGCATGGAATTGTGATCGTTGCCCTGCCAGCGGCAGATGATGTCTGCGCTCGAGGCAGGAGCTGAAAGAACGCGCGCTACTCGATAGCCGGCGGGCAGCGACCGAACCCAGCCATTCACGTCAAGGTTCGTGGCCGGCAACTCCTCCCAACCGGACGGCCCCTCCATTTGCCAGTGGCTGCCGTAAATCAGGTTCTCGAACGGCGCACTCCCGTCCCAGTAGGCAATGGTGTTGACGTTCACGCCAATCGCGGTCGCCGGGACTGCCGGGTCATTGGAACGCGCCGAGCTGCACGCGCCCGTCAGGCAAAGGGACGCCGCTGCGGCTGCGATTCTCGTGAAAGCCATCACCGATTCAAGGATCGCGGCGCTAAATGCCCGCGTACCATTCGTAGTCGGCATTGTCCTCCCAATAGCCGCCCTTGCCAGCGTAGACGCTCGCCAGGTTGTCGACTGCCTGGATGCGCTGGATGTATTTGGCTTGCTTGTAGCCGAGTTGCCGCTCGACCCTGAGGCGCAGCGGCGCACCGTTGGGGACAGGAAGCAAATGGCCGTTCATTCCCCAGGCGATGATCGTCTGCGGATGAAAGGCGTCGATCAGGTCGATGCTCTCGTAATAGGGTTTGTCGCCGAAGCGATCGGCACAGTGGAAGACGATGTACTTGGCGCGCGTGCTGAGGCCCGCATGGTTTAAGATCCGCGACAGTTCGAGCCCATGCCATTTCCCGATCGCGCTCCATCCCTCGACGCAGTCGTGGCGCGTGATCTGGACCCGATGGGGAATCGAACGGAGCGTCTTCAGCGGGATGGAAAGCGGTCGCGCGACCAGCCCGTCGACGATCAGCCGCCAGTTGGCGAATTGCTCAGCAACGTGGCGCGCATATTCATCGCCACCGGGCATGCGTGTCCCGTTGGACCGGAAGATCGGCGACATGTCGGATTCGCCATACTCGCGGGCGAGCGCGTCGCGCGGGGAGATCAAGCGCTGACTCGCCATGGTCAGTTTCTCGGCCGAGCGCAGGACGCCCCGGAAGCCGGGACTATCGTTGAGACGGTCGCAGCCGCCGAGCAGCAGCCCTGACGCGCCGGTAGCGATGAAGCGGCGGCGATCGATCATGCTTCTTCCCGCTGCGGCGGCACGCGGAAACGGCCGGTAATCATCGACCCGATCTCGTTGATTGGCCCGGCGAGGAAAACCATCACCAAGTGCACAACGATGAAGGCCAGGAGCAGCATCGCGCAGATGAAGTGGATCGAGCGTGCCGACTGTCGGCCGCCAAAGATGTCGAGCAACCACGGCCAGGCGGCGTTCATCGCGGGCGACATGGCGAGACCCGTGAAGATCATCAGCGGCAGAAGGATGGAGATCACCGCGACGTAGCTGAACTTCTGGAGGATGTTGTAGCGGAGCGCCGCATCTCCCGTCGGGAAGCGCAGGCGCGCGTGCTCGCGGATGTCGCGCCAGACATGGCTGGGCCTGACCTCCTCGCGCGTGGGTGCGAGGTCGCGCTGCGCGTGGCGGTTGATCAGGCTGGTAACGAGGAACAGGATCAGTCCGATCGACAGGAGCCAGGCGAAGGCGAGGTGCCACCGGCGCGCCGCGGCGAGATTATAGTTCGACGGGATCGTCGCCCAGCCCGGTATTGGCCGTCCGCTGAACGTCAGCCAGGGATGATCGAAGTTCGCGCCGAACTTGCCCCAGTAGAGGTGCGGGTGGGCGTTGAAGATCATCAGCCCCGACATCAGCATGACGAAGACGGTCAGCGCGTTCACCCAATGCCACAGGCGTGTCGGTAGCCGGTGACGGTAGGCGACCCGCCGCGGCAGCGGCGCAGGGGGCTCCGCCTCAAGGGGTTCGTCAAAGACCGTGGGCTGATCCATCGGCGAAACGATCATAGCTCAGGCGAGCCGGCGCGTCAGCGATCTTTCTTCCAGCCAGCGATCGATGATTTCGGCGATCCGTGCAGCGGCTCGGCCATCCCCAAATGGAAAGGCGGGCCGTGCCATCGCCAGGCGCTCGTACGGATTTTCAAGCAGCCGTCGAACTTCGGGGACGATGCGATCGGCCGAGGTGCCGACAAGGCGGGCGTTGCCGCTTGCGATACACTCCGGTCGCTCGGTCTTCTCGCGCAACACGAGGAGCGGCGTGCCGAGGCCCGCCGCTTCTTCCTGGATTCCCCCGGAGTCGCTCAGTATCAGGTCGGCGTCGCGCATCCGCCGGACCAGCTCGCTGTGGCCGCATGGCGCGAGCAGTGAAATGCCCCGAACAGAATCGAGCCACTGCCGCATCGTCATTGCGACATGCGCATTGGGATGCAGGATCAAGTCGATACGCGCGTTCCCGTCGCGCGCGATCTCGGTGAGCGCGGCGGCGATCGACCGGAGACCTTCGCCCCAGCTTTCGCGCCTGTGACAGGTGACTAAGATGCGCGGGAGCCCTTCGGCGACCAGCGTTTGGGCAGTCAGCCGCGCCTGGACCGCGAGCAGCGCGTCGATACCGGTGTTGCCTGTCATGTGCACCTCGCCGTGGACGCCCTCGGCGCGTAGATTCGCCACGGCGGTTTCGGTCGGCGCGAACAGCAAGTCGGCCCGGTCATCGATCGCGGTGCGATACTCCTCCTCTGGCCAGGGAAGCAGCGGATCATGCGTCCTGAGACCCGCCTCGACGTGCGCTAACGGAATTTTGGCGAGGGAGCCGGCTAGCGCGGCCCCAAGCGCGCTGGACGTATCGCCCTGCACCACCAGGAGGTCAGGTGCCGGCTTCAGGAACGGAAGCATTGCGGCATAAACCTGCTGGACATGCCGGTGCGGGTCTTCTTCGCCTGGGCAGCCGAGGCGCACCGCCGGATACGCCTCAAGCCCGAATTCGGCGGAATTCAGACCGAGGTGCTGATCGGTCAACACGAGCGTCGGCGAGAGTCCGCAATCCCGGAGCGCATGGGCGACGGGTGCCATCTTGATTGCTTCGGGCCTGGTGCCGATGACCAGCCTTACGTCGGCGAAACGCAGCCTTCCCCCTAGCTCGGCCGGAGCAATCTGCCTCCACTATGGATTAATCGCAAGGGGACTCAGGGGTTAGCTTCCACCATTCCTCGGCGAATGGTCCGCCCCCTTTTCGGGCATGATCAGCGAAAATTGTCGGCGTAGGCCTGCAACTTCAGCTTCACGGGCGGCGCCGGGATGACATGATAGTCGAGCCCATGCTTTTCGCAGTAGGCGATCGCCGCATCCTTGCTCTGGAAAGTGATCCGCACCTGCGGATTCGTGTCTCCCGAGCCGTTCCAACCGGTGAGCGGATCAGCACGCAGCGGCTGCTGCCGCTCGAACTCAAGCAGCCAACGGCCGGTATTAGCCTTGCCGGATTGAGTGGTCTTCCGGTCGAGCTCGGAAATGCGGGCGATCGTCATGGCGCGCGAGTGGCAAAGTGCGGCCCGGGAATCAAGGCTGCCCGGGTGCGGATGGTAGATCGTTGTGATACAATGCGCGTCCTTCCTCGACGAAGGAGGGACCAATGACATCGAAGAGCTTGCGGATCGTGCTGCTTGCCGGAGCCGCGGTCAGCATCTGCGCGTTCAACAAAGGCGCGACGACCTACGGCAACAACACGGCGACAGTTGAAACCAAAACGACGTCGGCCACGACCGGCGGTGATCCGGTCTCGAGCGCGGAGTCGGCGGCACCGGCGGCAATCGCCCACGACGCAGCGGTCGTCACTTTCGGCGCGGCTGGCGCAATGACCACCGTGCGCAAGGGCACCAACGGCTGGACCTGCATGCCCGATGCGCCGGATACGCCGGGGCCGGATCCGATGTGCTTCGACGCGAATGCGGGCAAATGGATCGATGCCTGGGTTCACCACAAGCCACCCCCCGCTGGCACCGCGGGCGTCATGTACATGCTGGAGGGCGGGACCGACGCCAGCAACACCGATCCTTATGCGAAGCAGCCGACGGCCGAAAATAATTGGATCAAGACCGGCCCGCACATCATGGTCGTGGGATCCAAGGAAATCCTCGCCGGCCATCCATCGAGCGCGAAGCCGGACACGTCCGCACCTTATGTGATGTGGCCCGGGACGCCATACGCGCATCTGATGATCCCAGTCGGCAAATCCTAGGATGCGCGCTTGGTCTTGAGCGTCGGCGGCGCCGACGCGGGGTTATCCGGCCACGGGTGTTTGGGATAGCGCCCGCGCATGTCCTTAGCGACGTCGTGCCAGCTGCCCGCCCAGAAGCCGGGCAGATCCTTGGTCGTCTGGATCGGCCTGCCCGCGGGCGAGGTGATCGCGAGGATCAGCGGCACTTGACCGTTCGCCATCATCGGATGCTCGGCGAGGCCGAACAGCGCCTGCGCGCGGACTTCGACGGTCGGTCCGGCGGGCGCCGAATAGTCGATCGCGTGCCGGCTGCCCGCCGGGCTGATGAACTCCCGTTGCGCGAGACGGTCGAGCCGGCGAGCGGCGTCGTAACCGAGAAGGCCTTCCAGCGCGGCTGTCATTGCCGCGGGATCGACGTCGCTGAGGCGGCGCTTGCCCGAGAGTAATGGCGCCAGCCATTCGTCGGCGCGATCAAGCAAGCTGTCATCGTCGAGCGCCGGTATCGAGTCGTCGAACCGGCTCGCGAAAAGCGTCCGGTCGCGCAGCTGCCGCGAGCGCTCATCCCACGGCAGCAGGTTCAGGCCATGCTCGCGGACGCCGTCGAGCAGTGCTTGTTCAATGGCGCTCTGATCGGGACTGGGATTCGGCCCGCTCGCAAGGCGTATCGCGCCCAGGCGGCGGCTGCGCGTCGGCGTGACTGCGCCGGTAGCGGGGTCGAAATCGCCGTCGTGGCGCGTTTCGATGCGACGGGCGAACAGCTCGAGCACAGCCTGCTCGTCGATAGCCGCGGCGGAAAGAATGCGCGCGCCCGACGCGTGACCGGCGACCTCGCCGACGGCAAGCCACTTGCTGCTCGCGAGCGACGAGGCCGGGTCGAGCCGAAAGCCGCGGCCTCCGACCGATTGCCAGGTTTCGCCGGACGTATCGCGGGGGCGGGAGACCCGGTCCGGGAAAGCCAGGGCGAGGGCGCTTGCCAATTCCTCTCCCCTCCCTGGAAGGGAGGGGGCGGGGGTGGGTGCCGCCGAAGGCGGCTCTGACGAGCCGCCACCCACCCCTAGCCCCTCCCTTCCAGGGAGGGGAATTCGCCCGACGAGCCGCGCCGCCATTCTCCGTGCCGCCTCGGCACGGGCCGACCAATCCGATCGCCACCGCCGCCAGCGCACCTCCAGGTCCGGATCGTTGCCGCCGAGCCCACGCTCGCTCAGCAGCACCGCCACGTCGGCGGCCGCCGCGGCGAATCCCCGCTCGCGCGCGTCGAGCAGCATGTGCGCGAGCCTCGGCTCCAGCGGCAGCGCCGCGATCGCACGACCGTGGTCGGTGGCGCGGCCCTCGTCGTCGATCGCTCCGAGCATCGTTAGCCGCTTTCGCGCTTCGTCGAGCGCCGCCACTGGCGGCGCATCGAGAAACGGCAAGCGCCGCGGATCGGCCTCGCCCCAGAGGAGGCAGGTCAGCACCAGGCTCGACAGATCGGCTTCGAGGATCTCGGGTGGATCGTGCGCAGGCAGGGAGGCGGTAGCCGCCTCCTCCCACAACCGGATCGCCACACCCGGCGCCTGGCGGGCGGCACGGCCGGCACGCTGGGTCACGGCGGCGCGGCTCGCCCGTTCTGTGACGAGGCGCGTGAGGCCCGCTCCGCGGTCATATCGCGGGCGCCGGGCAAGGCCACTGTCGATGACGATCCGCACGTCTTCGAGCGTGACGCTGGTCTCAGCGATGCTGGTGGCGAGGACGAGCTTGCGCTTTCCCGGCTGCGGAGCGGCGAGCGCCTTGCGCTGGGCGGCAGGTTCGATGCCGCCATGGAGCTTGTGCAGTTCCACGTCGGCGGACAGGGAGCCGAGCGCCTCTGCTGTTCGCTCGATCTCCGCCACTCCAGGCAAGAAGGCGAGCAGTGATCCTTCATCATGGATAAGTGCCGCACGGATCGCCGAGGCCATTTGTGGTTCAATCCTCGCGGCTGCATCTCGCCCGACGTGGCGAATGTCGAGCGAATAGCTCTTGCCTTCGCTGACGATCGTCGGTGGATCGGTAAGCAAGCGTTGGAAACGCTCGACGTCCAGCGTCGCGGACATGGCGATCAGCCGTAAGTCATCGCGCAGAGCACTCGCGGCATCCAGCGCCAGCGCCAGCGCGAGATCATTGTCGAGGCTGCGCTCGTGCACCTCGTCGAACAGCACGGCCGAGACGCCGGTAAGCTCCGGGTCGGCCTGGACACGCGACAAAAAGACGCCATGCGTCATCGTGATCACGCGCGTGCCCTTTCCGATCCGGCTGTCGAGGCGCGTGGCGTAGCCAATGGTCCCGCCCGCCTTTTCGCCGAGTTCTGCTGCCATGAACTCCGCCGCCGCACGTGCCGCGAGACGGCGCGGAACGAGCAGCAGCACTTCGCCGGTGCACCATTTCTCACCCAGCAGCGCCGGTGCGACCCTCGTCGTCTTGCCCGCGCCGGGCGGGGCGATCAGCAGCGCGCGCGTGTGCTCGCGCAAGGCGGCGAGCAAGTCGGGCAGGACGGCGTCGATAGGGAGTTTCATCCGGGAATCTTCACGAATGTTCGCAATGACACGCCCTGCTTGGGCTCCTGCGCTCGCGGCTGCACGAAGATCCTATTGTCAGGAATGCGACCGAATCGATGCACGCATCGCCTCTCGCACAGGCCGGGGCTTGTAGGACAGAGATTCGGGTCAGTAAGCCCGTGCGACGGCGAACTCGGCGGCTTCGGTCAGCGCGGCTTTCGCCTTGCTCGCAGGGAACATTGCAAGCGCGTCTATGGCCCGCCGGGCATATTGGCGCGCGCGTTCGATCGTGTCGGCGAGCGCATCGGTTTGCCTGAGCAATTCGGTCGCATGAGCGAGGTCGTCGTCGGACACCCTTTCGCCGCCGATCGCCGCGCGCCAGAATGCCCGGTCATCCTGGTCGCCCCGCGCGTATGCCAAAATAACCGGTAGTGTCATTTTGCCGTCGCGGAAGTCGTCGCCGACGCCCTTGCCCATGGTCTCAGTGTCAGAGGCGTAGTCGATCACGTCGTCGCTAAGTTGAAACGCGATGCCCAGATTCCTGCCGTAACATTCAAGCGCGAGCTCGGCCTCTTCGCTCGCCTCGGCAACGACGGGCGAAACGCGACAGGCGGCGGCGAACAAAGCCGCGGTCTTGGCGCTAATGATGTCGAGATATTGATCCTCGTCGGTCTCGATCCGGCGCTGCGCCGTCAGCTGGTCGACCTCGCCCTCGGCGATGACCGCGGAGGCGTGGCTGAGGATCTTCAGCACCTTAAGGCTGCCGTCCTCGACCATCAGCTCGAAAGCGCGCGAGAAGAGGAAGTCGCCGACGAGCACGCTTGCCGGATTGCCCCAGATGAGGTTGGCGGTGCGCTTGCCCCGCCGCATTCCCGAGCCGTCGACGACGTCGTCATGGAGCAGCGTCGCCGTGTGGATGAACTCGACCGCGGCTGCGAGTTTGTGATGGCGCGTGCCGGGGTACCCGAGCAGGCTGGCGCTCGCGAGCGTCAGCATCGGCCGCATACGCTTGCCGCCGCCGGCGATCAGGTGCCCGGCAAGCTCCGGAATCAGCGCCACCTTGCTCTGCATCCGCTCGAGAATGACGGAGTTGACACCGTTCATGTCGCTGGCGACGAGCGCCATCAGCGCGTCGAGCGACGGCGCGCGCGAAGTGCTGAGCGTGTGAACAGTGGCGGTCACGGCGCCGCCCTAGCGAGGCAGCGCCGCTTTTCCTAGTCGCCTACCAGATGTGGACGCGCCGCTCGGGCGGCAGGTAGAGCTTGTCACCCGGCTTGACGTTGAAGGCCTTGTACCAGGCGTCGACGTTCCGGACGATGCCGTTGACCCGGTATTTGCCGGGGCTGTGCGGATCGGTGAGGATCTGCTGTCGCTCGGCGTCCTCGCGGTCCTTTTCCTGCCATGCCTGGGCGTAGGCGATGAAGAAGCGCTGGTCGCCGGTCAGCCCGTCGATCACCTGCGGCTCGCCGTGCTTGGCGGTGTACTTCTTGTAGGCCGCATAGGATGCCTCGACGCCCGACAGGTCGCCGAGATTCTCGCCTAGCGTCAGCTTGCCGTTGACGTTCACACCGGGGAAGGGGCTGAAGCCGCTGTACTGAGCGACCAGCTTGTCGGTGCGGGTCGCGTAGGCCTTCGCCGCTTCCGGGGACCACCAGTCGCGGAGAGCGCCCTTCGGATCGAACTTGCGGCCCTCGTCATCGAAGCCGTGCCCCATCTCGTGGCCGATCACCGCGCCGATCGCGCCATAGTTGGCGGCGGCATCGGCATTGGGATCGAAGAAGGGCGGCTGCAGGATCGCGGCCGGAAAGGTGATCTGGTTGGCCAGCGGGTTGTAGTACGCGTTGATCGTCTGCGGATACATGCCCCAGAGGGTGCGGTCGACCGGCTTGGGGAAGCGCTTCAGCTGAAGCTTCCAGTCGAAGTCCGCCGCACGGAGCGAATTGCCGATCGGGTCGCCCTTCACCACCTGCATCGACGAATAGTCGATATATTTGACGGGGTGGCCGATGCGTGGCTCGAACGCGGCGAGCTTTTCGAGCGCCGCCTTGCGAGTGGTCTCATCCATCCAGCTGTTGCCGCTTATCCGCTCCCGATAGGCCTCACGCAGATTGCCGATCAGCTCGGTCATCTGCCGCTCGGACTCGGCCGGATAGTGGCTCTTCACGTAGATTTCGCCGACGCCCTCGCCAAGGGCGCCGTTAACCGCGGCGACACCGCGCTTCCAGCGCTCGCGTTGCTCCTGAACCCCGCTCAGCTCCTTTCGGTAGAAAGCGAAGCTGGCGTCGTCGAAGGCCTTGGGAAGATAGGCGGCGTGATCGGAAACGAAGCGGAACGCGAGCCATTCCTTCCAGGTCGACAGCGGCGTCGAGGCGAAAATCTTGCCCGTCCCGGCCACCGCCGATGGCTCGGTGACGATGACCTGCTTCGCGCCGGTGAGGCCGGCCTTGGCGAGCGTCGCGTTCCAGTCGAATTGGAGCGCGAGCTTGGCCAGCTTGGCACGCGTCATCGGGTTATAGATCTTGTCGATGTCGCGGCGGTCCTCGGCGGGCCATTGCACTTTCGAGATCGCGGTCTCGAGTGCGATGATGCGATCGGCAGCGGCTTCACCACCAGGCAGGCCGGCGAGCTTCTGGATAGTGATGATATAGTCGCGATAGGCCGCGCGGTGCGCCTTCATCTTGGCGCTGTCGTCGAGATAATATTCGCGGCTCGGCATGCCGAGGCGGGCCTGGCTAGCGAAAGCCGAATATTTGTCCGGGTTCTTGAAGTCGGCGTCGATGTCGAGATCGACGGGGCTCGCGAACCCAGGTTTCACGAACAGCGTGAGGAGCTGCGCCCGGGTCTTCGCCGCGTCGATTTCAGCGAGATAGGGCTTGAGCGGCGCCGTTCCGGCGGCTTCGATCGCGGCTGTATCGACGAAGGCCGAGTAAAAGTCTCCGACCTGCTGGCCGAGGTGATCGCGGTTGGGATCGGCGGCGAGCTGCTCGACGATCTGGCGGACGTCACGCTCCGCTGCGTCGGACAGAGTCACGAACGGGCCGGCCGACGCGCGATCGGCGGCGATCTGGGTCTTTTTGTCCCAGGTGCCGTTCACATAAGCCCAGAAGTCGTCGCCCGGCTTCACCGAGCTATCCATCGCCGCCGGGTCGTAGCCCCAATCGCCATAGACGGGCTTCGCCGCAAAAAGCGGAGCTGAAACCGCCACCAGACTCGCCGTGGCGAGCGCCAACATTCTGAATTTCATGGATTAACCCCTCCGGAAACAGGTTCCGCTCATGCCGCAAGCACTCGCGATTGAGCAAGAATTTTCGACAAAGCGGCGGCTCCGTCAGCCCGAGGGCAGGGTGAGACGAGCGAGCAGTCCACCCAGATCTTCGCTTTCCTCCAGGTGGACGCTCCCGCCGTAGATCTCGGCGACGTCGCGCACGATGGCGAGGCCGAGACCAGTGCCGGGCTTGCCGGTGGTGTCGAGGCGGGCGCCGCGCTTGAACAGCTCGCCGACGCGTTCTTCCGGGATGCCGGGCCCGTCGTCCTCGACAATGACGTCGACCGTCTCGCCCTTGGGCTCGACCGTCACGAACACGCGGCCACCGCCATATTTGGCGGCATTCTCGACCAGGTTGCCGAGCATTTCATCGAGGTCCTGGCGCTCAACCCGGACCTGCGCCTTATGACTGCCGGCAATGTCCACCGTGACATCTTCGTAGAGCCGGTCCACCGCCCGCTCGACCGCTTCCAGACTCTCCCAGACCGTGGCGCGGGCGTGGGCAGTCGCGCGGCGGCCGATCGCGCGGGCGCGTGCGAGGTGGTGGTCGATTTGGCGCCGCATGGCGCCCGACTCGCGGATGACCGTCGCGTCGAGATCGGGTGAATCGGCCGTTGCGGCATTGGTGATTACCGTGAGGGGAGTCTTCAGCGCGTGGGCGAGATTTCCGGCGTGGCGCCGAGCCTCTTCGGCTTGCTCCTCGCTGTGGGCGAGCAGCTGGTTGATCTCTTCGGTGAGCGGGCGGATCTCGGTCGGAAAATCCTGGCCGATGCGTGTCTTGTCGCCGGAGCGGATGGCGGCAACCTCGTTCCGGACGCGACGCAGCGGCCAGAGGCCGTAGAAAGTCTGCAGGGCGGCGAGCACGAGCAGGCCAACTCCGAGGGCGGTGAAGCTCCGGATCAATGTTCGGCGAAGCTGGTGAATCTGATTGTTGATCGTCTCTCGCGACTGGGCGACCTGAAATCGCCACTTCACGTTCGATCTGGGCAAGACCACATCGCGCTCCGCAATGCGCAGGGGCTCGTCAGGGCCGAATTCGCCGCTGTCGTAGACGTGCGGCCTAATGTCGTTATGGGTGTTGGAAACGCGCAGCCGCCGGTCCCACAGCGAACGCGATGCATAGGTGTCAGCTCCGGCACCGCTGATCTGAAAATAGAAGCCCGAATAAGGCTCGACGAAGCGCTGGTCGGCCGGCGCGCGGTTGAAGCGAACTTCGCCGACCGGATCGATTTCGGACGAGGCGATCATCGAATTGAGGACGAACGTGAGCTGGTTGTTGAAGCTCTCATCGATGGAGCGCCTGAGCACCTGATCGAGCGCAAAGCCGCCGATCAGCAGCAGCGCCGCAATCCAAACAGCAGCAATGACGATCATTCGCCGGGTGAGCGATCCCGTGCGCCGCCGCGGCGCCTTTCTGGCGGCGGGCTGAACCTCAGCCGCCGCCGTCGCCGGGGCGGCTTCTTCGTTCAAGCGCTTCGAGCCTCCACCGGTTCTTCGAGGCTGTAGCCGAGGCCGCGAATCGTGGTGATCACGTCAGCGCCGAGCTTCTTGCGGATGCGCGTGACGAATACCTCGATGGTGTTCGAGTCGCGGTCGAAATCCTGGTCGTAGATATGCTCGATCAGCTCGGTGCGGCTCACCACCTTGCCCTTGTGGTGCATGAGGTAGGAGAGGAGCTTGTACTCCTGCGCCGTGAGCTTCACCGGCTCGCCCCCCTTGGTGACCTTGCCCGAGC
>Ga0207706_10002349_pt1 | contig 18482 bp, 13 predicted proteins | sample KBSC53metaG_FD_184318 | JGI IMG/M metagenome (GOLD analysis project Ga0207706, IMG submission 184318) | Corn rhizosphere microbial communities from Kellogg Biological Station, Michigan, USA - KBS C5-3 metaG (SPAdes) (version 2) | ecosystem: Host-associated > Plants > Roots > Rhizosphere > Soil ... | reverse complement strand
GCGGAGCCAGGGTTTCGAACCAATCGGCGCTGCGGCCCGCGCACGCGACCTGCACCGGGGGCCGATCGCCGCCCGACTGCGTCCAATCGTTGTTTCCGCTGGAGTTGATCTCTCCCAACGATGGAGCATGCGAATCGCGAGCGCAGGCGTGATTCGGTCGAGGTTTCGGAGGCAATCGCCTCGGGAGCGCCGGCGCCTCCGGGGCCCCGGCCAGGGTCGGGTGTAGGCTGGGTTTCCGACTCCCTCGGACGGACCGACTCCCGACCACAATCGAGTGCCCGCCGCCGGTCTCGGCAGAAAGCGGGGTATCTCTCATGGAAATCAAACACCGACAGTGGAATTCGGAAACCTCCGGCCGGGCGGTGGACGCGGCGGGCCGAGGGCCGTCCATCCGGGACGGCCGAACCCTTCGCCACTGGACGACCAACCACCTCGAGTCCATGGGCAAGGCGACGACGACGGCCTCCGGCGCCGGTGACTGGGGACTGGCCGACGGCCGGCAGCGCAACCTGGTGGCGACGAGATTGAAGTCGCTCGCCGGCCGACCGGGTGCGTTGTGAAGTCGACTCTCCGGAGCTGGAACTGCCGCAATTGCGGCCGGTCCAACGAGACCGCCCTGGCGCTGGACGGGACCCTCACGTGCGAATACTGCGCGGAGGTGGGCGGTCTCGAGCCTCTCCGGCCATGGAGGGTTCGCCTGAATGGCTATGCGGGCCGAATCGCGACCTTGATGACAGGGGAATCCCGCGGCGCCCAGCGCCGACCGTCGGCGAGCGGCCGATAATCGCTCCCCGCCCCACAGGAGCCTCGTCCGACGATCGTTGCAACGGCTCAGTCTCGACGTAACTAACGATTGGACCCGGCCCTCGGGCACGCAGGATCATGGGTCTTCTCTCGTCGCTCGGTCTTCCGGCTGTCGGATTCCCGATGGCGACCGAGCCTGCGGACCAATCTCGGTCCGCTCTATGAAAGGTTGAGCATCATGAAGAGAATCATCGGAACGGCCATCGGTGTCTGTCTTTTGGCCGGCGCGCAGGCAATCGCCCAGGCTCCCGAGAAGCAGGTTGTCGAGACGACGACCAAACAGACCGGCGCCGGAGCGACCCTCAAGTCCGAGACCCAGTCCGTGTCGGGGACGGTCAAGGAGTACGAAGCGGGCAAGAAGATCAAACTGAGCGGCCCCGGCGACAAATCGTATGTGTTCGACCTCGGCGAGAGCGCCAGAGTCGAGGGCTCGATCGTCGTCGGCCAGATGGCCACGGTCAAGTACAACAAGGGGACGGACGGGAAGGAAACCGTCGAGGTCGTTTCGGAAGCCACGGCCAACGCGCTGACGGCGGCCGATGCTCCGAAAATGCATTCGGAATCCACCACGACGGAGAGCGGCGCGGCCGTGAACTCGAAGACGAAAACGGAAGTCGTGATCGGGACGGTCAAGGAATACGAGGCCGGCAAGTCGATCAAGGTGACCGGGCCGGATGCCAAGGACTACAGCTTCGATCTGACCGACATGGCCGTCATGAAGAAGGCCGTGACCGTCGGCGAGCGCGTCAAGGTCACGTTCACGAAGTTGGACGGCGGCAGCAAGGCCACGACGATCGTGGCGTACCCGCACAAGGGCTGACGTGGTGAAGAAGCTCTTCGCCCTCGGCTCTCTGCTCGCGGCGGGAATCCTCGGGGCTTCCGCCGGTTGCCAGAAGAAGGAAACGACGACGACCACGGAAACGACGACGACGCAGGAGGCTCCGGCGCCTTCCGGGACTCCCACGACCACGACGTCGACGACGACGAGCACCATGGACGGGGCGGCCCCGACGCCGTCGGCTCCGTAGCACTTTCTCAGCGACCCGGATTCGCTGGCGCCGGGAGGCGACTCCCGGCGCCTTTTTTTTGCGTCGAGGCTTGCCAGGATCGAGCTTTGCTTTGGATGAGTTCGAGCGAAAGAAACGATTGGACGGCGGGATCTTCGGCCGCTGACAATGGGGTCATTGTCCCGGCTGAACCGGGAGCACCATCCCAAGCCGCGAGCCCCACACTCGGGGCGCTCGCGGCCCTTCCTTGTTCTGGTTTTCGACGGTCGGGTGTCGTCCGTTCGGCGCCGGCGATCGTTTACTGTCTACCGTCTCCCGTCTACCGAGCCCTTCGAGCCCGGAGCGGAGCGCGACGAAGCTCCGGCACGATGGCGATCCGTTTCTTGACGCCTGTTTCGGACTCCGTCCGCCGGCGCGGAGTGAGCCTGACCTCGTGGAGGAAAGAGGCCAGCAGCGGCGAGGGGTCCTCCCGCCGATAGATCACGCCGGATTCGGTGAGCACTCCGCGATCGCTGATCGGACGGAAGACGACTCCGGGCATCGCCTTCTGCTTGATCGCAGAATCGACGAGCGCCACGGTCAGACCCGCGGCGACCATTCCAAGGACGGTCTGGGTCGAGGGAAGATCCCCTTCCATCGCGATCGGCGGCCCGAATCCGGCTTGCCGGAAGATCGACAGCAACAGATCGTAGCGGCCCGGCGAGAGGTGCCTGGGCCAGAGCGTGTAGGCTTCCCCCGACAAGTCGCGCAGTCGGATGCGTCCACTGCGAGCCATCGGATGCTTTTCGGGGATCGCGGCGACGAGTCGCTCGCGTGCGGTCACTTCGCTGACGATACCGGCCGCCTCGATCGGAAGGCCGACGAATCCGATGTCGATCCGGCCCCCCTGAAGTGCTCGGATCTGAGCCTCGGGCGTGAGGTTCTGAAAGAGGACTTCCACAGTCGGCGCGTGCTCTCGAAAGAGTCGGAGAGCCTTGCCCAGGAACACCCAGTCCGTCTCGGGCGAAATGCCGATGACGATCTTCTTGGATTCTTCCCGCTCCGTCTCTCTCGCGAGTCCGGCCGCGCGCTCCGCGGCGGCGAGAATCTCGCGCGCTTCCCGAAGGAACCGGTTTCCCGCCGGTGTGAGCTCGACATGCCGCCGGACGCGGCGCAGCAGGTCCACCTTGAGCTCGGTTTCGAGATTCCGAACCTGCTGGCTGAGGGACGACTGGGAGGTGTGCAGGCGGTTCGCCGCGCGGCCGAAATGGAGCTCCTCCGCGACCGCGACGAAGTAGCGAAGGTGCCTCAGCTCCACTTGTTCCTCAATTTCAATCGCTCCGATGGCTGAACACGTTCGAAATAAACGATTGGACCGGTCGGAGCGGGGGACCACATGATCGGAATTTGAAGTCTGCCGCCAAATTCTATTCCAGACCCGCGTGGGAGCCCGTGCGACCGAAAAAGACGCGAACACCCGGCTCGGAACACCCTCGGAGGCGCCGTTTCGAGACCGGGCGAGGCGTCTCGTGATTCGGAGGGCCATCGACGGGAGGTCCCCCGAGCTCGTCGAGCCCCGGGCGGCAAGGCAGAAAAGCTGGATCAACATCGTATTTCTTTCGCTCACGCCGGTCATCGGCGTCGCTGGCACTGCGGCTTATGCGATCGCCTTCGGAATCCGCTGGTGGGAGCCGGCGCTCTTCGTCGTGCTCTTCGGGCTCGTGAGCTTCTCCGTGACGGCGGGCTACCACCGCTGCTTCGCCCACAAGGCTTACGTCTGTCACCCGATCGTTCAAGCGTTCTATCTCTTCTTCGGGGCGATGGCCCTGCAGAATTCGGCCTTGAAGTGGTCCTCGGACCACCGCGACCATCACCGATACGTGGATCGCGACTGGGACCCTTACAACATCAGGCGAGGCGGCCTCTGGGCTCACATTCTCTGGCTCTTCTACACGGAGCCGCCCGAGCGCACCTATGACAATGTTCCCGACCTTCGGGCGAACCGCCTCGTCCGCTGGCAATTCCGTTTCCACGGCGCCATCGGTCTCATCGCGGGCCTGGGCATTCCGACTTTGATCGGCGCCTTTTTCGGTCGTCCGCTGGGCGGGCTGCTCTGGGGCGGGTTTCTCCGCATCGCGCTGATCCACCACACCACCTTCCTGGTCAATTCCGTGGCGCACCTCTACGGCACTCGGCCCTACACGGAAGGCAACTCCGGCCGCGACAACGCGCTGCTCGCGTTCATCACGAACGGCGAGGGGTACCACAATTTCCATCACAAGTTCCCGTCCGACTTTCGCAACGGCGTGCGCTGGTACCAGTGGGATCCCACGAAGTGGCTCATCGCACTCCTGGGGTTCCTCGGTCTTGCCCGCGATCTGGTCAAGACGCCCGAATCGATCATCGAGAAAACTCGACTCCGGATGCTCGCGACGGTGGAGGCGCGTCGAAGCTCCGCCGCGCCGAGCTCGGCCTGAGCAAGGCGGAAACGAAGGACCTGGTCGAGTCCTTGAAGTCGCTCTCGGAGGCCGCCACGGCGGGGACGAGTTCCCCCGTCGTGCGGCGATCGATCGCTCGATCCTGTCAGATCCATCGAATCAAACTATCGATCGCGGCCGAGCCTGCGGGATACGCTGGCTCTAATGTCACAGGCGTTCCCGACGGCTCCATCTCGTCGCACCACCGCCCCGGGGGCCGCCACCGAGAAGCGGCAACCTCCCCGGCGAGGGCGCTCGGCTGGTCGTCGAAGCGGGGACGAGAGCGGTCGGTCGGACGACCGGTCCGTTCTCCTCGCTGACCGGATCACGGCGCACGAGGTCGCCGAGAAGATCGTGGAGAAACGCGACCGGATGATCGCGGTTTTCGGTCATGACCTCAGAGGTCTTCTCAATGCCCTGACCGTGAATGCGGAATTTCTCCTGGTGCGGAGGGAGGGAGGGGCCGCCGTCGAAAGCGCCCGGAACGTCCGGCTCACCATAGGCCGCATGGACCAGTTGATTACGAGATTGCTCGATTCCGTGAAACTCAACTCCAACGGACTCGAGATCGTGCCCCGGCCGCTCGACGCCGGCGCCCTCCTCCGGGAGGCCGTAGAGATCTTCCGCCCCCTCGCCCGCGTCAAGTCTCTCTCGCTGAGTCTCGCCATTCCCAGCACCCCGCTGCGGGTGACGGCGGATCGCGACCGGATGTTTCAAGTGCTTTCGAATCTTCTGACCAACGCCATAAAGTTCAGCTCGGTCAAGGGCGGGATCACCGTCGAGGCGACGAGGTCGGGAAACGATTTACAGGTCACTGTCCGGGACGAGGGGCCCGGAATCCACGAACGCGATCTGGATCGCGTGTTCGAGCCTCCCTTCCCGCTCCCGGATCCGGAAGCTCGCGGCCTCGGGCTCTACATCTGCAGGACGATCATCGAGGCTCACGGCGGGAAGATCTGGGCCACGAGCCAGCCGGGGGCCGGGAGCACGTTCCATTTCACCCTTCCCAGGACGCGTTCGGCGCAAGCTCGCTCCCGTCCGCCGGGCAAGGTCGGCCGCGAGTCGCCCGCCTGACCCGATCCCGGCTGCGGCGAGCGGCCATAGAGCAGCGGAACAGTCTTCCGGATCGGGTGGCTCATCAGTTTGAGGGCGGCATTGTTGGGAGGTCTCAGATGGAGACGACGAAGACGACGGATTCGAATCCCGCCAACCGCGACCTGCTGACGAAAGAGCCGGGGTCGCATCCGGTCGGCACCGGGCTCGGATCGACGGGCGGTGCGGCGGCAGGCGTGGCCATCGGTGCCGCCATCGGAGGGCCCGTCGGGGCCCTCGTCGGCGGGACGATCGGGGCGATTGCGGGTGGAGCCGCCGGACACGGCGTCGGCGAAGCGGTGAATCCGACGGTCGAGAGCGCCTACTGGAGTGAGAATTTCAAGAGCCGGCCCTACTACCGCGAAGGCCTGAGCTACGGGGACTACGAGCCGGCCTATCGCTACGGATGGGAACGCGGCGCTTCGGCCGAGAATCGGGGCCGCCAGTTCGAGGAGATCGAGGGCGACCTGCAAAAGGGATGGGAGAACGCCATGGCCGCCACCTATCGCCCCTGGGCCGAGACGAAGGCCGCCACGCGAGACGCATGGGATCGAGTCCGCGGAGACTGACACCGGAGTCGAGCTCCATCGCTGGCGGGTCTGAACTCGAGCGAAACAAACGATTGGACCCGGTGCCGCAGCCACCGACATGATCAAGGTCCGGCGCCGCGCGCTCGGCCGCTCCGATGGTCGGAGATCCCAGGTCGAAACGTCATGCCGGGCCTGGATGGTCACACGGTGAAAAGTCAGCGACAGACCCGAAGACTCGCGCGAAAGGTGTCGGCGAGAGACCACTCTCGCGGTTCGCCGCTCGCGCGAATCACGCTCGTGGCTTACGGCGACTTCGCTTCACCCGCGTGCGCGCAGACCTACCGCACGGTCAAGAAGATCCAGAAGAAGATGGGCGCCAATCTGCGCTACGTCTACCGAAGCTTCCCGCAGGCCGAGCAATTCCGGCAGTCCGAGGAAGCGGCCGAGGCCGCCGAATGCGCGTCCTCGCAGGGCAGGTTCTGGGAAATGCACGATTCCATGTTCGAAGGCAGAGCGCCGACGGCGGACATGCATCTTCACCGACACGCGGCCGAGGCCGGCCTGGACCTCCTTCGGTTCCGGCGCGAGATGCGCGCCCACATCCACTCCGAGAGGATCCGGGACATCCGGGAAGGCGCCGTGCGCAGCGGCGTCGCGTCGGCGCCGGCCTTCTTCATCAACTCCATCCGGCACGAGAGCTCCTTCGGCCTGGCGACGCTGCTGGCAGCGGTCCAGGCCGCCTCCGCGGCCTGACTTTCCCCGACGTCTTCCCGCCGAGCCACGACCGCGGCTCGGCTCTTTTCTTGCAAGTTTTTTTGCAAGTCTGTTGTAGATGGTAAAGAAGACACCGATGCGAGAGTCCGGAGACCCCATTCGCTCCGAGCTCCTCTCGGTGGAGCAGCTGGAGCAGTTCGTCGCGGCGCTGGCGGGCGAGCACGTCGTCCGTCCCGGGAGGACGCGCGGACGGCGGCTGCTGCCGCGCCTGCGCGAGAACGCCCGGGTCCTGCTCCAGGCGCACCGAACGATCGCGGAGGCCGGCCGCAGCAGCCGCAGCGTGTCGCCCGCCGCGGAATGGCTCCTCAACAACTTCCACCTCGTCGAAGAGCAGATTCGCGAGATTCGCGAGGACCTCCCGCCGGGGTTCTACCGGGAGCTCCCCAAGCTCGCCTCCGGGACGCTCGAAGGCTATCCGCGCGTGTACGGCCTGGCCTGGTCGTTCGTCGCGCACACGGACAGCCGGATCGAGCTGGCGACGCTTCGCCGCTTCATCCTGGCCTATCAGCGCGTGGTGCCGCTGACGATCGGTGAGCTCTGGGCGCTGGCGATCTCCCTGCGACTCGTGCTCGTCGAGAATCTCCGGCGCCTGGCCGAGCGCATCACCGCGCGCGGCGCCGCCCGGGAGCGGGCGGACGCGATCGCCGACGCGCTCCTCGGGACGGACGGCGCGCCCAAGCCCGAGCCGGCGGCGGTTCTGCAGATGCTGGAGGAGGCTCCGTTCTCCCAGGCCTTCGCGGTCGCGCTCGGCCAGAGACTGCGCGAGCAGGATCCCGCGGTCACGCCGGCCCTCGAGTGGCTCGACCGGCGGATCGCGAGCGAGGGGACGACGGCGGAGGACCTCGTTCACGTCGAGCACCAGGCTCAGATCGCCAACCACGCGTCGGTGCGCAACGTCATCACGAGCATGCGCCTTCTCTCCTCCGCCGACTGGGCCGACTTCTTCGAGAGCGTGAGCCTGGTTCACGAAACTCTGTGCGACGGCTCCCGCGTGGCGGAAATGGACTTCGCGACGCGGGACCGATATCGCCATGCCATCGAGGAGCTCGCACGCGGAAGCGCGTACGACGAGCTCGAGGTGGCGCGGCGCGCGGTGGCTCTGGCGGCGAAGGCCCGGGAGGACCCGCACGTCCCGCGGGGGGCGGCCGGACTTCGCTTCGGCGACCCCGGCTACTACCTGATCTCGAAGGGACGCCATCAGCTCGAGCGCGAGCTCGACTTCCGCGTCCGCGGCCAGCAATGGGTGCGGCGCGCCTGGGTGCGCGCGGCCACTCCGCTGTATCTGTGGTCGATCGCTCTCACCACTCTGGCGGTTCTCGCGGTGCCGGTGGCCCTGAGCGCGCTCGGCGGCGTTCGGACGTCTTCGGTCGTTCTTCTCGCGCTCCTCGGCCTCTGGCCCGCGTCCGACCTCGCGGTCGAGCTCGTTCACCGCTTCGTCACGCGGCTTCTGGGCCCCCGGCGGCTCCCGAAGCTGGAGCTGCCCCGCGGCGTCCCGGCCGAGCTGCGGACGCTCGTCGCGATTCCGATGCTCCTGACCGACGAATCGGAGATCGAAGAGGTCGTCCAGAGACTGGAAGTGCACTACCTGGCCAACGCCGATCCCGAGCTGCGGTTCGCGCTCCTGTCGGACTATTCCGACGCGGCCGCCGAGACCCTTCCCGAGGACGCGCCGCTCGTCGCGCTCGCGCGCGACGCGATCGGCCAGCTCAACCAGAGGCATGGTCCCGCCGCCGGGGGCGGCGACCGGTTCTGGCTCCTCCATCGCCGCCGAATGTGGAACGCGAGCGAGGGAGTGTGGATGGGCTGGGAGCGAAAGCGCGGGAAGCTCCGGGAGCTCAACCGCCTCCTGCGCGGGGCCACGGACACGTCCTTCCTCGCGCCCGACGCGAAGGCGCCCCGGGCGCCCTCGGGCATTCGCTACGTGATCACGCTCGATGCCGACTCGCGGCTGCCGCGGGAAGCGGCTCGGAAGCTCGTCGGAACGATGGCCCACCCTCTCAACCTCCCCGGCTTCGATCCGGCGGGCCGGCGCGTGATCGAAGGGCACGGACTCCTGCAGCCTCGTGTCACGCCGATGCTGCCCGAGATCGGCTGGGGCACTCTCTTCCAGTTCGTCTTCTCGGGACCGCGAGGCATCGATCTCTATGCCTTCGCGGTCTCGGACGTGTACCAGGACCTCTTCGGCGAGGGCATCTTCACGGGCAAGGGGATCTACGACGTGGATGCGTTCGAGCAGGCGCTGTCCGACCGTGTGCCGGACAACACCCAGCTCTCCCACGATCTTTTCGAGGGGCTCTTCGCCCGGGCCGGGTTCGTTTCGGACATCGAGGTTTTCGAAGGCTTTCCGGGCCACTACGAGGTGGCGGTCTCGCGCCAGCACCGTTGGGTCCGGGGCGACTGGCAGCTGCTTCCCTGGGTGCTCGCGCCGAGCCGGGCTTCGCCCCGGACGCGGAGCGTCCCCCCGGAGAATCGTCCTCGCGCGGCCGTCGCGATCCCCGCCATCTCGCGCTGGAAGATGATCGACAACCTCCGGCGCAGCCTGTCGGCCCCGGCGACCTTCGCGACGCTTCTGGCCAGCTGGTGCCTGCCGGGGGTGGCTGCGGGCATGTGGACCGTCCTCATGCTCGGCGCCATGTTCTTCCCGGCGATTCTTTCCTTCTTTTCGAATCTCTTTCCGAAGAGAACGGGGATCGCCAAGCGGAGCTTCCTCCGCGGGGTCGCGCGGGATCTCGCGATCGGGCTTTCGCAGGCGGCGCTGCGGATCGTCTTCCTGGCGCATACGGCGTGGATGCGGTCCGACGCGATCGTGCGCACGCTCTGGCGGCTGGCGGTCTCGCGGCGCCACCTCCTCGAATGGGTCCCGGCCGCGCAGGCGCACCGCGCGCTCGATCTCGAAGTGGCCGGCTTCTATCGGCGGATGCGCGGCGGGATCCTGCTGGCGGCTGCGGCCGGCGCCCTCGTCGCGGCGTCGGGCTCGGGCGCCGGCGCCTGGGCGGCGCCCTTCGTCGCCGCCTGGCTCCTCTCGCCTCTCGTCGCGCGCTGGATCAGCCTGCCTCCCCGCGAGGACGCCTCCGCACGCCTCTCGCCGAAGGAGGAGCGCACGCTGCGCGCGATCGCCCGCCGGACCTGGCTCTACTTCGAACGGTTTGCCGGTCCGGAGTCTCACGGTCTGCCGGCCGACAACTTCCAGGAAGTGCCACACCCGGAAGTCGCGCGGCGCACTTCACCGACCAACGTCGGGCTCGCTCTGCTCTCGACCGTGGCTGCCAACGATTTCGGCTGGATCGGAACCCTCGAAATGCTCGATCGCTGCGAGGCGGCCCTGGACGCGGTCAAACGCCTCGAGCGTTTCCGCGGTCACCTCTATAACTGGTACGGAACGGACGACCTCAAGCCGCTCGAGCCGCGCTACGTGTCCACGGTCGACAGCGGCAATCTGGCCGCCCACCTGCTGACCCTCAAGCAGGCCTGCCTCGAGCGGGTCGCCGCGCCGGCTTTGACCGCGCGCGCTCTCGACGGCGTCGGCGACACGCTCGAGCTCCTGCGGGGCTCCCTGCCGGCGCTTGCCGGCGGGGGCGGCGACCGCGTCGTCACCTCCCGGCAGCTCGAGGAGGCGTTGCGCGAGGCGAGCGTGCTGCTCTCTCCGGCGCCGACGACGCTCGCCGAATGGACGTCGCGATTGGCCGCGCTGTCCGCGTGCGCCGAGACGCTGCTCGACATCGTGCGCGCCCTGGGCGAGGACCACGGCTCCACGGGGACCGGCCCGGCGCTGGAGTGGGCGCAGGCTCTCTCGGCGTGTGTGGCGAGCCACACGCGCGACGTCGCCGCGCTGGACGATTCCCTCGAGCCCCGAGATCCTCTCGGGCGCCGTCTCGCCGCGGCCGCCCGCGCGGCGGCGAGCCTGACCGAGGAGATGGACTTCACGTTTCTCTACGACACGTCTCACGATCTCTTCGCCATCGGCTATCGCCCGCAGGACGGGACGCTGGACCCCGGCCACTACGATCTCCTGGCCTCCGAGGCCCGACTGGCGAGCTTCGTGGCCATCGCCCGCGGCGACGTGCCCGTCGAGCACTGGTTTCACCTCGGCCGGCCCTTGAGCCCGGTCGGCCGCGGCTCCGCGCTGCTCTCCTGGTCCGGGTCGATGTTCGAGTATCTGATGCCCGACCTCGTGCTCGACGCGCCGTCGGGGAGCCTCCTCGAGCACACGAACCGCCTCGCGGTGCGGCGGCAGATTCAGTACGGCGAGGAGCGCGGCGTTCCCTGGGGAATCTCGGAGGCGGCCTACAACGCGCGCGACGTTCAGTTTACGTACCAGTACTCGAACTTCGGCGTCATCGGTCTGGGCTTGAAGCGCGGGCTCGCCGAGGATCTCGTCGTGGCGCCGTACGCCACGGCGCTGGCCGCCATGTTCGACCCGGCGGCCGCGAGCGCCAACTTTCAGCGGCTCGCCTCCGTCGGCGCGCTCGGGCGATACGGCTTCTACGAATCGATCGACTACACGACGTCCCGGCTTCCGGAGGGCGTCGAGCTCGAAGTCGTGAAAGCGTACATGGCCCATCACCAGGGGATGACGATCGTCGCCCTGGCCAACGTGCTGCTCGAGGCGCCGATGCGTCGCCGGTTCCGCGCCGAGCCGATCGTCCAGGCCACGGAGCTGCTTCTCCAGGAGCGCACGCCCGTGACGGTGGCCGTGGCGCGCACCCCGTCCGAGGACGCACGGGCCCACCTGCAGGTGGTGGACGACGTCCCCGCGGTCCTGCGGCGCTTTCGCTCGCCCCACGATGCCGTGCCGCGCACACACCTGCTCTCCAACGGACGCTATTCGGTCATGGTCACCGCCGCCGGCTCGGGCTACAGCCGCTGGAACGGCCTCGACGTCACCCGCTGGCGCGAGGACACGACCCGCGACCCGTGGGGGACTTACTTCTTTCTCGCCGACGCCCAATCGGGCCGGGTCTGGTCGGCGGGATATCAGCCGGCGGGCGTCGAGCCCGATTCCTACGAAGCCGTCTATGCCGAAGACTGCGTGGAGATCCACCGCACCGACGGGCCGATCGCGACGAGTCTGCGGATCGTCGTCTCGACGGAAGACGACGCCGAGATTCGCCAGGTGTCGTTGACGAACCGCGGACCACGCCCGCGAGAGATCGAGGTGACCTCTTACGCCGAGGTCGTGCTCGCGTCCGAAGCCGCGGACGCCGCGCATCCCGCCTTTTCGAACCTCTTCGTCCAGACGGAGTTCGTCCCGTCGCTCGAGGCGCTGCTCGCCGGGCGGCGGCCGCGCGATCGGGAAGAGCCCGTCTGGGCGGCTCAGGTCCTGACGGTGCAGGGGGAGATGGTCGGCACCGTGCAGTACGAGACCGATCGGGCGCGCTTTCTCGGCCGCGGGCGAAGCATCCGTAACCCCATCTCGATCGAGGAGCGCCGGCCGCTCTCCAACACCGCCGGCACCGTTCTCGACCCGGTCTTCAGTCTGCGTCGCCGGCTGGTCATCGCTTCCGGAGCGACGGCGCGCGTGCATCTGGCCACGGTCGTCGCCGGCTCGCGGGACGAGGCGCTTTCGCTCGCCAGCAAGTACCGGGATCCTTCGACGTTCGACCGCGTGTCGAGCCTCGCCTGGACTCAGGCGCAGGTCCAGCTGCGTCATCTCGGGATCACCGCCGACGAGGCGCACCTCCTCCAGCAGCTGGCGTCGCGGATCCTCTACTCCGATGCGGCCATGCGCGCTCCGGTCGAGACGCTCGTTCGCAACCGGAAAGGCCCTTCCGCATTCTGGAGTCACGGGATCTCCGGCGACATCCCCATCGTGCTCGTCCGGATCGACCAGGTCGAGGACCAGGGGATCGTGCGACAGCTCCTGCGCGCCCACGAGTACTGGCGCATGAAGGGTCTCGGCGTCGACCTCGTGATCGTGAACGAGCAGCCCGCCTCGTACTCCCCGGAGCTTTCCGACGCGCTCGACTCGCTCGTCCGCGCCGGGAGTCGAGCTCCCGGCGTCGCCTCGGAGCATTCGACCGGGCGCGTCTTCGTCGTCCGCGGGAAGGAGCTCTCCGACGAGGCGCGCACCGCGCTTTCGGCGGCCGCGCGCGTCGTCCTGCTTTCGCGCCAGGGAACACTTGCACAACAGGTCCTGCGGCAGCTTCACCGGGTCCCGGTCTCGCGGCCGGCGCTTCCGGTCACGGCGCGGCCGGCGGAAGCGAACCTGCCTCCTCCGCGGATTCCTCTCGAGTTCTTCAACGGCATGGGCGGCTTCTCGGAAGCGGAGGGGGAGTACGTGACGCTGCTCGGCGAGCGGCAGTGGACCCCGGCCCCGTGGATCAACGTCCTCGCCAACCCTTCGCTCGGATGCCTCGTGTCGGAGTCGGGATCGGGCTACACCTGGGCGATCAATGCCCGGGAGAACCAACTCACGCCGTGGTCGAACGATCCGGTGGGCGATCCGCCCGGAGAGGTTCTCTACCTCCGGGACGAGGAAACGGGGGAAATCTGGACACCGACGCCCCTGCCGATCCGTGGCGAGGGTTTCTACGTCGTGCGCCACGGACAGGGGTACAGCCGCTTCGAGTACGAGGTCCAGGGGATCGCCACGGACCTCACCGTCTTCGTGGCTGCAGAGGATCCGGTCAAGCTCTCACGGTTGACGGTCGAGAACCGGTCTTCGACCACGCGGGTGCTCACCGTCACCGCCTACGCGGAGTGGGCGCTCGGCTCCCAGAGGTCGAAGGGCGCTCCGTTCGTGGTGACGGAGATCGACGCCGAATCGGGCGCCCTCTTCGCGCGCAACGCGTGGAACGAAGAGCACGCCGGGCGCGTCGCGTTCGCCGACATCGGCGGCGGACGAACCGCCTGGACCGCCGATCGGACCGAGTTCCTCGGGAGAAACGGAGGACTCGAGGCTCCGTCGGGTCTTTCGCGCGGAGCGATCCTCTCGGGGCGCTCGGGCGCCGGCCTCGACCCCTGCGCCGTGCTGCAGGTCCGGTGGCGACTGGCCCCCGGACAGCGCCAGGAGGCCGTCTTTCTGCTCGGCCAGGGCCGCGACGCCGAGGAGGCCCGGCGGCTCGTCCTCCGCTACCGGTCGCAGAGTCCCGGCGTCGCGCTGGCGGCGGTGCGCCGCGAGTGGGAGGACACCCTCACCGCGCTCCAGGTGCGGACCCCCGACCGGTCGATGGACCTGATGCTCAACCGGTGGCTTCTCTATCAGGCGCTCGGTTGCCGGGTGCGGGCGCGCTCGGCCTTCTACCAGGCCGGAGGCGCCTGGGGCTTCCGCGACCAGCTGCAGGACGGAATGGCTTTCACGGTCGCGCGGCGGGAGCTGACGCGCGAGCACCTGTTGCGCGCCGCCTCCCGGCAGTTCGAGGAGGGCGACGTCCAGCACTGGTGGCACGACCCCGCGGGGCGCGGAGTGCGCACCCGGATCTCCGACGACCGGCTGTGGCTCGCCTACGCGACGCACCACTACCTCGAGATCACCGGCGACCGCGGCGTGCTCGACGAGCCGGTGGGGTTTCTTTCTGCGGCGCCGCTCGCGCCGGGCGAGGTCGATCGTTACTTCCAGCCGGAGGTCTCGGCCGAAACCGCGTCCCTCTTCGAGCACTGCGCGCGGGCCCTCGATCGGAGTCTCGCGGTCGGGCGTCATGGACTGCCGCTCATGGGCTCGGGAGACTGGAACGACGGCATGAACCGCGTCGGCGCGGACGGCCAGGGCGAGAGCGTCTGGCTCGGCTGGTTCCTCCATACCAACCTCTACGAGTTCGCGGGCATCGCCGAGGAGCGCGGGGAGACCCGCCGCGCTCTCGCCTGGCGCGAGCACGCGAACGCCCTGAAGCTCGCGCTGGAAAGCCACGGGTGGGACGGCGACTGGTATCGCCGCGCGTTCTTCGACGACGGGACGCCGCTCGGCTCGGCGGTCAACGACGAGTGCCGGATCGATTCGATCGCGCAGTCCTGGGGAGTCATCTCGGGCGCCGCGGATCCCGATCGGGGCCGGAGGGCCATGGCGGCCGTGGACGAGCATCTGATCCGACGCGGAGACGGTCTCGTGTTGCTCTTCACCCCTCCGTTCGACCGCACCCCCCTCGAGCCCGGCTACATCAAGGGGTACTCGCCGGGCGTTCGAGAGAACGGGGGACAGTATTCTCACGCCGCTGTGTGGGCGATGATCGCCTTCGCCGCGCTCGGCGACGGCGACAAGGCGGGCGAGCTCTTCGCGATCCTGAATCCCATCAATCACGCGAGCACGCGGTCGGGCCTCTACCGCTACAAGATCGAGCCGTACGTGATGGCGGGGGATGTCTACTCGGAGCGTCCTCACGCCGGGCGGGGCGGTTGGAGCTGGTACACGGGGGCGGCCGGCTGGATGTACCGCGCCGGAGTCGAGTGGATCCTGGGCTTTCGCCTTCGCGGCACGTCGCTGCACCTGGACCCTTGCATTCCGCGCGCATGGCCGCGATTCGAGATCGACTTTCGCTACCACTCGTCCCGCTACCGGCTCGTGGTCGAGAACCCCCGTGGCGCGATGCGCGGCGTGACGGAGATCTCGCTCGACGGAGCTCCGGTCGCCAGCCGTGAGATCCCGCTCGCCGACGACGGCCGCGAGCACCGAATCGCGGTCGTGCTGGGCTAGATCGGCAGATCGGCGCGCCCCGAGGGCGCCCGGCGTTCGCTCTGGCGCCGCACGACCTATTGATGTATATACATCAATATGAGCATGCGTCCCGTCCCTCGGCCCTGCACCTGCACCACGGTGCGTCGCGCCTCGCGCGTTCTGGCCCGGGCATTCGACGCCTCGCTCGAGCCGGCGGGCATGGGTGTGACGCAACTCGCCGTGCTGCGGGCGATCCAGCGCCACGAGGGCGAGGCGCTTTCGCGGGTCGCCGAAGACCTCAGAATGGACCGGACGTCGTTCTACCGGGCGCTCGCTCCGATGCGACGCGACGGCTGGATCGCGCTCGCGAAGGGACCGACCGGGCGGACCCGCTCGGCCTCGGTCACGCCGAAGGGACGCCGAGCGCTCGAGGCCGTCGATCCGGCCTGGGCGCGTACGCAAAGCGCCATCGTGGAGAAGTTCGGCCGCGACGCCTGGGCATCGCTGGTGGCGGAGCTCGAGCGTCTCTCGGCGTGCGCCGAAGGCGTCGCCGTCGGCGCGCGCGCGCGACTGTAAAAGGGGAGAAGACGTCATGAAACAACCTTCTTCGAGTCCCAGCGGAGCGCCCCTCGAGACCCGCGCCACGCTGGATCCCGCCGACTGGGACGAGTTCCGCGCGCTCGGGCACACGATGCTCGACGACATGGTGGATTTCATGAGCACGATCCGGGAGCGTCCGGTCTGGCAGAGCCCGTCGGCCGAGGCGCGCGCCGCGCTGTCGGCCCCTCTGCCTCGCGCGGGCGCGGATCCCAGAGAGGCCTACGCGACGTTCCAGAAAGCCATCCAGCCTTTCCCGACGGGCAACATCCATCCCCGCTTCTGGGGCTGGGTCATGGGCAACGGAACGCCGGTCGGATTCCTGGCGGACATGCTCGGCTCGGCCCTGAACTGCCACGTCTCCGGCTACGACCAGGCGGCGGCGCTCGTCGAGCACGAAGTGCTCCGGTGGCTCGCCGAGCTCATGGACTATCCGAAAGATGCGTCCGGGCTTCTCGTCAGCGGCGGAACGATGGCGAACCTCGTCGGCCTCACGGTCGCTCGGAACCACGCGGGAGGATCGACCCTGCGGCGGGACGGCCTGCGCCCTGAGGCCGGCGGCGCGCTGACCGTCTACGGCTCGACGGCGACGCACAGCTGGGTGGGGCGCTGCTGCGATCTGCTCGGCCTCGGTGAGAAAGCGTTTCGCACTGTGGCCGTCGACGCGCGCCACCGCGTGCGCGTGGACGAGCTCGCCGCGGCGATCCGTGCGGACCGCGGCCGTGGTCTCCAGCCTTTCTGCATCATCGCCAACGCCGGGACGGTGGCCTGCGGCGCCACGGACGATCTCCACGCCCTCGCGGACCTCGCGCGCCAGGAGAAGCTCTGGCTGCACGTCGATGGCGCGTTCGGAGCGCTCGTGAAGCTCTCGCCAAAGTACCGCCACGTCGTCGACGGCCTCGAGCGGGCGGACTCGATCGCCTTCGACCTGCACAAGTGGGGCTACATGCAGTACGAGATCGGCGCGGTCCTCGTGCGCGACGCGCAGGCCCATGCCGACGCGTTCTCCTTCGAGGCGTCCTATCTCGAGAAGTTCCGCGGGGGGATCGCGGTCAACCCGATCGAGTTCTCCTCACGCGGCGTGCAGCTCTCCCGCGGTTTCCGGGCGCTCCGCGTCTGGATGCACCTGTCCGTCTACGGGAGCGAGCGGATCGGCCGGGCCATCGAGCAGAACGTCGACGACGTCGCCTATCTCCGGGAGCGGATCGGCCGAGAGCCGGAGCTCGAGATCCTCGGGCCGGCGGAGCTCAACGTCCTCTGTTTTCGCTACGTCGTCCCGGGCGCCGCGCCCGAGGCGCTCGACGCCATGAACTCGGAGCTTCTCGTGCAGGTGCAGGAATCGGGGGTCGCCGTTCCGTCCAACGCCCGCCTCGACGGGAAGTTCGGGCTGCGCATCGCGAACACGAACCATCGGACCGTGCCGTCGGACTTCGACCTCCTGGTCGATACGGTCCTGCGCTTCGGCCGCGAGCTCACGCCGCGTTCGGCTTCTCCCGGGTCAGCCTCGCCTTCGCCCGCATCACGCCCATCATCGTCGCCGTCATCACGGTGATGAAGGCCATGAAGGGGCCGCGCTTGCCGGCGTAACGGCCGAGGACGTAGGCCCAGCCGAGGGGGTAGCCTCGGTGGGCGCGCCGGGCGAGCGCCCCGAGACGCTCGAAGCCGGAGTGCTCGAGCTCGACGCGAGTCGCCGTCCCTTCCGCGGTGAAGCGGACCTCGACGTCCTGGGCGCGCGCCGGATCGTCGCCGGGGTGCCACGTGAACGCGACGCGGCGCGGCGGCTCCCACGCGGTGATCGTGCCCCAGACGCACTCGCGCCCGCCCCGGATGCGCTCGACGATCCGTCCGCCCTCGCGGCCTTCCATGACGATGGTCTCGGAGTCGCGCTGGCCGACCGAGTGGGACGCGAGCGGCCACCACGAGGCCATCTCCGCGGTGAAACGGCGGAAGGCCTTCTCGGGCGGAGCCGAGACGGTCACGGACTTCCGGATGGGAGGGAAGGCGGCGGCGTCGGCACTGGCTTTGAGATGTCCCTTCACAGCGTTCATGTCCTCACTCCTCGAATGATCTCGCATAGGCGTCCAGGGCGTCGGTCCACATGCGGTCGGCGTACTCGCGGAGATCCGCGAGGCCGGCCGGGTCGAGGCGATAGAGACGGCGCTGGGCCTGGGGACGGCTGGCCACGAGCCGCGCCCGACGCAGCACGCGCAGATGCTGCGAGACCGCCGGCTGCGAGACCCGGAGTGTGCGTGCCAGCTCACCGACGGCGTAGGGGCGGCGGCGGAGGCGCGCGACCAGCCTCCGGCGGGTCGGATCCGCCAGGGCCCGGAGGGCTTGTTCATAAGCCATGACTAATATAAGTATACAATTATGAACGCGGCGTCAAGGGCGTCCGCGGGGAGGCGGCACATGCAGGCGAGGCTCTGGCTCCGGATCGCGTCGGTCTTCGTTTTCCTCTTCTTCCTCGGCCACACCGCGGCAATCCTGATTCCGCAGCCATCGAGCGGGCCGGCCGAGGACGCCGCGGTGGGGGCCATGAAGGCCTTCCACTTCGACGCCATGGGCGCCGATCGGACGCTCTGGAACTTCTGGGACGGCTTCAACTCCCTGTTGAGCGTTCCTGCTCTGCCTCTCT
>Ga0207706_10002344_pt1 | contig 18499 bp, 8 predicted proteins | sample KBSC53metaG_FD_184318 | JGI IMG/M metagenome (GOLD analysis project Ga0207706, IMG submission 184318) | Corn rhizosphere microbial communities from Kellogg Biological Station, Michigan, USA - KBS C5-3 metaG (SPAdes) (version 2) | ecosystem: Host-associated > Plants > Roots > Rhizosphere > Soil ... | reverse complement strand
GTGGCTCACAGGCATCGGGCTGGCGCTAGGACTGGTGTTTGCGTTGGGGCTGACACGTGTCATCGCCCGGCTCTTGTACGGAATCGGAGCCAACGATCCCGTCACCATGGTCTCCGTCGTCACGCTTCTGGGAGCAATGTCTTTGCTAGCATGCTACTTTCCGGCACACCGAGCGATGCTCCGGAACCCCGTGAGCGCGATTCGCGAATTGTAAGCCGCCGCTCGGACCCGACGCGAAATTGGACGGATTCGGGGTATGCGTGGCGCTCCACCTGGCTGGCAAGAAAGCTAACCGGATTCCATTGGTCACAAACCAATCTCCGCAAAGTGGATCTTCGTTGTGCGTTGACATGAACAGCCCAACGCGCCCATTGAGGCGCATTTCGATGCCCAAGTCCGATTAGTAACGGAAAACGCCCTTCCCGGTACTAATCCGCTCGGTGCCAATCTGGATTTACTTCCAGATCGCCCACATCCCGCCCGGAACCTCGCTGGTCACCTCCCACCGTCCCAGCGCCAGCTCTAATTGGCGCCACACCACGACTAGGAAGCCACCAGGTCCTGGGCGTGGATCGGCACTGTGGTCAGCGTCTCGACTCGTGGGCCGTACTTGCCCAAAGTGTTCTCCACGACGCAGAAATCGAAGCCCGGCATCACGACGTCATTCCAGTGATCTCCGATTCCGCGCAGCGCCACGTCGAGCATAGTGACGATCTGCTTGCCCAAGGGTTCGTGGCTGTCGAGCGTGATCGCTCCAAAGAATTCCTGACATTCCGTATAGCCGGAGTTGTGCGTGCCGGTGTACGGCTTCTGCCCGGCGAGGTCGATGGTCCGTCCGATACGCTGCGAGATCTCCTGCGAATGTCCGGCAAAGAAGTCTACCAGGGCCTGCTCTTGCAGTCGCGCCGGCAATCGTTTGCTGGCGACTTCGCGATACGAGCGCTCCCCGACCTTGTAGCCTTCCTCGACTAGATCGAACCAGTATTTCTGCTCAGGCGTGACCTTCTTCGCGGAGTCGACGGCGATGACGGAGCGGCGAATGCAAGCCGTCAACCCGTCCCGTTTCGGCGCAACACCCAGGTGGACCCAATCGCCTTCCTTGATCTGCCGGTTCAGCGCGGGGCCGATCAGGGTACGGTTGGCGGTGTTTGCGCCCACCATGATTTGAAAGCCGTCACGCTCGGAACCCAGCATGCGGCCAACCCAGGCGCCCCAGGCCGCAACTTCGGTCTCGAGACGTCCCGGTCGGAGGACCGCGAGCATCGCGCGTAGCATCGCATCCCCGATGACGCACGCATCGGCAATGAGGCGCATCTCGATCTCGCTCTTCTCGTACTTCACACGGTAGTAAAGCTCCTGGGCATCGACCACGCCCTCCGGGCCGTAGATTTTCTGCAGGCTTTCGACGATGCCCGCGGGAACCACCTGGCGGGGAGTGAGCAGCGCGATTTGGTCCACGTCTTTGCCGGCCGCGGCCTTGATGACATCCTCCAGGCGTTCGGCACGAATGGGATATTTCTCGTCGGCCAATTGCAGCAGTTCGACCTTGTGTACCGTCGCTCCGGCACGGTCCGCAAGTTGCTCGGCAACATACCCACCCTCCAGGCCCGCCACCACGTGAAAGCCGCTTGGCCCAATGATTCCCGCCACCTGCTCAATGGAAATATTTGTATTCCCGCCGAGATACGGAACGTCGCCGGCATAGTGCTCGTCGGAAAAGACAAGCCCGACCGTGTGTCCATGCCGTTGCAATGCCTGGTTGGTGCGGCGAACGCGCGCCTGGAATTCTTCCCGCGGTGCCATGTAGTCGCGATCAATTGCAGGAGCTTCCTGCATCACTCGTAAAACCTTGTCCAGGTCCTGGCGGTGCGCTTCGAAGGGCGGCTGAGAGTTCATAGGATTGGTCTTTATTTCCCTTGATAGATTCTTGAGTGGATTCCTTTGCATTTAACGCCGCATCACTGAACAATGGCAGTCTTGGGATTAACGTTCCATCCTTCAACTTCGACGCTTGGTGTCTCCTTGCTCGCATCGCCGGTGCGATAGGTGGCCGTCACCTGTCGCGTCTCTCCGGGCAGCAGGGCGAAGTAGTTGTCCTGCCAGAGCACGGGCAGGATTTCATTTTCGGTCTCACCGTCACGACTGACTCGGTTGCTCGATGTCTTGTTCACCTTCAGGTGTACCGCAAAGGCCAGGGTTGATGTCGGATTGTGGACGGTGACCGTTGTTGAGCTGTCATCGCCATTGCGTTGTGACCGAGCGGTAGCAACCAGATCAATCCGCGGGAGCGTATTCAGCGCGGTATAGTCCGCGAAAGTCTTGGTGGGAGCCCACGTCGAAATATCGTATTCGCCAGTGGGGTCCTCTTCCTGCCTGGCCCAGTCAATCGTTTCTTCGCGGGTGGAGAGCCAGTAGAAATTTCTGCTCTTTACCTGGCCGGCCGATTCAAGCGTGAGGCTGACGAAGTATGTCCCACTCAGACCTTGGAAGGTAGGCAGAGTGAACACCCGTGTGCTGCTGTCCGAGCCCGCTTTGACCTCGGTTTCCTTTGAGAATCTCTCTGTCATGTCAAGGTTGTAGACCTTGGCCATGACTTTCAGGCCGGCGAACGGTCGGTAGTAAGAATTCACCACCACCACCGAGCGGTCGTCGTACGAGTACTGCACGTGCAGCGGCTCACACGCTTTCTTTACACCGAAATACGATCCCCCGGGGCGAAGATACCAGTCATACATGTGCCAGATCATGCTGGGCCAGGCGTTGTTTAACATCCACTGAATAATCCCGGTCGAGGCGTACTTGTTACGGCCATACGATTCCATCATCGCGCGGTGGCCCTCGTAGGCCTGAACCTGGGCCTTCCGTGCGTACTCCTCCACTGAATTCGCTTGTCCGTACCGTTGGTTAAGCGCCTCGGTGAATACATCCAGAGTATGAGACATGCCGCCGCCGTGGTATTGCCAGACGGAATCAATCGGCCAGAGGTGATCCGGCGGCAACATACGCCGCAGGCTCTCGATGGGCGGGATGGCGGGGCCCGGGCTGGTCTCAGTGTTGAAACCGAACGCGCCTCCGTGGGTTGTATCTAGGTACCAGAACGATGGCGCAACGTACTCGTAAGGGCCGGTCATCTTCACGCCGCTTGGGCCGACCGTGGTGGTCCTGGCCCCGGCTGATGCGACGGAAGGGTTTGGCCAGTCCACCTCCTTCAGGATCTGCAAGTACAGGTTCTCAATCCTGGGCGGAGGTGCAAAGTCGCTGCCGTACAACCAGGCGAACACAGAAGGATGGCGCTCAAGCCGGCGGATTTGGTCGCGCAGCGAGTCCCCGGCGATACGTTCGTTTTCTTGGTCCCAAATAGGCCAGTTCTCCCATTGGTCGCAGCAGCACCAGCCTGCCATGACAAGAATGCCCATCTGGTCGGCGAGATCGAAGAAGTGATCGTTCTCTAGTTTGCCTTCTAGACGTACCGCGTTGAGGTTCAGGTCGCGCACATAGTTGAGTTCGGCCTGCTGCCTCTCCGGCGAGGAGCGCAGAAGCATGTCGAAGCTGTAACCAGCCCCCCGGATGAGGACATTCTTTCCATTGACTTGAAAGACACGATGACCTCCCTCATCAAGGTTCGAAGTCACCTGGCGAATGCCGAAGCGAATGTGAGCTGAATCCGATACCTCCCCCTGGACTTCCACTGCCAGTTCAAGCGGGTAGAGGTCCTGCTTTCCGACCTGGACCGGCCACCACAAGCGAGGATTGGCGAGGTTCAGCTGCGGAAATGTGGCCGGCGTGAAGCGGACCACCTGGGTCTCTTTCGGTCCGAGGTGTACCGGCTGCTCGAACCTGCGGTTTTCGATGTGTCCCTTCAATACACCATCGACCGGATGGTCGGCGGCATTCGTCAGCTCCGCTCGGACTGTCAACATGGCCTTCTCAGTGGAAGGCAAGTTGAGTTTGGTCAGCACGGCCGGGTAACGCAGAGCGACGGGCCCCGTGGCAGTAATGTGGACGTCGCGCCAGATCCCCATCTCTTTGTCGGGTGGCATGGGAGCCCAGTCGACGAGCGTGATGGCCAAATCGCGCGGCTGAGGAGGAAATATTTCCACGGCGAGGGAATTGGTTTGACCAGCCTTGGCGGCAGCCGTTACGTCGAAATTGAACAGCCGCCAAGTGCCAGCAAGAGTTTCCGAAGAGGCGACCTGCACACCGTTCATCCACACGTTGGCACGGTAGTTGATGCCATCAAAGCCGAGCCATAGCGTCTTTCCACTGTATTCACTCGGAAGTTTGAACTCCGTGCGAAACCACCATGGCTGCCGGAAGGGGCTGTTTGGCGGCATCGAAATATTTGAGAAGTCCTCAAATATGGGGTAGGTCGTGCCGGGGATAGAGCGCAGGTTCATCCCCGTGTAGGGATCAGGGTACACCTTGTCCTCCACCAGCGCGCTCAGAACCGTGGAAGGAAGCGTGGCGGGATACCAGCCGCGCGTCGGAAAACCAACTACCGAGATTGTCGCTCCGTCTGCAGGCACATCGGCCGAGGGCTGGATGAACCAATTCTCACTAAGTGGCATCTTCGGAGAATCGTTGACTTCAAGTGTGGATGCTGTCGCAATCCCAACGAGAGAGCTGATAAGAAAGCTGACCACAACCGGGAATGAACACCGAACCATGAGTAACGCTCCTCGTCGGGTGAACCAGAACACCACACGCTATACGCCGGGTACGACTGCTACCGCGGTTCTACAATATCATCGAGATCTGTGGAGCACCCAGCAGCAAAACTGCCCGAACGCAAAGGGGTTGGATGCAGAGCTACAAAAGTTGAGCCACTGAGAGGTTCCCAGGTGTAGATTGACAATTTTATTCTCGAGCAACGGGCAACTCTTCCCCAATCCTGGTTACGGAAGGGCTAGCGATCACCAATCCACAACCGGTTAGTCCCTACTGATCCAGAGGCCACGAAGTCGTCGTGCTCGCTTGTCTACGAGGGATATAATTCCCCCGGAGAATCACATGGGAACCGGAGATATGGAGAACGCGTTTAAGCGGTCGTTGAACGATCCTGCCGGTTTCTGGGGCGAAGCCGCGGAAGCAGTCCACTGGCACAAGAAGTGGAAAAGTGTGCTGGACAAGAGCCGGCAGCCGTTTTATCGCTGGTTCGCCGGCGGCGAGGTGAACACTTGCTACAACGCCCTCGACCTCCACATCGAAGAGGGCCGTGGCGATCTACCCGCACTGATCTACGATAGTGCCGTCACCAACTCGATCACGACGTTCACCTATCGCGAGCTGCGGAGACAAGGTAGCTGTCTTTGCGGGAGCGCTGGCGCGCTTGGGTGTCGGCAAAGGCGATCGCGTGATCATCTACATGCCGATGGTCCCCGAGGCGGCTGTGGCAATGCTTGCATGCGCCCGCCTTGGAGCGGTGCACTCCGTGGTGTTCGGCGGCTTTGCTGCAAACGAACTGGCCACGCGTATCGACGATGCCAAGCCGAAAGTGGTCGTTTCCGCCTCGTGCGGTGTGGAGGTGAAGAGAATAATTCCCTACAAACCTCTCCTCAACGAAGCGCTTCGAATGGCCAGGCACAAACCCGAGAGGTGTGTGATTTTGCAGCGCGAGATGGAGCGCGCCGAATTCGTGGTAGGGCGCGATTGCGACTGGAATGAATTGATGGAGGCGGCAAAGCCGCACGAGTGCGTCCCTGTGGCCGCAACGGATCCTCTCTACATCCTCTATACCTCCGGCACCACCGGGCAACCGAAAGGGGTGGTTCGCGACAACGGCGGCCATCTTGTGGCCTTGAAGTGGACCATGAAGAACGTCTATGGTGTTGAACCCGGCGAAGTCTATTGGGCAGCTTCAGATGTTGGTTGGGTGGTGGGACATTCGTATATCGTTTACGGGCCATTGTTCCACGGGAATACGACCATCCTTTACGAAGGCAAACCTGTCGGCACGCCTGACGCGGGGGCATTCTGGCGCGTCATTTCGCAGCACAAAGTGAAAGTCATGTTCACGGCGCCTACTGCTTTCCGCGCCATCAAGAGAGAGGATCCCGCTGGTGCGCTGATCAAGAACTACGATCTCTCCAATTTCAGAGCGCTATTTTTAGCGGGTGAGCGATGCGACCCAGATACGTTGCACTGGGCCGAAGACCATCTTAAGGTTCCGGTGATCGATCACTGGTGGCAGACGGAAACGGGATGGCCGATCTGCGCCAATTGTCTCGGCATTGAACCTTTAAAGGTGAAAGCTGGCTCACCAAGCAAACCCGTACCCGGCATGGACGTGCGTGTTGTCGACCCCGACAACCGGGAGATGAAGCCTGGCGAGATTGGCGCATTGGTCGTCAAGCTGCCTCTGCCGCCAGGAACGTTCCTGACCTTGTGGAATGCCGACGAGCGCTTCGTTGATTCCTACCTCTCACAATTCCCCGGATACTACACGACAGCAGACGCGGGGTATGTGGATGAGGATGGTTATGTGTATGTCATGTCGAGAACAGACGACATAATCAACGTGGCAGGGCACCGTCTGTCCACAGGCAGCATGGAGGAAGTTCTCGCCTCCCATCCTGATGTAGCCGAGTGCGCGGTGGTAGGCGTACATGACGAGCTGAAGGGACAGATTCCCGTGGGTTTCCTGGTGCTGAAAAAAGGGGTTGAACGCGATCCACAAGAGATTGTCACAGAGGTCGTGCACATGGTTCGGCGGAGGATCGGCCCGGTGGCGGCGTTCAGGACCGCGGTAGTTGTGCCGGCTCTTCCCAAGACGCGGTCCGGGAAGGTTCTGCGTGGCACAATGCAGAGAATTGCCGATGGGAACGAATACAAAATGCCGGCAACGATCGATGATTCGAGTGCCCTGACCGAGGTCGCGAAGGCATTGAGTCAGGTGGGATACGCAAAGAAACAGGGCGCCAGTTCTGTCTCTTCAGGTTCTTGATCAAGCTGCTGCGACGTGATGAAAGGGCGAACTAAAATGCTCGCCGCGCCGGTGATGGACACGTCGGCCGTAGCAGATCAGCAGATGAACTGGTGGGTCACTGATAACGGACCGACCCAAAGACCGCGGCGTTCGCCCGGATCGAGCACAAGGAGCACACGAACATGAAGCCAAAGAACACGATCTGCCTCTGGTTCGACAAGGACGCGCATGGCGGCGCGCTTCTACGCCGTTACTTTTCCGGATAGTAAAGTAACCGCCGTTCACGAGGCTCCCGGCGACATCCAGGCGGCAAGAAGGGCGATGTGCTGACGCTGGTTCACTGTCCTGGGCATTCCCTGTCTCGGCTCAACGGCGGCCCAGCGTTCAGGCACACCGAGGCCTTTTCCTTCCAGATCGCGACGGAGAATCAGGAAGTTAACTCCGGGCAATAGTTGCTGGGCAGTATTCATGGGTGGGTGCCGCGTTGAACCGACGGGAACAATATTCTCACAGCGTAGTGTCCGGATGTGCACGTTGTGCCTGTTCCGGCCATAATAACGTCAGGTGAGGAAACCACGGAGCGGCAAGTGGGGCAGCCTAAACCCGAAGCTCCGGGCTCCGGTCTGCGAATGATCACCTCACCCTTGTTGCACACCGCTAGTTCAATGCTTCTGCACTTTCGAGATCCGATCCGCGATCCCCAGAGTCTTCAAGATTTCCGGGGATGCCTCTTCCATGGCCAGTGGCTCATGACAAGTGTTGCAGTCCTGAGTGATCGTTTTTCCATCTCCTGTCGTATGCGAGCCGTCGTGACACCGAAAGCACCCTGGAAAGTCCGTATGGCCAAGATTGTTCGGGTAAGTACCCCAAGTCACTTTCAGGTCCGGAAAAACATTGCGGTTGTAAATCGCGAGAACCGCCTCACCCGCATGGCGGATGTCCTGTGAACGCGCACCGTAAACGTCCGGGTAGTTCTGCTGATAGAAAGCCGCGAGGGCCGGCGGCAATCTCGCTGCCGCTTCCGCGCTTGTCGCATAGTTTACCTTCAGCAACTCCACACTTTCCTTCTTGATGTAGGGTAGGCCTACAGCGATGTCACCAAGGGCGAGGGCTTTATCCATCGCTCGTTCCGGCAGGTCGAAGGTATGCGTCGGTCGGTTATGACAGTCCACGCATTCCATCTCGAACTTAGGAAGTGCCTTGGCCGAATCCGGCTGCGTTTCAGGACTAACGAAAGTTCGGACATCCCCCGTGTTTGTATTTCTGTATTCGACCCACGGAATGGTCTGCCGCACCCCGTCCGCTGACGCAAAGCGGATGTGAACTCCCGGACCAAAGTGCGCACCGTGAATTCCCGAGATCCGGTTTCCACCCACTAGCATTAGGAGAACGGTCTCCGTGCGTGTATTTGTTTCGTCGTCGGCATACTTGCTGAATAAGCGCAGACGCGCACCGCCAAACTTCTGCGGCCAATGACAGTTCTCGCAGGTTTCTCTCGCAGGCACGAGACGATTGCTTTCCAGAGCGGACGGGATTGGTCTCGGGCTTGTATTCAGCACAGTCTCAATGAGTTGACGAATTCCGTTCGTCTTGCTGTTGATCCAACCGGCAGCACCTGGCGCTACATGACATTCGACGCATTCCACCCTAGAGTGAGGCGAATTCCGATAGGCAGCTAGTTCAGGATTCATCGTGTGACAGCTCGCTCCGCAGAATTGGGGTGTCTCCATATACTTAACGGCTCGATAGGAGACTTGGGTTCCAATGAGGATGTTCAGGAGAGTTGTGGCGCCGAAAAACCAGGCGATGCGGCGCAGCGCCCTCTGGCGATCGAAGCCTTCCTCGGATAGCCCTCGGCGAATCTGGCGTTTGCTCAGGTAGACACCGATCGGAACCAGCGCCAAACCAGTGAAGAAAAGCGCTGGAAGGACGAGAAATACCACGATGCCCACGTAAGGATTGTCGACGTGACCGCGAACCTGTTGCGGTAACACAAAGAGCCACGAAATTAACGCACTTGCGAGCAGGGCCAAGCCAAGCAGACTCAGCCAATGTCGAGTCAGCACGAACCAGACAGGCTTTTCACTCGTCGCACCCATAGAACCTGTAAGAAATCAAGAGCCCAGAGCTTTGCTTGAGCAGCAGGCTAAAGAGGCCGAGCGAGAAAAGGGACTGTGGAAAGTGACAGTATCTGTCGTCCTCAAAATCAAAATATTGTTTAAGAAGCAAGAATGCTCCGCTTGGGGGATAAAGCAGGCGGTTCCTTTGGGGTCACAAGGCAAACATCAGTGAGTTCACTACCTCGTGCAACTTCTGCTCCTGCGGGTGCGGCATGATCGCCGCGGTACGTGAACCAGCTGATTGCGATGGAAGGCGACTAAGACCACATCGTGAACCGCGGATCGCTATGCGTCAAAGGCATATCCATGTTCGCCACACGACGCGACCTGGATCGCCACCGAGAAGGTCGACGACAAGGAGGTTCGGGTCAATCGGACCGACGCGATCGGCCTCTTGGGCGGCGCGCAGAACACGAACGAGGAGTGCTACCTTCCAGAAGGCAGCTCGCCTGCTCGGCCTGGCTTACGTCGAGCACCCCCGACTTTGACACAGCGCCACGGTCCCCGGTCTGGGGGCCTCGTTTGGGAGGGGGATGACCAACCACTGGATTGACGTGCAGAACTGCAAGACGATCCTGGTGGAAGGCGGCAACGTGGCTGAGAACCACCCCATGGCCTTCAAGTGGATCCGGAATGGGGCGAAACACCGGTTCGGGCATGGTGAGGCCGTTCGCCGTCGGCACGGGAACAGGTCCGGCGCGGAGTGCCTCAGGAGACTATTCAAGGATCTTCAACTCTAGTCGGCAGCCATCGTGTGCGCTGTTTCTTTCCAGGCTTCCCCTTCCGGCGGCGTTCCACCGCCTGACTGCTGGCTTCGTAACTCCGCCTCGAGTGCCGCCAACTGGGCCTCAATATCCTGTACAGCCTTCCGCTTGCGGATGACTTCTTCTCGATAACGGCGCAAGAAATAGTCGATGGTTTCCACGCGAATCCGTATCGAACCAGACGGCTTGTTCTCGTCGAGGTCCTTGAAGCAAAAGTAGGGTGTGCCCGACTGCTCGATGATTCCTTCGATCACTCCGTAAATCGGAGCATCGTGGCCGCATTTGAAGCTGGAAATTTCGAGCGCGACCAGATTGGGATGCCGAGCTGTGAACTTTGCAGCCCACACTTTGTGGTTCGTGCTGCAGGAATATGAATTCTTCCAGGCGTCGCTGATGTCGAGCGGACTGCTGATTATACCCGCGCGGACTTCTTCCCCGAACAGACGCTCCAGCATGTCTTCATCCAGCGGCAGCGTGTTCTGCGAGAAGACGGGATAGCCCAATTTCTGAAATTCTTCCATGATTTCGTGATTGAGGCCCGGATCGTGGTGATACGGCCGGCCCAGCATCACGATGCCGATGCGGTCTTCGCGCTCCAGTTGGTCGAGCACCTGCCGGGCACGCCTGCGAATACTCGCTTCGTAGCTCGTGAGCGCATTGAAGCCGACTTCGACGGCACGGTCGTTCTCTTCCTGTGACAAACCCAGGATCGGCCGCCAGGCCTGCAGCATCTGGTGGGCGAACAGCTTGCGGTCGGCAAAGTTCAGGACCGGATCCACATACTTCACGTTGTGCTCGGCAAAGACGTCGTTCTCCTTGGTGAATGCGGCCTTCACAGTTTCGGGCGTTGCGGTTACAGTCGGGCACGCGTTAGCTCCCACAATCTTGACCAGTGGAGAAGTGAGCACGTCGTACATCGGAAAGAAGATGACGTTCAGCGGCTTCTTGCGGTGCTTCTCCTGAATCAGGTTGTACACGTGGGAAATGCCGATCTTGGCCGGGAAGCACGGGTCGATTGCGCCGCGGCTTGCGCCGGTGCGGTACAGATCGGAACTGGTGTAATCGGAATAAATGATGTTTTCCGGCTGCACGCCCAAGCTTTCGAAATAGCCGTTGAACAGCGGCGCGTAGGTATAGATGTTAAGCACCCGCGGAATGCCGATGCGGAGCTTCCTGCGATTCTCCATGAGCGGGATACGCTCCTTTCCTGCCTTGTTCCATAATTTCGTGACCGGGACAGGATCGGCCACGCTCTTTGGATTGACCGGGCGGAACACCTCGTGCGCCGCGAGGTCCACAAAGTTCGGATGCTTGTCTTTGATCTGGTCGATTTCTGCCTTGATGTCCTTCATGTCGTTGACATCTTCGACCAGGCCCTTTTCGCAGGTGGCGATGATCAGGCGCTGTTCTCCGTGCATCAGCGGGACCTTGGTGATTTTCTCGATCGGCACGAGGCTTAGGTCGTCCTTGGGCGCGGTGCGGATGTCGATGAACGTGCGCAAGCAGTTGTTCTTGCAGAAATAGCAGCGTGTCGCTTCGTTGCGCGTGGTGCGGTATTCGATCTTGCGGACGGCATCCAGTCCCACGAAGGTGGTCTGCTGACCGTTTCGCCACAGGCGCACGGACTCGGCTGCGGCGCCAATGGCTCCCGATTCACCACAGAATTCGTGAACGATGATCTCCGGCTTCTTGCCAGCAACCCGGAAGCTGTTGGTAATGAAGTCGACCTCAGCTTTCACCACCGCGAGGTTGTTTTGTGTCCCGCCTTGCAGAACGAAGCGCGTGCCGAGGGCCGCCAGATTAGGAATGCTGGCCACATACAGGAAAACGTTCTTGGGAAGCACCGCGGCCAACCCGGCCAGGATTTCTTCTGCGCGCCAACCCTGCCGCTGGAAGTTCACAATGTCGGACTGCATAAAGACGGCGCAGCCGTATCCGAATACCGGCATGGATTGAGCGGAGAACGCCAGATCGGCGTATTGCTCAACGCCTAGGCCGAAGCCCTCTGCCGTCGATTGCAGAAAGTAGCCATTACCCGCGGAACACTGCGTGTTCAACTTGAAATCTTTGACCCGCCCGTTGTGCAGGATGATGATCTTGATGTCCTGCCCACCCACATCGACGATCACGTGTGGATCTTCGTAGAACTTGAGCGCTGACTCCGTGTGGGCGACTGTTTCCACCAGCGCTACATCCGCGTGGAGCACGTCTTTCAGGATATCTTTGGCATAGCCGGTGGTGGCCACGCCCAGTACTTCCAGCTTTGCGCTCTGAGCTTCCACCTGTCCGCGCAGGTTCTCAAACATCTCGATGGTGTCCAGAATCGGATTGCCGTTCGAGAGCTGGTAAGCCTTGCAGAGAATGGTGCCATGTTGGTCGAGCAGCACCGCCTTGGTGGAGGTGGAGCCGCCATCAATTCCAATGAAGCCGCCCACCGTGCTTCCCTTCTGAAAGACCGCAGGGGTAAATTTCTTGCGGCGATAGGCTTCCTTAAACACCGGAAGATCCTCCGGGTTCTCCACCAGTCCGTTGCCGCCGGATTTCGCCTTCTCTTCCCGGCGCCCGTACTCGATGTAGTGCAGCAGATCGTCGTAGCCGCGATAGCAACCCACGCAATCGTCTTCGGTGCGCCCAAACTCGATGGCGCCCAGCGCGGCAAAGTACTGAGCGTTCTGCGGCACCTTGATGAGGTCTTCCGGTTTTGCGCCATCGGGGATGGTGACTTTGCGCTCCTGCCACATGCGGGGAATATTGGCCTGCCACGCTTCCCGCATGCCGCGAATGAAACTGTTGGGTCCGCCCAAAAGTAGTACGTGCGGCCGCAAGGTGTGGCCGCGGGTGAGAACGCTCAAGTTCTGCAGCACGATGGCCTCGAACAGAGATGCCATCAGCTCATCCGGCGGGGTACCGACCTTCTGCAGACCGTTGATGTCGGTTTCCGCGAACACCCCGCATTTGCCTGCCACTTTATGAAGCTTGATGCCGTGATAGCCCTGCTCGGCCAGCAGTTCGCTGGGAATCTTCAGCTTGGCATTGATCTTGTCGATGACCGCGCCGGTGCCGCCAGCGCACTTGTCATTCATCGACGGGATCTTCTTTTTTCGTCCCGTCTCTTCGTCATCCTTGAAGACGATAATCTTGGCGTCCTGTCCACCCAGTTCGACGACGGAATAAACCTCGGGATGAAGCTTCTCCACCGCCAGGGAAACGGCCGTCACTTCCTGCACGAACTTGGCGCCGATCCGGTCGGCAATTATGCCGCCTCCTGACCCGGTCAGGAACATGCGAGTGTTATGGCGATCGATTCCCACTTCGGCCTCGATGCGCTCCAGAAATTCCAGCGTCTTCTCGGGCTGCTTGGTTTCGTGGCGCTGGTAGTCCTGCCACAGCACGCGGTCGCTGTCCGCTTCGACAGCGACCGCCTTCACCGTGGTGGATCCCACATCGAGCCCGACCAGGAACCTGGTCTGGTGATCGTGCGGCCTCTGCGCGCGGATCTCGCGTTGTACCGGAGCAACCTGGGGTTCGAGCGGGGCGATCTGAATCAACTGGGGCGCTTTATGGTCGTGCATTACTCGGTCTCCTCAGAAAACAGTGCCATGGTTTGTCGGACCCAACGGCCTCGGCGGTGAGACGTCCGAATCAGTCACCGGAGGTCGCAGGAATCGTAGCCCCGGGCACGCGCGAACGCTTCCAGAGCCGCTTTTCGCGATTGATGCGATCGCTGACGTGCAGGATGAACTGGGCCGCTGTGCCTGCTACTCCTGCGCGATGCGGCAAGTGATAAAACGGGTGCTTCAGTTCACGGTGTTCCTCGATGTAATCCCTGATCTCCGGAAGTGTCTTGCCGGTGGAATGAAGACATTGCTCGAACTCCTTCTTGGCCTTCACCTTGGCTTCGCCCAGCGCCATCTGCACCCGGCTGTGGGCATTGACTTCGCCTTCGCCCGAGGTTTCGATGGGCAGGAAAATCATGTCTTTAAATTTGTTCACCACCGCCGATTGCACGCCGTCGGACTGAGACGATGGCATACATCCGAACGGCTTCAGCGCTAGCACCATGTGGCAAAGCTTGTGTACTGTGTAGTACACGTTCTTGCCGACCTCAAGATGTCCCTCGCCACCTCTGGCGAACTGGTTGTAGAAGGGATGCGCCATCTCGGCCAGTTCGGTTTGCGGCACAAGTTCGTGCGTGATGCCTCCCATCTGGTTGATGGTGCGGTGATAGAAGAAATTCCACATGCGCTCTCCGGCACCGATACCCCACAGCTTCTTGCGCAAGCCGATGTAGTTGGCGAACTGTTTCTTCGCCTCGTACCACTCCGGATCGCGGTGAGGCCGGTTCACCGGCCACTTCGCCTTGGCATGCGCCTTGGCCTGATACATCAGGTAGGCCACCCACGTTGCGATCGGTTCCACCAGCACCTGCGCCCCTTCGCGCTCCAGGAAATCGAACATGTGGAAGTTGCCGTCGCCCTCGGTGAGCTGCGCCCAGAATTCGCCGGTGATCTTCACCAGAGGCTTGACCCGTGTGCGATCCACCTCGATGGTGTTGATCCTTTCCTGTGCGGTGTGGAGCGCGTTCAGGTAGTCCTTGCCCCACATGTGCTCATGCCACTTGCCAAACACGTTGAAAGTGTTTCGTAGAATTTTGTTGTTCTTGAATTTGGGCTTGGCCCACTCCGGGGCAATCTGTTCGATTTCGTACGACTTGCGGTTCTTCAGGTCATCGCACAGACCGTCGACCATTTCGCGAAAAACGCGGTCGGTCTCGTCCTGATTCACTTCGTAGGGCCGAATCTGGTAGATCAGGTCGTTGATCACGTCGCCCAGGTGCATGGCGTTTAGCATGCCGAAGCCAAAATCAACCGTGAACTTCAGTCCGGGCTCGCCGGAGGCAGCCTTGATTCCGTCGCTGTCCTTGAACAGCAGGACGCGGAAGCCGTCAAAACCGGCATTCTTCAGCGCGAAACGGTATTCGGCCTCATACATGCCGAAGCGGCACGGGCCGCATGAGCCCGCCGTAAAGAAGACGAAGTTGTCCAAAATCTGCTGGCGTGGCAGACCCTCTTTTTCCAGAGACTGCAGATGCTGCACCAGATTGCCAACGGTAAAGTAGGTAGGATTGCATTGGCCGTTGTTTCCGAATTCCTTGCCCGTCTGAAACGCGGCGACGTTCGGCACCGGAAGCTTCTCGCAGCGATAGCCGCAGCCCTGAAAGACGGCGCGGATCAGGTCCTCGTGTTTCCAGGTCAAGCCGCCGAACAGGATCGTCACCTGGCTGCGCTCATCGGCGGTAAAGGCGCGTTCGACCGGCCGATGGAAATGTGCGGGCTGGTCGAGTCCTGCAATCTTCCGCAGGCGGGAGCGCTCTACTTGCAGTCGCTGTTTGATCTCCGAGTCATTTTCAATCTGGATGAGATTTGTAGCCATGACTTCCTCCAGCCTTAAGCTAAATTTTGGCAATCGGTTTTTGGTTGGAACGAAAAATCAAAGGATGAGAACAGACCCGGGCAGACAGAGGATGGGTACAGGGCAAGGCGAGGCGAAGAGGCCGCCCAATGACGACGAACTTACTACCACACAGCATCCGAACTCCAAAAGCGGGCTAGGGGGTTCGAAGTCTTACGCTGGCGGAACTCTTTCAGGAATTCGCAGCACTTCTGAATTGCGATATCGACCTTCGATGCGAACAATTAAATCTGATTGCAGAGTTTTAATCTGTTTCCACAATTAAGCTAGCCTATGGGCAAAGGTTTCCGCTGTCCCCTGTCAGATTTAACAGTTTCCCTTTGTTGAGAACCCCCGCTGGAATAATCGTGCTGGTTCGACCCATCGTTCTGGAACGCCGGGAGAGGTGCCACACGCGCTTGCTCTTGAGAAGGCATGTCCGAGAGTCTGGCCTGGCACTGTTAGTTGCGTTCATGCTTGCCCCGGCGGCGGCCGCGAAGAGCACCCAGGTGAGCGGCGTCATCTTTACGCTCGGCTCGGACCGGGTGCAGACGGTGTGGCCCAACGCGCACATCACCCTGAAGAGTCTCACTACTACCCGAAACGAGGTCTCCACCATTTCCAACGATGTCGGCACCTACGCGTTCACGGGGCTGCTACCCGGCGAGTATGAAGTCACTGTCAGTTTGGGTGGATTTGAAACGCTGACCAAGCACCTCACATTGAAAGGGGGCGATGCTGCCAAGCTCGACTTCCCGCTCGCCCTGAAGAAGCAAAAGGAAACGGTCAACGTGATCGCCGAGCCAAGGGGTGTGGATCTGAGTTCAAGTTCAGGCAACACACCCATACTGACGGCCGACATCCTGAAGTCAGCGGTCCGCCTCGGCCAGGATTTTCAGGAGGCCTTGCCGCTGCTCCCTGGCGTGATTCGCGGGCTCGATGGGCAGATCCGCATCAAAGGCGGCCGGGCCAATCAGACCAGCACACTTGTCAACACGGCCACCGTGTCCGATCCCTTCACTGGGCAGGCGGCGCTGCGGCTACCGGTCGTGGCGGTTCAGTCAGTGCGCGTGTTGTCGAATCCGTTCTCCGCGGAGTACGGCAGGTTTTCCAGCGGCGTGGTGGAGGTCAACACGCGCGGCGGGACCGACGAGTGGAAATGGCTCTTTGAAGACCCCATTCCCCGTTTCCGCTGGATCGATGGCCACACCCATGGCGTGGAAAGTGCCTCGCCCCACATCACATTTGCGGGACCGCTCAAGCGAGGAAAGCTTTACCTGTTTCAGTCGTTGGCTTACGGCTACGACACCGTGCGCGTGCCTTCGCTGCCAGATCCGAACAACGTGCGCGTCGCGGAAAGTGCCAACACTTACACGCAGATTGATTGGAACCTCACTGCCAACCACCAGTTCACTGCAGCCCTGACTACCGATCCCCAGAACATGGACTTCGCCAACATCGATACATTTAATCCGCAGCAAGTCACAGCCGACTACCACCAGCGCGGCTTCTTCGTCTCGGCCACGCACCGCTGGATCATGGCGTCAGGCGGCTTCGTCCAGACCTTGTTCGCGGCCAAGCGGCTGGATGCGCAAGTCTTCCCGGCCAACCCGGTAGCGGGAACGATGGTTCTTTTTCCCGAGCAGAATTCCGGATCGTTCTTCGAGCAGCAGGACCGGCGGACGCGTCTTTACCAGTGGTCGCAAACTCTGCACTTGCGGCCGCTCCAATCCGCAGGGCGGCATCTGCTGACGTTCGGGTATTCCTATGCGCATTCCACATATCAGGGCCGGATCGGCAACCAGCCGGTTCGCGTGTTGCGTGAAGACGGCACGCTCAGCAGCGTGATTGCCTTCGATGCTGCCCTTGCCTCCAGGGCCGCAACCAACGAACTGGCCCTCTTTGCGCAAGACAACTGGCAAATCCACTCCCGGTTTACGCTCGACCTCGGAGTGCGCCTTGACCACGACAACCTCTCGGCAGAATCCCTGAACGTTGCCCCCCGCGCTGGCTTTGTCTTTGTCCCGACTCGAGATAACCGTTCTGCCATCCGTGGCGGCTTTGGGGTATTTTTCGACAAGATCCCGATCAACGTTGGTATCTTTCCTGACATCCCCGCGCAGACGATTACGCACTATGCCGCCGATGGCAGCACGATCGTCAACGGTCCGGCGACCTTCACGCACGTAGTGTCCACCACGGATGGCGGGCTGCGTGTTCCCTACAGTCTGGGCTGGAGTCTGCAGTTTGACCGGGAGCTGCGCCCTGGACTGCTCTTACGGTTTGGGTATGAAGGCCGGAAAGTGTTCCGCGATTTCTATGTCGATCCGCATCAGGTCACGGATGGCAGGGCTCAGCTGCGACTGTTCAATTCAGGGCGTCAAAGTTATCGCGAGTACCTGGCGATGCTGCGCTGGAAGCCCGTGGAGCGCACCACGCTGTACGCCAGCTATGTCTACTCTTGCGCCCGCGGCGAACTGAACGACTACAATCAATTTTTCGGCAATTTCCCCGCTCCCCTCATCCGCGCTAACCAGTACGGCACGATGAGCTCCGATGCGCCCCACCGCGGCCTGATGTGGGGCGTCATCGGACTACCTCACAAGCTGGACTTCATCCCTGTGCTCGACGTGCATACGAGCTTTCCCTTCTCACGGTTGGACCAGGACTGGAACTACATCGGGCTGCGTAATCAGGCCGGGCGCTTGCGAAATTTTGTGGGGCTGGACACGAAAATCCAGTATCCGTTCGACTTCAAGTTCCACCACCACCGCTTCCAGTTTCGAGCGGGTTTGAGCGTGCTCAACGTGCTGAACTACTTCAATCCCCGCGACGTGCAGCAGTATGTCGGCTCGCCAAATTTCGGCAAGCTCTATAACTCAGTAGGGCGTCTCTGGCACATCGACGGGGACTTCGATTTCTAATGTTGTGTCCGCCAAAGCGAGGTCACGTACTCGCGTTCGGTACAGTTTGGCATATCCAGGGCAGTGTACTTCCCGCCTTCTTTCCTACTTCGGTCCAAGCAATACGCACACAATAGAACCATCATCCACCACAAAATTGAGCGGGATCGCCGTGGCAGATGTGAAATGGTGAGCTCCTTCTGAGGCCGTCGGGTAACTGTTGAAATCAGGCGATTACACTCATTTCCCCCCCGGACAGGGCTGCCGCTCCCACAATGAGTGTAATGGCGATTTTTCCGCCAATCAGCCTGCGGCGGTCCATCTAACTTGCAATGG
>Ga0207706_10002340_pt1 | contig 18514 bp, 24 predicted proteins | sample KBSC53metaG_FD_184318 | JGI IMG/M metagenome (GOLD analysis project Ga0207706, IMG submission 184318) | Corn rhizosphere microbial communities from Kellogg Biological Station, Michigan, USA - KBS C5-3 metaG (SPAdes) (version 2) | ecosystem: Host-associated > Plants > Roots > Rhizosphere > Soil ... | reverse complement strand
GGCCCCTTCAGGACTTCGATCCGCGCAACGTCGAGGAAAGCGCCGGAAAGCGCAGTGCCGCGCGCGACATAGGCGCCGTCGATGCTCTGCGCCACAGCCATGTCACCGAACGCGTTTATGATCTGCGCACCAATGCCGCGGACATAAATGTTGTTCAGCCCGCCGAAGCCGCGACTGACCGACAGCCCCGGCACCAGCTTCACGAGGTCTACGGGCTTGGACACATTGGCTTCCTGAAGGGCGCCACCGTCCACTGCCTGAATGGCGATCGGCGTGCGCTGCAAGCTGCTCGACCGGCGCTCGGCAGTCACCACGATGTCGGCCAACTGACTGGATACTTCCTGCGGCGACGCCGTCGATGACGCCGACTGCTGTGCCGCCTCCTGCGCGAATGCCTGACCAGAAGCGATCAGCGCAAGCGGTGCAGCGGAAACCCAGAAAATGGCCCTGAAGCGCTTTGGCATTTCATTCTCCCCTACTTCGCTGCTTCTGTGGACGGCCGGAGGATGTGCGCGAGCAGCGATTTATCAGTCCGAGCATTAGGCAAATGGCGCGGACTATTCTTGTTTCTCATTGCGGCAAATCTATTCTCGCCGTGCGGCTCAGCGATGGGCTGGACCCGCTTGGATGCCGGGCGACCCCAAAGGGCGGACGAATCTGATTGAACTGATGCGATGGATGCTTCCCTTCGACCGGCATCGTATGATGCTGATCGTTGACCGATTGAATGTGTTGTGGGGCATCGATACCCGGTCCCCCCAGCCTTGACTGGTGCCGCGGCTCATCGTCTTGCTCACTAGCTTGCTAAAGCCTTCATCGGTTTGAACTGCTTCGTCGACCCTGACCTTGGGTTCGAGCGCTTCGACAGCAAGTTGGCTCCGCACTTCTTCGGCTATGCGTTTAAGGAACCAGCTTGTTGCCCGCCAGGCGGAAACCCATGGCGAATTGAACGAGCCAGGGACATTTCGAGACCTGAATGTATGGCAGCTTCAATGATTTGATTGAGGCTTGCGAACGGCAGCTCTGTCGGAGTTTCAGGCAACTGCCTCATTCAAACGCAGTCGCTAACATATCGGCGACTGCGCGCACGGCGGGGGCGTGTTTCAGATCAGCATGGATCACCATCCACACGGGTCGCGCTTCGGGTTGCTTGGCAATTACGCGCACGAGTTCCTTGCAAGGTGTTGCCATTATTGAGGGTAGCAGTGCAACGCCGAGGCCAGCCTTGGCTGCCGCAAACTGGCTGTGAAAATCTCCGGTCAACAGGTCGAGCGGACGGTCTCCGGCAAACTCTTCCAGCCAGCGCTGCTGCGGCACGTGAGCCAGCGTTTCGTCAAAGGCGATAAAGCGCCATTGCTGCGGTGGCAGTCTGGCAATTTCCGGCGTTGCATAAAGGGCGAACTCGACCGAGCCGATGCGCCGGATGATATTCTGCCTGCCCTGCGGCTCGACCATCCGCACCGCCAGATCGGCCTGCCCGCTATCCAGCGAGGCAATATGCGAATTGGCGGACAGCACGATCTGCAGGCCGGGATGCTCGGATCGCAGAACGCGCAAAGCCGGGATGATGATTTCACTCACCAGCACCGGCGGCGCGGTCAAACGCACGCGCCCGGTCAGCGTTCCTTGCGCGGCATGGGAGATGCGCTCAATCCGCTGCGCGCCGCTCTCCATGTCGCGGGCGACAGCGGCAATTTCGATGCCCTTCTCGGTCAGCGGTGTGGACCGGGCCAGACGGTGCACGAGGGCGTGCCCCAGAGCTTTCTCCAGTGCACCAATCCGGCGCGACACCGTTGCATGGTTGACGCCCAGGGCGCGGGCTGCGCCTGCCAGCGAGCCTTCGCGCTCCAGCACCGCCAGCACATGCAGATCATCCCAGTTCATCTGATCAATATTGCACAGATGACGTGCAGGATCATGCAGTTTTCATCGGCATGATCTGCTGCGACACAGTGTGATCTGATAACAGGAGCATATGTCATGATCCGCACCCTTCCGCTCGGGGCCAGTGGCCCAAACCTGCCAGCCCTTGGCCTTGGCTGCATGGGTATGTCCGAATTCTACGGCGAAACCAACGATACGCAGTCGCTCGACGTGCTGGCCCGCGCCTATGATCTGGGCGTGCGGTTGTTCGATACCGCCGACATGTATGGCAACGGCCTCAATGAGGAATTGCTGGCGCGATTCCTGGAAACAGCCCGCCCGGATGCTTTCATCGCTACCAAGTTCGGCATTCGCAAGGCTGCGGGCGAATATGCGCGCAGCATCGACAACAGCCCGGATTATATCCGGCAGGCCTGCGACGCCTCATTGAAACGCCTAGGGATCGAACAGATCGGCCTCTATTACGTCCACCGCGCCGAAGCCGGTCGTCCGATTGAAGAAACGATGGGCGTGCTGGCCGAACTGGTGCAGGCGGGCAAGATCGCCCGGATCGGCCTCAGCGAAGTCTCTGCCGATACGCTGCGTCGCGCGCATCATGTGCATCCCGTGGCAGCACTGCAAAGCGAGTATTCCCTGACCACGCGCGATATGGAGGCAGACGTGCTGCCCACCTGCCGGGAACTGGGCATTGCCTTCGTCGCCTACAGCCCGCTTGGGCGCGGCCTTCTGTCAGGCGCGCTTGATCGCGACAGCTTGGCCGACAACGACTTTCGCCGCAACGCCCCGCGCTTTGGCGCCGGGTCGCTGGAGGCCAACAACGCCCGTCTCGATACCCTGCGCGCCATTGCGGACCAGCGCGAGGCAACGCCATCGCAAGTGGCGCTAGCCTGGGTACTGGCCAAGGGGGTTTTTGCCATCCCCGGCACCAAGCGGCTCAGCTATCTGGAGCAGAACATCGCTGCCGCAAGCCTGAATTTGTCCGCCGATGACATCGCAACGCTCGACAGCGCCTATGCGTCCGGCACCTTCACTGGCGAGCGTTATACCGCCGAGGGTATGAAAGGCGTGAATGTGTGATGATACCTCGAGGAAGGTAGGCATTCTGAACGAACGGAAGGTTTCGTCCTCCGCGACCGGCACCCGGAACGGCAGAAATGTTGGCGATTTCGCCCGAAGAGCTAGGTCGGCGAACCTTGCCGGGCGGCGGCAGCATGAGCAGCGATAAGCCAATCAATACTTCGTAGGAAATCATTCAACACCGGCGAAGGATTGTCTTTCCGGTACCCAACGGCGATTTCGATGACGGGAGCAGGTCCGGCAAGCGGCCTGCTCACGACGGACCGAGGCAGCAGCTTTTCGACATAGGCTGGCAAGAGCGTCAGTCCGCCGGTCGACGCCACCAAGGAAATTCCAGTCGCGAAGCTGTCGAGAAAGTGGCTGGATGAGACGCTCACGCCGCGCTCCCGCAGATAGCGCTCGACGATCCCGCGCAGGACGTGCGGCGTATCGGTATAGCCGATGAAAGGAAATTCCCCGAGTTTGACCGGCTCGATCTCGGATCGGCTAGCGAGCGGATGGTCACCCGCGAGAATGGCCACGATCGGTTCGGACGCGATCACTTCATAGGTCACATCGGGCTGGGGCTCGACGCGGGAGAAGCCGAGGTCGATCTCGCCACGCTGCACGGCTTCGGCAACGGCAGGCGAAAAGTCGCTTGAGACGCGGAAATCAATCTCCTTGAGCTGGTCGCGCAGTATCTGCGTCACGTGGGGCAGCCATTCCACTTCCTGCCCGGTCAGGAAACCGACCGAGAAGCTGGCCTTGGCCGGGCGGGATACGCGCCGCGCGGCGGCGACGGCCTCGGCAGCCTGAGACAGTGCCAACCGCGCATGATCGAGAAAGATCTGCCCGGCAGGCGTCAGCGTCACCCCACGTGAGGTCCGGATTAGCAGCGGCGTGCCGACCTCCAACTCCAGATCGCGAAGCTGGCGGCTGAGCGACGGTTGGGCTGTGTGCAGGCGCTTCTCAGCCGCGACAGTCAGGCTGCCTTCCTCGGCGACCGCAACGAAATAGCGCAGATGGCGAAGCTCCATAGGTCATGCCTAGCAGGTATGGTCAGCAAAGCTACAAAGTCTTTCCGCCGCGCCATTCTATAAGGCATTACGGCACCAGCTTAAAGAGCTCTGGCCAGCGGATATGCTGACCAGGCATCGCCGAAAAAATGAAAGCCATTCGCTGGGCCACGGCACTATGCCGGCCCCTGTGAGCACGCTTGTGCAGAAAGGAGCAGCCACAATGTCCTACGATCCATTCTCCGCGCCGACCTTGATCACTGGGCCGGCGATCCTCACCAAAGCCTGCGCGATCCTCCAGAACAGTGCGACCACACGCTACAATCTCGCCGTCACGCAGTGGCGCGAGTTTCAAGCGTCCTTCGCGGCCGCCGGTAGCGCTGCGCTCGCAGTCATGCTCGCGGCGATCAGTGCTCTGTTCATCGAGGGGGCGTGCGGCCGGGACATGGTGCGGCTGCACCATCGCCTGAGCACCTCGTCCGCACGGCGCCACACCCCGCTTTCGCAAACCGCCAAGGGCCGAATGGCCTGAGGCGTAGCCACCACCCCGTCGGCGGGCTGCCGACACATCAGCACCACGAAAGGAACGACCAATGACCACCATCACCCTCGTTACCGGCGGCAGCCGTGGCCTCGGCCGCAATACCGCGATCAGCATCGCCCGCCACGGCGGCGACGTGATCTTCACCTATCGCAGCGGCGAGAGCCAGGCTCAGGCCGTCGTCGCGGAGATCGAGGCGCTCGGCCGCAGGGCCATTGCGCTCCAACTCGATGTCGGTGACATCGCTGCCCTGAAGCCATTCGCCGACCGGGTTCGCACTACGCTCCAGTCCTGGGACCGAGAGAGCTTCGACCATCTGGTCAACAATGCCGGCCATGGCGAGATGGCGAGCTTCGCCGAGACCAGCGAGGCGCAGTTCGATCAGCTCTTCAACGTGCATGTGAAGGGCGTGTTCTTTCTCACGCAGGCACTGCTGCCACTGATCGCCGATGGCGGCCGCATCGTGAACTTCTCGTCCGGCCTGACCCGGGTCTCCTATCCTGGCTTCTCGGCCTATTCGGCCGCCAAGGGCGCGATCGAGATCCTGACGCTGTACATGGCCAAGGAGCTCGGCAGCCGCGGTATCACCGCGAATGCAATCGCGCCCGGCGCTATCGAGACCGACTTCCTCGGGGGTGCGGTCCGCGACACGCCGGAATATAATGATGCGTTCGCCAACATGATCGCGCTTGGGCGGGTTGGCGTGCCCGACGATATCGGGCCGGCCGTCGCCAGCCTGCTCGGGTCCGACAATCGCTGGATCACGGCCCAGCGGATTGAGGTGTCGGGCGGCCAGAACATCTGACCACATCCTCTCACTGTCCCATCAACTCCGTCGTCCTCCGACAACAAGAAGGAGACTATCGATGACCAATATCCTCATCGTCCTTTCAGCCGCCGACAAATGGACCCGCGCCGATGGCTCCATCTATGAATCCGGTGTCTGGACGCAGGAATTCGTCGATCTCGACGAAGCCTTCCTGCGCGCCGATTTCAAGGTCGATCTCGCCAGCCCCGGCGGCATCGTGCCGACGATGGACAAGCGCAGCCTCGATCCAAACACCGTCGGCGAGCAGATTGCTGAACGCATGCGCGCCTATCTCGACGAGAATGCGACGCGGATCAAAAAGCCGCTGGTGCTCGCCGAGATCGACACCAGCAAATATGACGCCATCGTCGTCCCCGGCGGTCATGGCCCGGTCGAGGATCTCTACAAGGACCCCGATATGGGCCGGGTACTGATCGAGGCGGATAAGGCCGACAAGGTGATCGCGGCGGTCTGCCACGGCCCGGCGGCGCTGCTGGCGGCGCGGGACGAGAATGGCGGTTGGCCATTCGCCGGTCGCAAGATGACCTCGCTCAGCGACGAGGAGGAGATCGAGTTCGGAACGGCGGCGAACGCACCCTGGCTGCTGGCCGACACGCTGCGCAAGCAGGGCGCTTTGTTCGAGCAGGGCGCCAACTGGCACGCCTATGTCGTCAAGGACGGCAACCTGCTCACCGGTCAGAACCCGCAATCCTCGACGCCTTTGGCAGAGGTGGTGATCGCGGCGCTGCGGTAATAGACCGAGTGCAGCAGGAGCGGGCAGTCGGCGATAGCGCCGACTGCCCGATCGGCATGAGCGCATCGGCCCGGCAAAGCTCGATGAACAAACGGCAGCTATCGGGACGACTATTGCGAAGTCGGAAAGTCCGACGCTTCCGACGACTCCTTCCGATCGAGTCGGGTTCCGCCACCCGAGCAGCTCGCGCGTTTTGTAGTGACGAAGTTGTTTGCGCGCGCAGAGACTTAGGCCGGAAGCGAAACGAGGCAGCGGAGAAAAGACCGAGCCTTGTTTCCCAAAGCCGAGGCCAACCCGATCCGGCTGCCTCTCTCCCAAAAGACCCTTAACCCCAGCGATTGGAGTGGCGGCAGAAAGGGCGTATGCTGGCGCAGGTCAAACTGGAAGGAATTGGCGATGCAGAACATCGACAGGTCCGCCACCGTAGCTGTCCTCAACCGCATCCTTGAGCAAGAGCTGGCGGGCGTCGTCCGCTACACCCATTACTCCTTTTTGGTGTTCGGCTTCGGCCGAATCCCGATCATCTCCTGGCTACGCACACAGGCCGACGAGTCGTTGCTTCATGCGCAGCAAGCCGGTGAAATGATCACGATGCTGGGCGACTATCCGTCGCTGGGACTCGGCCCGCTGCTTGACAGCCATACGACGGACATCGCCACGATCCTGCGGGAGTCGCTGGAGGCTGAAAGGCGCGGACTGGCGCTCTATCGCGAACTGATGGTCCTCGTGGAAGGGCGTTCGGTCGCCCTGGAGGAATATGCGCGGCAGATGATCTATGCCGAGGAGGTCCACGCCAGCGAGGTTGACAAGATGCTGCGACGGCCGGGCGACGTTGCTGCGTTTGCGCCAGGAAGTTGAAATGCCTGACTTAACGTTCCCGCCTACACGGGCTCCGCTCATCACGGCGCTGCCGCTCCCAACTATTGAACGCAGCCACAGCGGGCGGCGCGCGCATAGGCCGAGAGGTCGGCTCGCCTGCCGGTGTCTGCGTGCAAATAGACTTCGATCGTCTCTCTCACTTTGCCTGGATACGCCGCTGCCCAATGCCCGAGGCCATGCAGCGCCGCTTCCTGACAGGCGATATTCTCCAGCGCCAATATGCGCTCCATCGTGGCCAGCATTGCGCGGTGCAGTCGATCCCTGTCCGGGTCATCGGCCAGCGCGACAGAGGGCATGACGTCGAACCACATATAGCAGGGTATGTTGAGCGCATTACCGCCCGGCTCATCAATGTGGCTCAGAACCGGCGCCGCGCGCAACGCGAATATCTGCTCGAACAGATCGGCGATCGCCTCGACGCAGCGCTGTCGCTCGGCCGCGGGGACGTCACGGCAGTAGAGCCAGCCGCTATCACCTGACGCGGATGTATTCATGAGATAGGTCAGGCCCTGCGCGATCTGCGCGTCGTTGAACCATTGCAATGCGGGAAGCGGCTCAGCGAATAGACGGGTGAGGTAGTCGACCGCCACGCCGGGCGCCGGATCCCACCAAGGCGCGTCCATATCGAAGAACCACGCATTGCCGTGTACGCCCACTTCATGGCTGAAGGCATGTTCGATCCAGTCGGAGAATGACAGGTGGCTCAACGTAATCGATCAAGCCCGCGTGATCACGGTATGCCGCCAGCCTTATCACTGTCGCCGTTCAGTGCAAATCTGCAGTGCGCGCGCCATGTACTGCTTGCTCGAGAGGCCGAGCATGATGGTCGAGGCTATCCTCGACCGTAACGGGACCGTTCGCAGCCTGCCGTTAGTCTCTTCTACAAGCGGGAGGGCAATGGCGGGGAGACATCCACAATCGCTCAGGAGGCCGACAGGTTGCCTACTTCAACTGGCCACGAATTGCCCCAGCGGGGAAATCGCCGGTGTGGACGTTCACATAATATCTGCTCGACTGGCCAAGGATTTGCGCCGCGAGTTTGGCTGTAACATCCACACAGCCTTTACTGGCACCTGACGCGGGAGCATCCAACGTGACCACTGGCGGACCTGCGATCCCTGTAGCCCCCGCGTGAATATGGGCAGCGGTCGCCGTGGCGATGCCGGATACGCTCAACTCGTAACAAACCTGCTTTTTCGGAACATTGACGCTAATCTTGGCAGTTCCGGCTCCATCCGTATCGCCGGGACCCGGGACTTCGGCTGACCCAGTCAGGGCAACGGTGAAGGCGCGCTGTCCTCCGGTGGCGGGCTGCGCCAGCACGGCAGACGCGAGCAACGATGCGGATGTCACAGCTGATAGAGCAAGAACGGATCGAGGAGACATAGCAACCTCCAGCGGGCAGTGTCCGGTTCAGAACCCTTGCAGAGGCGTTATGTTCCGTTCGGCTTCCGGCGCGTGCAGTCTGTCCGCTTTGGCCTCCAGCATGTAGCCTGGCCGCGGCCCTTCTGCGGTTGAGAGGTGACAGGCTGAGCCCTTCCGTCGATAGTGCACCGATCGGGGATGATTTCGACTTCCGAAGGATGCTGAACGCTCCGCCTCGGCGGCGGTGCGCTGAGCATCGCGTTGACCCATTTCGACGGCAACCTACCCTGTTGGCCCGCCGCAAAGGCAGACGCGGGCCTCGGCATCGGATGCGTGAGTCCTCGGGTTCTAGACTGTGACACGATACGCTCGGCGAGACCCGCATTCGCCTTTCCTCGATCGATGCGCCGGAACTACCCGGCCATTGCCGGCCGGGGCGCGAATGCACGCCCGGCGACCCTTATGCGAGCACCGCTAACCTCCAGTCGCTGGTCAGCGGCCAGGCCGTGGAATGTCGGCAGATCGATACGGATCACTATGGCCGCGCGGTCGCCCGATGCTCGGCTAAAGGGCGGGATCTGTCGTGTGCTCAGGTCCAAGGTGGTTTCGCAGTGAAGAGGTATGGCAGCCTGAGCTGTTGATAACCTGATTGTCGGCCGTGCCGCGACGGGTTTGCAGATGGGCGGCTTAGAGGCGGCGTCAGCCGGAAGGCTGACTAACGCCTGCCTCGAAAAGTTATCTTATTCCGGGAGGCGATGCGGCAGCGAGGTACCGGAAACATCTCCAATGAACGAGGCCCAGACGCCTCCGGCAATGAGGGGCAATCTCTGGTCGACTGCGGCGCGGCGGCTTCTTCTACGAGGTAAGGGCAGCTTTCCCGATTTGCTGCCATTAACCCGCCATCCTGAAATCGGCCAGGGGAGCCATAATTTGCAGCGTGAATGAACGGCCGGTTTCGACGGTCGGGCGAAGCGCTACAACCGTCCGCTATGTTGCGGGTGCTACCGTCTCACGCCCCAGCGCGCGGGGCAGGCAGAGGCTTAGGTGCTCACCCCTTCGTGCGAACGCTCCATAGCGCGCTTATAGGCGTCGCGGCCCGTCGTGCGCGCGATATAGGCTTGTTCAGCGTGGCCGAGGGTGATGCCGCAGTTCCGTTGGCCTAGGTTCAGCGCGTAGGTCACCGAAATGTCGGCCGCAGTGAATGTCTCGCCCGCGAGGTAGGGCGAGTTGGCAAGCCGTTGGCTGACCAGCTTCAGCCGTTTCTGGAACGACCGCAGGCACCAGGTCGCGCCCCAGTTCTCCCGTTCGGCCTCGGGCGCGATGAAGCGGCTGACGACGACGGGCATCATTAGAGTCGCGAGGCCGGCTTCACCGAGGTGCAGAAACTGTTGGTAGGCGGCGAAGTTCGGATCGTGCGGCGCCGGCGCCAACGGCGTCGGCCCGTAGCGCGCCATCAGGTACTCCATGATCGCGATCGACTCGACCATGATGACATCGCCGTCCTGGATCGCCGGGATATAGTCGGCGGGGTTGACCGCCAGAAATTCGGGGTCTTGCTCGGCGGCCAGCATGTCGACCTGCCGCACGCGGTAGGGAAGGCCCATCTCCTCCAACACCCAGACGACCCGGATGGATCGCGAGGTTTGCCCACCCCACACGGTAATCATCGGCTGGCCCTTTCCCACAACAACTGAGGATAGCCCTAGCAAAGCCATGTGACTTTGGCACTCCAGGCATGCGCCTTCAAATGAACGAACGACAGGTTCCTAGGTCAACCCAAGGAGCACCATACGCCCGCTCTGTTGGCGAGGAGCGCCGTGCTCCTTTTTCCAACGGTCAACGCGGTGACCGCAGCATCGGCACAAGCGTCGGCGAGGAACCGACCTGGATTGCGCCGAGCTGTTCGAAGCCGTGGCGCTGGTAGAACGGAATGTTGCGCGGGTTTGAGGATTCCAGATAGGCTGGTGCGTGATCGCAGTCGCATTGCGCGAGTGCGTATGCCATCAGTGCGTCGCCGTGGCCTTTGCCTTGGTTTGCCGGATCGACGCCGATCAGGGGTAAATACCAATGCGGTTCGGGTGGGTGGTACGTTGCCATCTGTTCGAATATGGGCGCGGCTTCCGAAGCGAGAGAGGGCGCAACAGTGCTCTCGATCACACCGCTAAGCTTTTCCTCGTCTGAATGTACTCCAGGCGGCAGCCACAGCGCAGTTCCAGCGTAGCCGTCGGTGCCAAAAGCGCTCCCGTTAGAGAAGGCTTTGCCTCCGAACGCGCGAGCCATTCGCGGGATGGCTTCGAGGTACTGGTCCGCGTGAGGCCAGGTCCATCGCGCCATGGGGTCCGCTACGAACGCCAGCGCGATTATCGCGACGGCTGAATCTTCATCGGCTGCGTCCATTACTCGTACCGTCGGCTGTTTCATGCTGCACTCCAGTGATGCAAGCGGCCCATCCTAGTGGTCAACCAGATTGGGAACAGTCGGTTTCGCTGAGCGCTTCGCGCGGTTTCGCATCCCCACCAAGCTGTATTGAGCCAATTTGACGACGAGTTCGTCGCAAGACGGGCTACGCTCGCGATGATGCCGTCGAAGAGTGTCGCCATCGAGATTGATACGTTCCGCGCCATATTGCCGCGCTGCCGAGGCTTAGCTCTTCGCGTGCTGACCGAAAGCAAGAGTCACGAATGCGGCCGCAAATAGCGCGTGGATCAACAGGAAGATCTTGGCGATCTCCCGCGCATCGCCGCTGGCGACCCCCCAGGCATCGTTGGCGACGACGGCGCCGAAGCCGACCAAGTTCGCCAGCACGATCGGACGGATCGTCGCCGGATCGGTGTCTCGCGACAGCCAGTTCAGCACGGCGATCCCGAGGAACGGCCCGCCCAGCAGCCGCAGCAAGGCGATCAGTTCGGGGGCGGCATTCGCCGGGACCGCTCCACGGCCGAACTGCAGCGGAACGGTCATCAGCGCCAAGCCCACTGCCGTCAGATAGATGGCGGAGGTCGTGAAAATCGGTTTAGCCGTCACCTGACCGTCTCCGGCCGCCGCACCGCCCGAACGTTGCCGCTGCTCCCGCCGCCGCAGTAGAAGCGGTCGCCGCCGTCCGACTCCATGCCTGAGACGCCGGTGCCGGGAGGCATATCGAGCCGTTGAAGCACCTCCCCGCTCGCCGGATCGATGCGGCGGATGTCGCTCGCATCCTCTTCCCAGGTGCCGTGCCAAAGCTCACCGTCGACCCAACTCACGCCGGTGACGAAACGATCGGATACGATGGTGCGCAGCACTGCACCGGTATCCGGATCGATCTGGTGGATCTTTCGGTCGCGGTGCTGGCCCACCCAAAGCGATCCCTCCGCCCAGGCGAGGCCCGAATCCGCGCCATTGCCGGGCGCTGGAATGGTGGCGACGACTTCGCCGGTTTCGCGGTCGATCTTGCGGATCACCGCCTCGGCGATCTGGTACAGATGGGTGCCGTCGAAGGCGGTGCCCGCATGCGCCGGCACTTCGATCGCGCCGGTGATTGCCCCACTGTCGGGATCGAGTGCATTCACCCGATCGCCAGTCGCGAACCAGACGCGCTCCCCGTCGTAGCTGACCCCGTGAACCGCCTCCAAACCGGGAAAGGGCCCGTATTCGCGGAGGATCTCGGCTGTTGAATGTTTCACAATGCACACTCCTTATCCTGACAAGGCGGATCGTCGCCCGTTTGATGATGAGGAACCTAGCCGGCCGGCAGCGGGGCCGGGAGTAACAAGCTTGTCGGGAAACCAGGTACCTGGCGCGCCATCCAGCGGCAGGCGCGGCCCCGGCCGAAGGAGTCAGCCTTGCCCGCCGTGGCTAGCGCCTCCAGCGCGCGCTGGACGGTGCGCGGACTGACGTCGAGTGCTAGCGCCAGCGCCGAGCTGGACCAAGCCTCCCCGTCGGCGAGCAGCGCCAGCACATCGGCGTGCTCGTCCTCCTGGGGCGGCACCAGCACGGCGACATGGCGCATACCGCTGGGCTGAAGCTGGAAGCCGCTCTCGGTCGCGACGATCTCCACGAGCGCACCCAATTCGGACCGCAGCCGGCCGATTTCGACGCGCAGACGCGCGCGATGAGATTCGTCCACGTGGTAAGCGCGGAAGGCGCGCGCGAGCAGGATCTCGCGCGAGACGTCGCCGGGCCATGCCTCGGCGAGCGCGCGTACCAGCGCGAACAGCACCGGGCGGCTACCCAGAGGAACGACCTCCGTGTCCGCACGGACGAGACCCCGCGAAGCATCGACGACAAGCGCGTCCGAAGCGATCAGCGCCTCGACCTCGTCCAAGCCGAGCAGCCGCTCCTCGCCTTGCGCCAACAGCCGGGCGACGGGCGCCTCGAACGCGCGCTTGGCGCATTCGACCTCGGCGATCAGGACGGCGATGCCAGTCTGCTTCGCAGCCTGCTCTGCCTTGTCGAGTGCGGCTCGGGCAGGCGCGGCCTCGATCCGCCGGATTGCGATACCGGCGGCGACCAGCCACGCACCTGCACGCGAAGCGGAGGGGAGCGCACCGGGGTCGAGCGCTTCGAGGTTCGTCTGCGCTTCGTCGAGCCGCCCAATCAGGAGGAGCCGGCGCGCCTGGAGATAGCCGGCATGCGCCGCGTTGGCTCGGTCGCCATGCCGACCCAACACCGCCCGCGCGTCCGCGAGGTCGCGCATTGGCCCGCCGATGTCGCGCAGGACCAGCGCGATCTCGGCCTCGGCGACATGGCATCGCGCGCGAGCGATCGGTTCACGCGGACCGAAGGCGCGTGCGGCGCGGCGCAGGAGTTGCCTGGCTTTCGCCAGATCCCCGAGTTGCGCCATCGCCATGCCGCGTAGCGCGACTGCAGGCGGGTCCTCGCGCAGTGAAACGCGCTTCAGGGCACTGAGCGGATGGCCGTTCGCGAGCGACCGGGCGGCGGCAGTGATCAGTGAGTCCATGGAAATCCCGTCACTCTTGTAACTCTCACCCGACCCTCACTGCCCCTAGGTTCCGGACCGAGCCCAGGACAACCGGAGCATGGTGATGATGGCCATCGCAAACAAGGCACATGACACGCATCCCTGGCTCGGTCTGGCGGCGTCGCCGACGTTCGCGCTGATGGCGCTGATCACTGCGGTCGACGCGCCGCCGCTGGCGCTCTGCACAGGAAGCATCCGCATCCTTCCGATCGACGGCATGACCGCGATGTACGTTCTCATGAGCCTTTTTCACTTGCCGCCCTGGCTGAAGCTCGCCGGCCGCGGCCGAATATCCAGCAAAGGAGAATGATGATACAACATCAAACAGTATCCCGTGATGAATGGCTGACTGCACGGAAAGCGCTGTTCGAGAAGGAGCGCGCCATGACCCACGCGCTCGACGAATTGCGCATCGAGCGGCGACAATTGCCCTGGTTCCGGATCGACAAATCCTATGTTTTTCAGGGGCCGGACGGTGCGCGCACCCTGGGCGACCTTTTCGACGGCCGCAATCAGCTTGCCATCTATCACTTCATGCTGACGCCGGGTTCGGATCACATCTGTCCGGGCTGCTCGTACACCATGGATCATGCCGACGCGGCCCGGCAGCATTTCGAACATGCCGATCTCAGTTTCGCTGCCATCTCCCGCGCGCCGATCGAGCAGATTCAGGCCGTCAAGGCGCGGATGGGCTGGACCTTCCGCTGGGTGTCATCGGGCGAAGGCGACTTCAACTACGATTTTGGCGTATCGTTCACGCAAGAGGATCGCGAGGCCGGACGTGCGCTCTACAATTTCGGCCTGACGACGATCCAGCGCGCCTCGGACATGTTCGGCCTGAGCGTTTTCATAAAAGACGAGCGCGGCGACATCTTCCACAGCTACTCGACCTATCATCGCGGCACCGAGCTGCTGATGGGCGCGTTCAACTGGCTCGACTCGACGCCCAAGGGCCGGAACGAAACAGACGGCACCATGTGCTGGGTGAAGCTTCACGACGAGTATTGATTGGCCAACTCACTAGCTAGAAAGCAGGCATGAACGAGCGGCAGCTTTCAGGAGCGGCAGCTCGACGCTCGAACGACCGAGTTGTCGGCGGCATTTGCCACTCCACAGGCTACCTTTGAAGCGGTAGCTTGCGACCCAGCTTACGCCGTTCGACGAGCGAATTTACATGGCAGCTTCTGCCGATAGCAGACTTATCGATCCCATTGCCCGCCTACTGACTCGAGATCCGGGTCGGTGTCGCAGAGGCCGAGTTCAGAATCGGTTTCACCAATGCGACAGATCTTTCGAGGTAAAAAAATCGCAGCGATTGAATGGCCAAACAATGCTGCACTTGCGTAGGAGTGTGGCTATCAGACGCGATCAGGCCGTTTGAGGTACGATCGCACAGCGACTGATTCGGATGGTAGCGGTCATCCCCGCTGATCTGTCGGGCGCAGCGCTAGCCGGGTTTGGTCATCCGCGGGATAGAAGCATTCGAGCGTTAGTTCGGCGAGCGTGATGTCGGTGGCGCTCCCGAATACGGTCGTTGTGGAGATGAAGCTGAGGTTTTGGCCGTCACTCGAACCGCGCAGAACGAGAGGCACGGCGATACGCCCGCCGGGCCCGGGAGGATGACGGCTCGCCGGGGCGGGTAAAGCGCGAAGTTCGTCGTGGAGTGCAGCAAGCACCGGATCGCCGGCACGGTCGGCCTCGTCGCGCAGACGGGTCAGCACATGATGCCGCCACTCCGGCAGGTTAACAATCCGTATGGATCGCGCGAGCGACCAGTTCCTTGCCGGTGCCGCTTGGACCCAGCACCATCACCGGCAACTGGGTGGGCGCGACGCGGCGGATGAGATCGCGCAGGCCCGCCATCGCAGGCGATACGCCGAACAGGCCCATATCCTCGCCGCCGCTCGCCTGCGCCTGTAACTGCGCCACTTCGCGGGCGAGACGGGCGCGCTCGACGGCACGGGCGATGACCACCTGCAACATGTCCGGATCGACCGGCTTGGCCAGAAAATCCCATGCTCCGGCCTGTACCGCTTTCAAAGCCAGGGCATGGTCGGCATGACCGGTCATCACCACCACCGGGGCGGGCGCGAAGGTCGGGTCGTCTCGCTGGCGTTCGCACCGCCCGATCTGATCGCTACATGGCTGGCGCGCGTGAGCCTTGGCGGTTCCGCTGCGACTGCGACGCTATGGGCAGGATCGCTCGCCGATATAGCCATCGGCATCGCTCTGCTGGCAAGGGTTCGCGGCGCAGCACTGGCCGGTGTCGCGCTGATGCTGGCCTATACCGCGATCCTGACCGCAGCCGCTCCCGAACTATGGGCCGATCCCTTCGGCCCGCTCGTCAAGAATATTGCCGTACTCGGCCTGTCGTTGGCCGTCCACGCGAAGGAAATTCGCCATGGATGACTATATGCTGTTGAGGACGATCCATATCCTCAGCTCCACCCTGCTGTTCGGCACCGGGCTGGGCACCGCCTTCCATGGCTGGATGGCCAACCGCGCCGGGTCGCTGGACGCGCGCCGCGTGGTGAACCGCAATGTCGTGCTGGCGGACTGGCTGTTCACGACCTCCGCCGTCATCGTCCAGCCCTTCACCGGCATATGGCTGGCGCAGATTGCGGGCTTTCCCCTGACCAGCGGGTGGCTTGTTGCGGCAATGCTCCTCTATCTGCTGGTGGGAGCCTGCTGGTTGCCGGTCGTCTGCATCCAGATCGCCATGCGAAGGATCGCGGATGCAACGCCTGATGGCATACCGCTGCCGCCGCGTTACTTCCGCCTTTCCCGCTGGTGGTTCGCGCTAGGTTGGCCGGCCTTCATCGGGGTCATCATCATCTTCTGGCTGATGGTCGCCAAACCGGAGATAGGACTATGACCACCCCCTTGTTCCGCCGCCTGTTGGGGCAGGATATGGAGCGATTGCCGCCGATATTGCGGCAGGCGCATGATGCGGACGATAGGCGGCTCTGGGTAGGCACGGCTGTCGTAACGCGCAGCGCAAATCCGATCGCCAGACTGCTATGCCGAATGATGAAGCTGCCCTCTCCGGGGGACGATGTGCCCGTCACCATTCTGTTCGAGCGTACCGGCACCGCCGAACGGTGGAGCCGGACCTTTGCCGGGCGCCGCTATCGCAGCAGCCTGGCCGAACGCAACGGGCTGATGATCGAGCGGATGGGACCGGCCACCAATATTTTCCAGATTTCGATAATCGCCGGGCTGCTTCATCTGGACCTCGTCGGCTTTCGTTTTCTGGGCATTCCCTTCCCGCGCTGGGCGCGTCCGCGCTGCCATGCACGGGAAAGGGAAGAGGCGGGGCATTATGTCTTTGACGTGCCGGTGAGCCTTCCATGGTTAGGGCATGTCATTCGCTATACCGGTCAGATGGAGCGCATTGATGACTGATGCCCACCCCATCATCCTGTTCGATGCCGAGTGCGTACTCTGCTCCGCCAATGCCCAGTTCATCATGACGCATGACCGCGACCGCCGCTATCGGCTGGCGTCGATGCAGAGCGCGGTGGGTGCCGATCTCTTTCGTCGGCACGGCGTTGATCCGAGCGATCCGGACACGATCCTGGTAATCGACGGGGACAGAGTGCTGCGCGACAGCGACGCAGTGATATCGATCTACGCCGGCCTTGGCTGGCCGTGGCGGATCGCCGGTGCTGCAGCACTTATACCCAGAAACCTGCGTGATCCGATTTATCGCTGGGTCGCCCGTAACCGTTACCGCATTTTTGGCAAACGCGAGAGCTGCTGGATCCCGCATCCTAAAGACGCTGATCGGTTATCATGATATACGGCGCGCGAGCACAAAAATGCACTGTCCCGCTATTCTGTCTCCGGCCACCTGCGGCCAACAGAGATGTGTCATGGGACATTCAGTGTATGATCCCGCCTTTTCAGAACGCCCCGCCTGGAATGCGGGCAGGAAGGTTGGTTCAAAGCGCGCGTTGAAGTCCAAACAGATTTGGGAAATTCGATTTTGGTTCGACCGAAAGAGGCGGCTCCGCGATGGCACGCACTCTCTGCGTAGAACAAAGGCCTCCATCATCTATAAGGCACGGGCAATCTCCGCGCGGTCCAAATCCTGCTCGGGCATTCCAAGATCGAGAACACGGTCCGATATCTCGGCGTCGATGTAGAAGACGGCCTGACGCTGGCCGAAGGCATCGAGATCGCTCCGTCCCTCCGGTCTGCCGGGAATCTGTACAACATGGGTTAAGATAGCAGCAGCCCTGTTTGCTTCCGTGCGATTCACCAATCCGGGCACCCAGTCCCAAACGCCATCCGCAGGCAGCGCGATGAAAGGTGCCGCAAAGCCGATGAGGCGCGCATTCAGGATCGTTTCAGATGCAATAAAATATATGATAATCAATGTGATAGACTCGAACGGCTACATTGCCGGAGACTATCTGCCCTTGAAGAAGGAGCGGACAGAAGGCCTATCGGCCTAAAAAGCAACGGGGGTTGCATCATGAAAAAATCATCGTTCTCGCGCTCGCTTTCGAGCGCTTTGTTCGCATGTCTTTTTGTGGTTTGTGTCAGCGCTTGGGGCCTGACCTCAAACGTCGATTTTCAACGTTCAGGTGGAACAGCGCGGCTCGCGGCGACAGATGGCCGTCATGCTTCGGATGACGCGTTCGACACATTGGCATTCATGCGCTCCGCCATAGACGACGCATCTATGCAGCAGTTGGCGGCTGCTTCCTCCCTGTCGACGGATGCCGGGGATTTTGCCAGTTTCGACTTCGCCAATGGCACCCGATATCCGGAAAGAGCCACGGCATCCGTCGGGCCAGCCACCTATCGGCCCGGGTCCACCATAGCATATGTTCCGATCAGCCTGGACCGGCCCACCCCGAACACCGTGATTGCCAGGGTCATGACAGAGGATGGGACCGGTCTGGTGAGAGGCGTTGCCGGAATCAATTACCAACCCATCTATAAATCCGTCATCTTCCGCCCGGGCGATCCGCTTACCAAGACGGTGGAGGTGCCGATCATCCTTGGGATCCCTGGGGCTGATTTCATCGTCCGGTTCGTTGAGGCACCCTGGGGCGGGATGATGGGCACCGACCGCGCCTATGTGCAGTGCGATTTTCAGAAGGAAGCAACGCCGGCGCAGACAGAAGGCCGGGAACCCCGAACCTTCAGCCCAAGCGGCACGCTTCAGTGGCGGATGAGCCGGGACACATTGAAGTGGTCCGATGCAGGCCATGACAAGGCCTGGTCCACCAAATTGCCC
>Ga0207706_10002338_pt1 | contig 18517 bp, 15 predicted proteins | sample KBSC53metaG_FD_184318 | JGI IMG/M metagenome (GOLD analysis project Ga0207706, IMG submission 184318) | Corn rhizosphere microbial communities from Kellogg Biological Station, Michigan, USA - KBS C5-3 metaG (SPAdes) (version 2) | ecosystem: Host-associated > Plants > Roots > Rhizosphere > Soil ... | reverse complement strand
CGCGCTAGTAACGCGCTCCGGAATACCTTGCGATGCCGTATGCGAAGTCTGCGATCCATTCGCGGCTTGCAAGCGGTCGAGAGGAGTCCTCGATGAACACACTTCGCTCTTCAGTCCTGACCGCCGTCGTCGCCGCTGCCGCAGTCGGTGGCTTCGCACTTGGCCGCGAAACCGAAGGCAGCAAGGTCGTGCGCTTCGTCGCGTCCGTGCCAGCTGCTACCGTCATTGCCAGCCCAGCCGCCCACGCGAGGCACGACGACTCGGTCCCCGACAGCGCGGATACCTTCAGCCATCAGCACCTCCGCGACGAGGACGCAGCGCCAACGTTCTGATTGCGCCGAAGCAACGGGCCGCCAAGAGTCCCACGGAGCCGCTGGCTAACGAATCGTTGTGGCTCACGAACGCGCGCCTCGCTGCAGCCGCATTCACGTACCCAGCATCGCGCGTTCGCGGCTGCATTCCGGCGTTGACCCAACGACAGCTTTTCAAGCGCCTGACGCGCGAGTTGGGACTTCGGCTGCCGGTCGACCGTCGGCCTTTCCGATGCTGATTGCGGCGTCGAGGACGGTCGTTGGACCTCGCTAGCCGACCAGCTGACGCCCACATGTGCCGTGATCCGGCCAGAAGCAGCCGGACGCCAACGACGGCTTTGGGGAACCGCATGGTCCGCCGATGGGATCGTGACGGGAACTAGCGCAGACCCGGGACCTACGAAAGCAGCCCCGCAAACCCGGTTGCGACCAGGAGGTGCCGTCGCGAGCTTCTGCTGATCTGCTTCGCCGTCGGTTTCCGCTAGAAGCAGACTTCGCGGCTAGACACCGTCCTGGGAACACGCGCTGGCTAAGCCCTTCTCGAGTCGTGTTGTAGCGCTCGCGCGGTTCGCGCAGGACACGGCAGCGGCGCGCGTGCCTTATGGGCCCGAGGTTGGGACTCTCGACCCGCGCCGGACCTTGGGACAGAATTCCAAGCGGCTGCCATCGCGCGGGACGCGGCCGCTCGGGTCGGTGATGGCAGTCGTGCTAGCACGGAGATTCACTCGACGGGAGGACTGCATGTGCGCCTGGATCCACCGCCTGATCGCGAGCGCGCTGCTCGCCTCGTTCGCGTCATGGGCCGCGGCGCAACCGTATCCGAGCAAGCCGATTCGGCTGATCGTGCCGTTCCCGCCCGGCGGCACTGCGGACATCACTGCGCGCACCGTCGCGCAGGCGCTCTCTCAGGGGCTTGGACAGCAGGTCGTGATCGACAATCGCGCGGGCGCCGATGGTGCGATCGCCGGCATCGCCGTGATCGCGGCGCCCCCCGATGGCTACACGCTGTTCTTCGCGACTACCACCGCATTGAACGCCGCGCCTACCCTGCACAAGAAGCCGCCCTACGACCCGATCACGGCTTTCACGCCGATTTCGCTAGTGGGCAAGTTCGGCTTCTTTCTGATGGTGCACGAGAGCGTGCCCGCAAAGACCGTCGCGGAACTGATGGCGCATATCCGCGTGAATCCGGGCAAGGTGAACTACGGCACCGGCAACGGCACCAGCATTCTGACCACCGCGCAGTGGGCGGCGGTCGAGAAGCTCGATATGGTGCACGTGCCGTATAAGGGAGATGCCCCGGCCTCGGTAGATCTGATAGCGGGCCGCGTCCAGCTCTCGATCGGCACGCTTTCGGCGGGACTGCTGCCTCAGATCAAGGAAGGCCGCGTGCGGGTGCTCGCGACCCTGCTGCCCAACCGCAGCCCACTCCTGCCTGACGTACCTACCGCAGCCGAAGCGGGCCTGCGCCTCGCGATCTCGCCATGGGGCGGCCTGTTCGGCCCGCCCGGGCTCTCGCGCGAGCTCGTCGATCGGATCGCGGCCGAGATGCGCAGCGCCGCGGCACGAAGCGATGTGAGAGAAGGGCTCGACAAGATCGCGTTTGAAGTGCAGGCTTCCACGCCGACGGAGATGGCGGGCCTGCTTGCCGACCAGCTGCAAATCTGGCAGCGCGCGGTGCAGGAGCTCGGGATCGAGCGCAACTGATTGCGCCACGCACGTGTCGGCACGCGCGGCGGACCGCCGGCGTGCCTGTACCGTCGCGCAAACAGGTGCGACCTCAGGATTGCGGCAGCGAAGCGCGCTGTCGGCCCAGTTGCGGACGGCCACAAGCGACCTCTCTTGGACGCTTCAACTTTCACCACGTGTCCCCCACGAGCGGCGGCGTTGTTCGGACGCCGCGGACCTGTCACGGGCGCAGAGTGAGTCTGAGTTGTCGCATGTGTAGTCGTCGTCCACGTAGCGCATCAGCAGCCGTCAGCCACCCATGTTCTCGTCGGCCAGCAGTCGCTGGGCGCCCTCGATCGCCTGACCGATCTCCGACGCCGCGCCGGCATGCGCCTCGGCCGCTAGCGATCGGGCCTCGTCGAGCGCGGCGCGTGCACGCGCGCTCTCGCCTGCGCGCGCCAGCGCCTCCGCACGGGCGCACAGCAGCACACCGAGGCTGATCCCGTCGTCGAGCGCGCGCAGCAAGCGCTCACCGGCATCGAAGCTCGCGAAAGCCTCCGCGAGGCGCGACGACCGCGCGTGCAGCGCGCCGAGGTAGCCGCGGAACTGGCCCTCGAACCGGCGCTCGTCGATCCGCGCCGCGAGCTCGATCGCGCTCTCGAGGCGCTGCCGCGCCGCCTCGGGCTCGCCGAGCATCTCCTCGGCGAGCCCGAGGTTGCCGAGCGCGACGCACTCGAGCCGCGCGTGGCCGATGTCGCGGGCGATCTGCAGCGCGCTCTGCAGCCGCGCGCGCGCCGGCGCCGCCTCGCCGCGGAGGAGATACAAAAAGCCGAGGTTGCACACCATGTTGCCTTCCCAGGGGCGGTGCGCATGCTCGCGGGCGACCGCGATCGCAGCGACGTAGCAGCGCTCGGCTTCGTCGAGACGGCCCTGCTCGAGGTGCACGCCGGCGACGTTGCCGAGGATGCCGCCTTCCCAGCGCCGATCACCCAGACGCTGCGCCAGCGTCAGCGCCGCAGCGTAGTGCGCGTGCGCCACCTGCGGTTCGCCAGCATCGATGGCGAGCGAGCCGAGCGCGTTGCGGCATTCGCTTTCCATCCGCGCGTCCTCGCTGGCGACCGAGAGCCGCAACGCCGTCTCGAGGTGGTCGTGGGCGGTGTCGAATTCGCCGGCGCCGCGTTCGACGTCGGCGAGGTTGACGAGCGCACGCGCCTCGCAACGCGCGTCGCCCGCCGCGCGGGCGAGCAGCACGGACTCCTCGAGGACGTCGCGCGACTCGTCGGTGCGGCCGAGCGCGCCGAGCGCCGTGCCGCGGACACGTGCGGCGCGGGCCCGCTCGGCGCCGGCGAGCGACGGCATCGCCAACACCGACTCGGCGAGCTCGAGCGCCGCGGAATACGGCCCGTGCATCCAGCGCACCGCGTGCGCGCCGACGAGCGCCGCGGCGGAAGTGACGGCGTCGCCGCGCGCGATCGCGCGCCGGCAGGCGGCGACGAGGTTGTCGAGTTCGGCGCCGCGCTGCTCGGCCCCGCGCTCGTCGCCGAGCGCCGCGTACCAGGCGCCGTGTCGCTCCTCCGCCGCGCGTAGCGCGTCGGGACCGCTGCCCGCGAAGCGGCCCGGCGAGCGCAGGTGTTCGTCGGCGTATTCGCGCACGCTCGTGAAAAGCTCGAAGCGATCGTCCGCGAGCACGCGCACGAGCGACTTCTCGACCAGCGCCTGCAGCGCATCGACCGCCCACGGCGCGGTCTCGAAGCTCTGGAGGTCGACGACGGCCTCGACGGCCTCGAGCGCGAAGCTCCCCGCAAACACCGAGAGCTGCGCGAGCGCCGACCTCTCCCAGTCGGCGAGCTGCTCCCACGACCAGTCGAGCGTGGCGCGCAGCGTCGCGTGGCGGCCGCGGCCTGCGCCGCTCGACGCGAGCAGGCGGAAGCGATCGCCCATCCGCGCGAGCACCGCGTCGGGCGCCATCACGCGTGCGCGCGCAGCGGCGAGCTCGATCGCGAGCGGAAGACCGTCGAGAAGGCGTACCAGCGGCGCGATCGTCGCGTGCTCGTCGCCGGCGTCGAAGTCGGCGCGCGCCGCGCGCGCGCGTTGCACGAACAGCTTCACGGCTTCGGGCACCGGCAACGGCGCGAGCGCGAGCGTCTGCTCGCCCGGGACGCCGAGCAGTTCGCGCGTCGTGACAAGGAAGCGCGCCGCGGGCGCGGTGTCGAGCCACCGCGAGAGCGTCTCGCTTGCGGGGCGCAGCACCTGCTCGACGTTGTCGAGGATCACGAGACAAGCGCCGCGCGCCGCGATCGCCTTGCCGAGGCGGCGCACCGGATCCGGGTCGGATCCGAGCGGCACGTCGAGCGCCCGCGCGACCGCGGCGACGATCGACGGCAGGTCGCGTGCTTGCGAGAGGTCGCAGAACCACGCGCCGCCTGGAAAGTCGCCGAGCGCGGTCCATGCAAAACGCGTCGCGAGGCGCGTCTTGCCGGCGCCGCCCATCCCGAGCACTGAGACCAGCCGCGCGCCTTCGTCGAAGCGGCATGCCAGCGTCTGCAGCAACTCGACGCGCCCGACGAAGGCGTCGCGCTCGGCCGGTAGCTGGTGCCGCACGTCTGCGACCGGCAGCCAGTGGCCCTCGCGGAACACGACGCGATGCGCCTTCGCATGCCCGGCCGGCGGCGTAAACGGCGCGTCGTCGCCGCCGGCCTCGAACAGCTCGAGCGGCTCGGGCACGCCCTTCAGGCGCCAATAGCCGTGCGACTGCGTGCGCCACCGCGTCTCTCCGAGTGTGGCGCGCGCCGCCGCGGTGAGCAGTGTCTGCCCGCCTTCGGCCAGCGCCGCGACGCGCGCAGCGGTCGGCTTGGCAAGGCCCTCGACTTCGATCGGCTTGGCTCCGCGCGCCACATCGGCGGCGCTATTTGCGCGCAGCAGCACCGGCGCCGTATGCAGACCGGCGCGCGCCTTCAACGGCACGTCGAGCGTGGCGAGCGCGCGGTGGTAGTCGACCGCGTAGCCGAGCGCGTCGGCAACGCGGTCGAACAGCAGCAGCAGCCCGTCGCTCTTGTCGATCTCGCGACCCGACCAGCGCTCGAGCAGATCACGGGCGACGCGGTCGTGCGCGGTCCACAGCGCCGCCATGCCGGCGTCGCCGAGCGCAGCTCCCAACTCGGTGCTGCCAACGACGTCGGTGAGCAACAGCGTGCGCGACTCGCCCATAAAGAAGCAGCTTAGCAAGGCTCGACTTGGCACCGCCGAGCTGCTCTCGCCAAAGCGATGACGGGAGCGGGCATGAGCGCCGCTCCAGACCCTGACCGCGGAACCGTGGGGCCGTACCAACCAGGCATCGTGCTATGACACCCATTGACGCGATCGACGGTGGGTCACGCAATGTCGGCCGCTTCGTCTCGACGAACCGGAACGTCGTCCGAAGAGGAGTCCCATGCGTCGCACACCAAGCTACCTGGCTGTTCTCGTCGCCGCCCTCGTGGCCGCCGCCTTCGCGACCGCCGCGGATTCGGGCACCGCGAGGTCGGACATCCGCCCGCCCACTAGCGACTTGTCGCACTGATCGAAGGAAGCGACATGTCTGCCTCCCTGCGCATCGATGCCACCTCGCGCCCGGTCGACTCTGCCACGTCCGCGCTCGCGCCCTGGGCGCCGCTCCTCCTTCGCGCGGTCGTCGGCTTCGGTCTCGTGATGCACGGCTACGCAAAGCTCGCGCGCGGCCCGGACACGTTCGCGGTCGTGCTCCACACGCTCGGCGTGCCGTTGCCCGGTGTCCTGGCGTGGCTCACGACCTGCGTCGAGCTGATCGGCGGGCTCGCCGTGCTCGCGGGCGCCTTTCTGCCGATCGTCAGCATCCCGCTCGCGATGGTGCTGCTGACGGCGATGTTCACGGTCCATCGACCCTACGGCTTCTTCTCGGTCAAGCTGCTCGCGGTGACGAGCACCGGGACGACGTTCGGACCGGTCGGCTACGAGATCATCCTGCTGTACCTGGCCGGTTTGGGTGCCTTGGCGCTCGGTGGGGCGGGCCCGCTGTCGGTCGACCGCTGGCGCGCGCGCGCCCTGGCGCGTCGACGAACCGGCTCCGACACCCTCGCGCGAGCCACGGAATCGATCGAGGTCCATTGCGACGAGTCAGGCGAGATCGATCGATTTCTCGGCGATCGCATCTACGAGTTCAACGCCGGCGCCACGGCGCGCGACGATGGCGAGTTGTTCGCGGTGACACGGCGCGACGCCGCGGGTGCGATCGTCGCCGGCGCCTCGGGCTACACCTGGGGCGGCTGCTGCTACGTTGCGCATCTCTGGGTCTCCCGACCGATGCGGGCACGAGGCCTGGGCGCGGCGATCTTGCTGGCGGTGGAGGACCACGCGATGGTCAAGGGCTGCGCGATCGTGCTGCTGGCCTCGCACAGCTTTCAGGCGCCGGCCTTCTACGAGAAGATGGGCTACGTGCGCCAGGCCGAGATCGCGGACCATCCGGTCGGACACAGCAGCATCTTCTTTGCCAAGCGCCTCCGTCTTGCGGCGGAGAATGGCCTCGTCTAGCACTCGCGGCTGCGCCCCGTACCGCCACTTCGCTCGCAACGCGTGCCCCAGCACCTGAGAGTCGCCCGCCCGGTGACCGACCTCGCGAGGTCCGTTCGCATGTACTGCGACGGGCTCGGCTGGAACGTGCTGGGCGAGTTCGCGGACCACGACGGGTTCGATGGCGCGATGGTCGGCGACGCAGGTGCGCCGTACCACTTCGAATTCACCGTCAAGCGTGTCGATGGCGTTGCTCCCGCACCGACCACCGAGGATCTCGTCGTTCTCTACCTGCCGATCCTGCAGCAGTGGCAGCGGACCTGCGCATCCCTCGTCGCCGCCGGCTTCGTCGAGGTCGCGTCGGCAAACCCGTACTGGTCGGCGCGCGGCAAGACGTTCGAAGACCCGGACGGCTACCGCATCGTCTTGGAGAACGCGACTTGGTCTTCGGGCAGAGGATGATGGCCGCGGGTGCAAGCATCGTCGAGCCGGACGCGTCCTAACATCCATGCCATGTCGTCGCCGCCGCTCGCCGCACTCGAACGCAGACGCCTCGAGTTCGGCGCCGCCGCGGCGGAAGCGAAGCTGGCGTCGCTGAAGCACCTCGCGCACACCCGGCTCGGCAGCGCGCGTGCAGTGATGCGCCTGCACGAAGTCCTTTGCTTCATCCGCGCCTATCCCGACAACGCGGCGGTGCTGGCGCAGGTGCAAGCCATGCTTGTCGCGTTCGACCGGCGCACCGACCTGCGCGCGCATCGCGACGCGCTGGCCGACAGCGGCATCGCAGGGACGGCGACCCACTACCGCTTCTTCGCGGGCCAGGCACAGTGGCTCGCACGGCGCTGGCCGGAACAGCTTCGACTGGATCGCAGCGAGCCGGGCGCCGACCAGCGCATCGCGAACGGCCTCCCGCCGTTGGTCACGCCGGTCGAGGCAAGCGCGTTGACCGAGCTGAAGTTGCCGGGCTACGCTGCACTCGACCGGCTGCGTGGAACGGACGAGACGGACGCCGTGTTCCTGCTGCGGCGCATTGCCGCCATGCCGGCCGACGGTTTCACGCGCGAGGCCTACTCGGACATCCTCGATGCGGGCTACGTGCTCGCCCCCGGGCCCGACACGCCGTCGCGAACTGCCGCCCATTTCGCGGCAGCGCCGTCGGCGTTCCGTCGCCAGGCGCCGTCGCAGGCTCGGCCGGACCTGGGCGCCGAGACCGCACGGCCGCCGCGGTCGCTGCGGCGGATGTCGGTGCGCGACGGCACGGCGATCGTCGAGCTGGCGCGCGCCGCGATGGTGGTGCGGCACCGTTCGCTCGAGGCCTTCACCTTCGCGGACCCGCGCGACGCGTGGCTCGCCGACCACGGCGATGGGCTGGCGATGGCTCTCGTCGGCGTGATCCCGGAACGGCGTCACGCGGTGGCGTCGTACTACGGAGGCCTGACGCTGCGCAACGGCGTGCCGATCGGTTACCACCAGGCCGACATCGTCGGCCGCAGTGCGGCGCTGTCGTTCAACACCTTCGATACCTTTCGCGGTGGCGAAGCGGCGTACACGTTCGCGCGCTGGCTGGCCACGCTGCGACATGCATTCGGCACCGCGTCCTTCACGCTCGATCCGTATCAGCTCGGCAACGACGAGGCGCTCGCATCCGGCGCCTGGTGGTTCTACGCCAAGCTCGGCTTTCGCCCGCGCGATGCGGCCACGTCGCGGTTGGCGCGCGACGAGCTCTCGCGCCTGGCGCGCCGTCCGCGCCATCGCACCAGCGTGGCCACGTTGCGCCGGCTGGCGGCAAGGCACCTGTTCTTCGATCTCGAGCCGGCGCGTGCGCTGCCGCTGTTTCCGCTCGCCGCACTGGGCCTGCGCGCGGGGGCGGCTCTCTCGGCTCGGGCGGGATCGGACCGGGAACGCGCCGTCGACGAAGACAGCAGCGCGCTGCTCCGCCACTGCGGGCTGGCGTCGTTGCGGGGCTTCACGCCGGATCAGCGCGAGGCCTGGCGGCGCCTTGCGCCGATCCTCGCGCTGCTCGACCTCGGTGCGTGGCAGGACGATGAGCGCCGCGCGCTGGTGGAACTGATTCGTGCCAAGGGCGGGCGGAGCGAGCGGGACTACGTGGCCCGCTACCTGGCGCATCCGAAGCTCGATGCGGCCTTGCGGGGGCAGCGGCGGAAGGAGTCAGCGAAGTGAGCGTCGCGGCCGAGGAAGGCTGCCTGCGTCTCGACAAGTGACGGGGCCGATATCGCGTCGTCTAGCAGAACGCGAGCTGCTCTTAGGGCTGGCGATCGCTCAAGGCGTTGCCGCCGCCGCGAATGCCGCGTCGAAGAACGCCGGCACATCGCGCTGCAGTTCGCGAAGAAATGCCGGGCGATCGAAGCCGGGCGGGTCGTCGCGCAGGTCGCCGTCCTCGGAAGGGATCGGCACGCTCGGCGGGTCGACGAATGCGAAGTGCCAGGCGTTCGGCACGACGTGCAGCGTGGCGCCCGGAACGTGCGCGGCCACCCATTCGGCATGGAAGCGCGGCAGCAGCCAGCGATCGTCTGCCGCGCTCCAGATTGCCATCGGCACGGCGATGCGCTCGAGCGAGCCGGCATCGAACACGACGCCGAGCGGCGCGAGCGCGACGACGGCACGGACGCGTAGATCACGCAACGGCGTTGCGTCGGTCGTGTTCGCGCTTGCCGCGATGGGCGGCGCATTGGGGTCGCTCTTCCTGCAGAAGATGGGATCGTCGGCGCGATGCGAGTTGCAGTGCGCGGCGAGACGCCCGATCTCGACGCGCCCGCCCGCCAGGGCAAGCACGGTGTAGCCGCCCGCCGAGTGTCCGAGCGCGCCGACGCGAGGGCCGCGCGCATCCTTCGCGATGCGATCGCTCCATTGCGGATCGCTGAGGATGGCGTCGAGGACACGCGAGACCTGTCGGGGCCGCTCGTCGAGATACGCAGCGGACCCTCGTTCGAAGAGGCTGTGGTCCTGCCAGTTGTCGCCAGGGTGGCGCAGCGCGGCGACGAGATAGCCCGCGCGCGCGAGCGCCTCCTGGAGGCTCTCGTGATTCAGCTCGGCGCCGCCCTTGCCATGGCTGACCACGATGAGACCCTTGAACGTCGCGGCGGGCTCGCCCTGCGGCGCCACATGCGCGAGATACGGACCCATCGCGATGGAACGTTCCGCGGCCTGCGTCGGGTAGTACAGGTTGACGGGAATCGGCGCCGCGGCGCTCGCCGACGCGGGGATCGTGATGGGGCGCCAGCCCGCCTGCGCGGCGCGGGCTGGCGTCGTGGCTGCCAGAAGACCGGCGAGGCCGGCAATGGCGATCGAGCGAATCGCGTGCGACATGAACGGCTCCATCGGCGTGTGGCGTGTCGCCGTGGAATCACTCTAGGAGCTCTTTGTCGGCAGTTCACGGTCGCTGCGACGAACTGCGAGATGGCGGCGCGAGTCGCAGAACGCGACGACCAGGATGCATGGGCGAGCGTCGCGGAGGTGGGCTCTCGGCCCAATTGCGGTGCGAACGGGAACTACCGACCCACCGGCGACATTCCGAGGAAGCAGCTTACTTCCGTAAAGCAGCGGTTCGGTGTCAACACGCCATCGGGTTTTCGGTCGGCACCGGGTATCGCGCGTCGTCCAGCTCGCTGACGCCCGGCTGATGCCGATCGGGGCACGAACCGGACGGATTGAGAGAGCCCAAGCTCGGTCAAGTCGGGCTGCGGAGCCGGCGAATGCGTCTCTTTGATCGGTGATGTCCGGTTTGGCGTCGAATCCGCGTCCGATAACGGTAGGGCAGGTGCGGGGTCCGACCCGACACCCTGAGCCCGCGCGATCAACCTGACGGAGCACGCCATGTCCATCGACTCCCGTTCCTCGAAGCAACCCGTGCCGCCGCGCGGTCTTGGTGCAAGTCTCCTTCGACCCGTGGAGGCAACCACGAAGATCGGACGATTGGCTTGCGCTCTCGTCGCTATCGTGCTGTCGGGCGTCGCCGCCGACGCGGCCCACGCCGCACGCAAAGCAACCGCGAACCCCAACAGCCATCCGGTCACGTTCACGATCACCTCGTCGCAGTGCTCGAGCGTGCCGGTGGGGGCGGACGTGCAGGGCAACGGGTTCCAGACCGACATCGCAAGGGTGCAGGTCACGGGAAGCGTCATGCGCGAGACCATCACGTCGCACGCATACGGCACGGCCATAGACCAATTGGGCAATACCTACGTCTGGAGCTACAGCGCGGAGCAAAACGCCACGAGCTCGGATGGGCAGAACTGGGCTGGCTCGCTTGTGGATCACTTCTCGCTCGCAGGCAACGGGCCGGTGCACATCGTGGCGGGGTTCGTCGGCAGCATCACGTACAGCGCGACCACGTTCACCATCACGCCCAGCACCGTGATCGGCGATCCGATCGACTTTGCCGCCCTCAGTCCCCACTGCGATCCGCTGTAGCAGATCGCCGCGGCTTCTCGGCGGGGCGCAGTGATGGGCGAGACCGGACGATCCAGCTGGCCACGTGTTGCGGCGGCGACTGCCCTCACCGCCGCTGTGGCCTGCACCGCTGCCGTCTGGTTGGACCACGCTCAGGCCGCGGGCAACGCTGCCAGCGATCTCGACCAGCTTCTCACTGCGGTGCTGCAGCGCAGCGGCTTCACCGGCACCATCGAGGCGTCGCTGCCGGCGCGCCTCGGCCGGCCCGTGGACGCGCGATTGGCCGACCTCGGACGGCTCCTCTTCTTCGACTCCCTGGGCGCCTTGCACGACGACAACAGTTGCGCGGGCTGCCATGCGCCGGCCACGGGCCTGGGCGACAGCCAGTCGATCGCCGTCGGCATCCAGAGCAACGGGTTGGTGGGCCGCCACCGCGTCGGGCCGCGCAATCAGCGCCGTACCCCGACCGTCGTCAACGCGGCCTTCTATCCGAACCTGATGTGGAACGGCCGCTTCTCGGCGCCTTCGGGCAACCCGTTCGACAACTCGCAAGGCTTCGCGTTTCCCTTGCCCGAAGGGGTGACGCGATTTCCCCCGCTGGACCCGGTCGTGACGCACCTGCTCATCGCGCAGGCGCACTTGCCGCCGACCGAACTCGTTGAGGTTGCCGGCTTCACCGGCACACGGGGCACCATCGGTCCACGCTTCGATGCGTTCGACGATGGCCTGGGAGGCAGGATCCCGCTGCCGGACGCCAGCGGCTTTCGCAACGAGCCGATCCGCCAGGACGTGCTCGCGCGACTGAACGGCAATGCGAATTACCGCCTGCGCTTTGGCGACCTGTTCCCCGTCGTCCAGGCCGGCGCGCCGATCGACTTCACGATGTTCGGCCGCGCGATCGCCGAGTTCGAGTTCAGCGTCGTGCGCGCGAACGCACCCATCGACCGCTTTGCTCGTGGCGATCACGCGGCGATGAACGCGGCCGAGAAGCGCGGTGCGCTCGTGTTTTTCGGCAAGGGACGCTGCGTCGCATGCCACGCGGTGGCAGGCGCGTCGAACGAGATGTTCAGCGACTTCCGCATGCACAGCATCGGCGTGCCGCAGATCGCGCCGCGCTTCGGCGTCGGTCTGGGCAATGTCGTCTTCGACGGGCCTGGCGAAGATGAGGACTTCGGGCTCGAACAGATCACCGGCGATGCGTCCGACCGGTACAAGTTCCGCACGTCACCGCTGCGCAATGTGGCCCTGCAGCCGGCGTTCTTCCACAACGGCGCCTTCACGCGGCTGGAGGACGCGGTCCGGCATCACCTGGACGTGGTTGCATCGGCCAGGGGCTACGACCCCCGGCGCGCCGGGGTGGGCAAGGATCTGCAACGGATCGGCCCCATCGAGCCCGTGCTGGCCTTCATCGATCCCGAGCTGGCGCGCCCGATCCTGGTGACCCCGTCCGAGTTTGAGGATGTGGTCCGGTTCGTGCGCGACGGCTTGCTCGACCCCCGCGCGGGCCCGCGGCAGCTGTGTGCCTTGATTCCCGATGCCCTGCCCAGCGGCAGGCCGCTGCTGAAATTCGAAGGCTGCGAGGGCCAGCGCTGAATTCGTCTGCTGGCGACAGCAGCACCTGGACGCTGTCGGCGGTGCTGCCGATGGCGTCGCGATGATCGGCACGGCTATCTGCGCGCCAGCCGTTTCTCCAGCGCGAGCAGCGGCGCCTTGTAGTACGGGCTGACACCCGGCTGCTGCGTGAAGGCCTGCCGAGCCAGCTCGGCCAGTTCCACGGCACGTCGATGGTCGCCGGCATCCAGGGCGCACAAGCCGGTCGTGGCGCGCCAGCGCGCGAGCCCCGAGTGCAGCGCGGAGGAATCCTCGGCGAGCTTCTGGGTATGCGTTTCCATCAGCGGCAACCCGTCGCGCCACCTTCCGAGTGAGCACAGCGCCGCGCCACGCAGCAGGCGCCGGTCTTCGTACGTGAAGTCCTCGATGTCGCCGTGATCCGGCGGCAGCAGCGCCAGCGCGGCAGCCGGGTCGCCGCGGTCGAGCTTGACTCTCGCTCTCGCGATCGCCAGGGACTCGGAAGACCACAGGCTCTCTTTCTTCGCCGATCGCCACGCCGGAGCGACGGGCGGTGCCGAGGCCAACACGGCCTCGGCCTCTTCGAAGCGCCCCTGCATGCTGAGGTTGCGCGCCAGCAGGGTGTAGCGAAAGACCATGAACGATGTGTTGCCCTCGACGACCTTTCCGAGCTCGAGCGCTTCCCGAAGGTGTCTGTCCGCTTCCTCGTGCTCACCCCGATCCATAGCCAACACACCGAGCCAGTTCGCGGCGAAATAGTGCGTACTCGGCGCCTCCGTCTGCGAGCGTCGCACTGGAACCGATGACGCGAGGAGCGCACGGGCGGGTTCGAGGACGCCCCCCTGTAAGTACACCGTTGCGAGGGCGAAATCGACCCGTGCGCGGATGGACTCGGGAACGCGGGAAGACGGCTCGTCGAAGCGATTCTTGATGCGCGACAGCGTGGCAAGCGCCTCCTCGAACGAGATCATCCGCTTGGCCTCAGTGGTCGACATGCTGTACATGCTGCTCGTCCACCCCGCCTCGACGAGTGCGGCTCCGATGTCGTCCGCGCCTCCCAACGCACGCATCCCCGCGAGCGCGGCAGCGAACTGTCGTTTCGACGCCTCCAGCTCCCCGACCGCCATGAGGGCGCCCGCAAAGCTGCGGCGGACGTCGATGGCAAGGCGCGACTGCGGACCTTCGGCGCGCAAGGCGGCGTCGATCGCGCGTTCGTAGAGGGGCAGCGCGAGATCGTATCGAGTGCTGCGTCGATGGAGCTCCGCCCGCACCCAGTCGGCCCTGGCAGATTCGAGCGCCATTGCGCCTCCGCCACCTTTCAGCACCGCGTCGACGATTTCGAGCTCGCTTTTCGCGGCCCCGTCGCGCGATTGCGCCATCAGCACGGCGATCAGTGCAAGGCGGGCTTCGACACCGAGCTTCGGGTTGGCCTGCGCGACGACGATCGCGCGGCGCGCGCGCAGCTCGGCGTCGGCCAGCTTGCCCTGCTGCTCCAATGCTCTGGCGAGCAGGATCAGCGCGCGGGCCTGGTCGTCGGCGCCCGCATCCAGCAAGGCGAGCGCCGCGATCTGCTTGGTCGCGTACTCCTCGGCCAGCTGCGGGCTCGACATGTCGGCGAAGATGCCGCCGACGACGCCATACAGCTCGGCCTGCAGACGCGGCTGTCCCGCGAACTTGCTGTCGATGAGACGCGCTCCGCGCTCCAGCAGCATCTGCGCCGGCAACTGCCGCAATTCGTTGTTCGCCGGGTTGTCGTTCGCGTTCACCCTGAACAAGTCGACGACGAAATCCTTCACGACGCGCGCCTGCTCGGCTGCCTCGTCCGCCCTGCGCGCCTGCACCAGAGCGGCGGCTGCGCCCAGGAGCACCGCGCCCAGCACCGCGGTCACGGCAGCGAAGCCGACCCGATTCCGCAGCGCCGCCTTGCGGAGTCGATACCAGGCAGTGTCCGGCTGGGCCAGCACCCGTTCGCCCTTCAGGTGCCGCTCGATGTCCTGCGCGAGCGCGTCGGCGGTGGCGTAACGCGACGCCGGCACGCGCTTGAGCGCCTTGCCCAGGATGGCGTCGATCTCGCCGCGCAGCGCCCCGGCGGTGGCCTTGTCCTGCGCTCGGCTGCTGGCCGGCGGCGGCTCGCCTTCCAGCACTGCCGCCTCGAGCGCTGCCGCGCTCGTGGCCTGGAACGGCAGCCGTCCGGTCAGAAGCTCGTACAGCAACACACCGAGCGAGTAGACGTCGGCTGCCACCGTGATCGTCTCGCCCTGGATCTGCTCGGGCGACGCGTAGCGCGGCGTCAGGACGCGACCCTGCTCCTGCGTCAACGCCGGGTCGCCGGGCGTCGCTTCGTGCAGCAGCTTGGCGATGCCGAAGTCGAGCAGATGCGCCTCGCCGTCGGCGGTGACGAGCACGTTGGAGGGCTTGAGGTCGCGGTGCACCACCAGTCGGCCGTGGGCATAGGCCACCGCGCGTGCCACCTGCAGGAACAGGCGCAGTCGCTCGGGCACGCCGAGCGCCTTCGCTTCGCACCAGGCGTCGATCGGCTGCCCGTCGATGTGCTCGAGCGCGAGGTAGGGCCGGCCCGCTGCGTCGACGCCGGCGTCGTAGAGCCGCGCGATGTTCGGGTGCTCGAGCAGCGCGCCGATATCGCGCTCGCGCGCCATGCGCTCGGCGAGGCCGGAGCCCCACGCCAGGCGCGGCAGCTTGAGCGCGACCTGCCGCTTCAGGCTCCCGTCGGCGCGCTCGGCCAGCCACACCGCGCCCATGCCGCCGCGCCCCAGCTCGCGGATCAACCGGTACGGGCCGACGAGGTCTGCGGGCCGGGCCACCGTTTCATCAACCGCGCCACCCTGGAGCTTCGGCCCGTCGGACATAAAACCGGCGTGGCTTTGCGACCGATGTTCGGCCAGCATCTCGCGCAGCTGCGGCAGCAGGTGTCGATCCGACTCGGGCAGCGACGCCAGCCAGCCTTCGGCCTGCTCGGGTTCGAGGTCGAGCGCGGTGTCGAGCAGGCGGCTCAGGCTCGAAAGATCGGCGAGACTGTTCGGCATGGTGCGGGCCCGGTCGCGGTGTCCCGGTGTACGGACGATTCCAACGCCCGAACCGGACACGGCGCTAGGTTTTCAGCGCACTCATCAGCAGCAGGCGGGCCTTGTCCCAATCGCGCCGCACCGTTCGCTCGGTCACTCCCAGGACTTCGGCGATCTCGAGCTCGGGATAGCCGCCGAAGTAACGCATCTCGACTACCTGTGCCAGGCGAGGCTCGGCCTGTTCGAGCGCGAGCAGGGCTTCGTGGACACGCAGGACCTCGTCCTCGCCGCTCGGCAGCTCGGCAGCGACCTGAGTGTCGAGCGTCAGCTCGCTCAGGTCGCCGCCGCGCCGCTGCGCCTGCCGCTCGCGCACGGCATCGACGATGACCGAGCGCATCACCCTGGATGCATACGCGAAGAACGCACTGCGGTCTTCGATCCGCAATTCGCCGACCTTCACGAAGCGCAGATACGACTCGTGCACCAGCGCGGTCGTCTCGAGGAAGGTATTGCGCCCGCCGTCGCGCAGCCGTGAGCGTGCGAGCTTACGCAGCTCGGAGTAGGCGGCCGCGAACAAGTCGTCGCGCGCCGCGAGGTCACCGTCAGCGACCTTCTGGATCAATTCCGTGAGACTGCGCATGCGACCCGACTCCTCTGGCGGTCTCGTGCCGCATTGGGGCACAAACCCAACGGATTGAGAAGGGCCGTGCCCGGTCGGGTGGGGCTGCAAAGCCATCGATTTGCCTCGTGATCGGTGATGTCCGGTTCGACGTCGAATGCGCGTCCGATCAAGGGAGGCAGGTGTGGAGTTCGATCCGACACCCCGAGCCCCCGCGATCAACCTGACGGAGCACGCCATGTCCATCGACTCCCGTTCCACGAAGCAGCCCGTGCGGCCGAGCTACCCGCAATCCTCGCGTGCCGCGAAAGCCGCGATGGCCCTGGTCGCCGTGCTCGTCGCCAGCACGCTGCTTGGGGGCATGCTGAGCATGTTCGAGATGCGCGCAGAGGCGACGGCGATGGCTCAGGCGTCGGTCAAGACCCAGCCGGCAACCGATGGACTTGCTGTGCGCAAGGTCGATTCAGGGCCACGCGGCTGAACCGACGACGCAGGCACGGCACCGCAAGCCACCTTCTGGAGATCGACCATGAACCGTACCCTCGCCGTCTTGATCCCGCTCACCGCCTCTCTGTGCATCGCGCCGTTCCTGGCGCACGCTCAGGACGCCCAGGTCACCACACCCACCACGATCTCGAGCGCCGAATGTTCGCTCGCAGCACACCTGTCGTCGTTGCAGGGTCGCATCGTCGACAAGGCGGCGCAGGGCACCGTTCCACTGCGCCAGTTCGTCTGGAGGACTCGGATGATCTACCAGCTCGATACGATGGAAACCGTCGCGTGGCTCGACCAGCGGCGTGCGCTGCTGGCGGCTTGCGAGCAACGCTCCGCGCGAATCGACCCGATGGCCGCAGCGCGCCAATAGAACTGGCGCGAGTCGGCCACGCGACGCACTGGCGCGGTCAACACGTCGGCGCCCTCCGGGTAGCCCGTTCGGGCCTACGCGCAGCATCACCGCGACGGATCTGCCTCTTCGCCGATGTGCCGTAGGCCGCTTTTTTATGGCGCAGTCCTTCCATCGTTGCGGCATGCAGGTGCGATCGCGAACCCAGACGCCGCAGGCAAATCCTTACGGAACGGTGGACCGTGTCCGGCGACCGCTCTAGTTCTGACTACGCGGAAATCGAACACCAGGAAGATCATCGCGCGCGACTCGTACACGCGGACTGGAGCGAACGGCGCTCACGTTCGCGGCGTTGCGAGCTCGTCAGTCAGGTCGCGGTCAGCGAAGCCGATCCAAACTCTGTGCGCTCGACGGCGGTCTTGCGGTCATGCTGCCGGCGTCGCGCAACATCGCAGGCCACTCGCGATACGTCGCCTACGGCGTATCGTGTCGACCGACAACTTCGGGAGACGCAGATGCCGCCAAAAGGGCCTCCACCGCGGACCGGACGTCAACCCGCTCAGCGTGTCGCAGCTCCCCCCACGCAGACGAAAACGAAGCGGCTGTCGCCGGCCTATGCGCTGGCCTGGCTGCACCTGATGCCGGATTCGGCCTTTCCGATTCGCTCTCGGGACGACATGGCCACCAAGATCTCGGCGTTGCTGTTCACGCGCCCGACGAGCGAAGCTCAGGGGGCCGGCCACGGCCTTCCCGTCGGAGCGCAGCAGAAACCTGGTGAAAGGAAGAGGGCGCGCTGAGCTCGTTCGCCAAGGGAGGGACATCCATGGGCCTCTGGTATCAGAACAGCTATACGGACCCGGTCTATGTCGCGATCCTGTGGTTCGACTCGGGCTGCAGCGGGCAGCCCTGGCGCAAGAGCGGCTGGTACCAAGTCGCGCCGGGCTCGTCGGTCGAGATCGTCGGCGCGAGCCTGAAGACGATCCCCGACTCCAATTTCGCCTGGTTCGCGCAGGCCGATTGGGCCGATGGGCCGTGCTGGTCGGGCGATCCGGCGCACAACTGGTACGCGATCCCGCACAACGCTGCGTTCAGTCAATGCTATTCGGACAACAGCGGCTGCAACGCGGCCTATCCGTTCAATGCGGCGACGCTCGCCAGGTCGTCGGTCGACGCGACCGTCGTTCTCCTCCAGCCCGGTGTGGCCGGCCGCGGCTTCCAGGGCTGTTCCTACGTCATGGCAGGGCAGCCAACTGCCCACCTCCTGAACTTCACTGTCCCATCGCAGCTGGAGTCACTCTGGTGCTGGGCCGCCGTCGCGACCGGCGTGGCCCACTACTACAACACCGCCAGCACGGTCACCCAATGTCAAGTCGTCAACAACCAGCTCGGACGGACCGATTGCTGCAGGAACCCCGGCTCCAGCAATTGCAATGTCACCGGCTTCGTGGACAAGGCTCTCACCTTTGTCGGTCATCTCAAGTCCGAGCAAAGCTCCGCGGCGACCTATTCCGCCATTTCCGAAGCGGTCATCGCCGGAACGCCGCCCTGC
>Ga0207706_10002337_pt1 | contig 18519 bp, 17 predicted proteins | sample KBSC53metaG_FD_184318 | JGI IMG/M metagenome (GOLD analysis project Ga0207706, IMG submission 184318) | Corn rhizosphere microbial communities from Kellogg Biological Station, Michigan, USA - KBS C5-3 metaG (SPAdes) (version 2) | ecosystem: Host-associated > Plants > Roots > Rhizosphere > Soil ... | reverse complement strand
GACAGCTGGCCTTCCGTGAGTGGCCGCAGGGTCGGGGGAGTCTCTCCAAAAAAATTTCGATACTCAGCGCGAGCGCCACCTGCAGCCACTCGTCGACGGGGTCGGTGCGGGCGAGCAGGAGACCTGCTGCAACAAAATCCGCGATGAGCCAGAAATTCTGGAACAGCGGGTCACACGGAGCAGCGGAAACAGCGAAGAAAAGTCGTTGCAGTTCTCCGTTGCTCCGGTCTCCTCCGCTGCTCCGTGCGACCCCAGCAGACCCGATCCGGCATCGATCCGTACATCCACGCTGGGAGCACGGTCGTCCGATGCTTTCGCCGCGCGAGGCGTTGCCGTTCGCGGGTGATACGAACGAATTCAGCCCGGCGAGCCCAGGATGCGCCGCACCTCGGCGAGCAGTTCCAGCGGCGTGCAGGGCTTGGCGGCGTAGGCGGTGAGCCCTTCGGCCCGCAGCTGCTCGCGCTCGTCCTCCGACGGCACGGTGCTGAGGGCGAGCAGCGGCACCCGCGCGGTCGCCGCCTCGGCGCGGAAGGCGCGCACCACCCGCAGCGCCTCGCCCTGTGGCGGCGTGACCGCCAGCACCACCAGGTCGGGCGGCGCCTGGCGCGCGACGCTCAGCGCTTCACCGGCGCACGCGGCCACCGTCACGGCAAAGCCGCCATGGCGCAGGATGGTGGCGTAGATCGCGCGGCAGTCGTCGCTGGAATCGACGAGCAGCACCTTGGGGGTGGACACTGCTGTGGCGGGGGAGGGTAAGGCGATGCGGAGCTCAGCAGAGCAAAGATTTAAACGATCCCGGGTAGAAAACAAGAGTTTTGATCAATCCCCCGGAACATTGCGCATCGTAACGACTTCCGAGCGGTCATCTCCGGCATTGCGCGAGCAGCCGGTTCGTCGTTCTCACGCAGAGGAAGCAGGGAAGCAGAGGCAGCAGAGAACGACCGGGCTGTCCTCTGCTGCCTCTGCTTCTGACTTCGTCCGCTCCGGAAATCAGACGGGCGGGGTGCGCGGCGAGACCAGGGTGCCGAAGCCGCTCTCCTCGGCGATCTCCAGCACGTAGCGCTCGTCGGCCGGCTTGCGCAGCCAGGGAAAGAAGAGGACGGGGACGGGGGCCAGGAGATCGCGCAGCGTTTCCAGGTTGGTGCTCTCGGCGATGCCGGGGGGGTCGGGGTCCTGGGTGTTGAGCACCACCCCGCGCACGCGCAGCCCGGCGTCGTGCGCGGCGCGCACCGTGAGCAGGGCGTGGTTGATGGCGCCCGGCTTGTTCCCCGCCACCACCACCAGGTCCAGGTCCCACTGCACGAACAGCCCGTCGTACGCCACGTCGCGGGTGAGCGGCACCAGCAGCCCGCCGGCGCCTTCCACCAGGATGGCGTCGCGCCCCTCGCACAGCGCGCGGAAGGCTTCGTCCAGTGCGTCCAGATCCACCGTGGTGCCGCCGCGGGCGGTGGCCACCCACGGCGCCAGCGGCTCCTTCAGCAGCAGGGGGCGGACGCGCTCGATCGGGTCCTCGCCGCCCGCGGCGTCGCGCAGGCGGGCGGCGTCGCTGCGGGGGTCGCCGGGGCTCACCCCCGTCTCCACCGGCTTCATCGCGGCCACGCGCAGCCCGCGCGCCCGCATCAGCCGCAGCAGCACGGTGGAAACCAGCGTCTTCCCCACCCCCGTGTCGGTGCCCGTCACGCCCAGGCGGATCATCGTGCCTCCAGGAATCGGCCGATCACGTCGTACACGTTGTCCACCTGGCCGGGTGTCACGCAAGAGGGAGGCATCCGGTACGCGGTGCTCCCCGGCGGCGGCGGCAGCACGCCCTCGCCCGGTACGAACGCCTCCAACTCGCGCGCCACCTCGGCGCCCGCGCCGGCGTTCCGGGCGCGAGTGGTGGGCGCCGGCCGGACCGCTCGCGCGCGAGGCTCGTCCGTGCATCCGTTTCCAACGACGGCGGCTCCAGGTGCGCAGCGGTGCGCGCCCGGAGCCGCGGTCTGGATCGACGGCGTCAACGCCGCTCGCCGGTGGGGCTGTTCACGGCCAGCGCCATGCACCGGCCGCCGCCCAGCGGCAAGAGCGGCCCGCGGCGGTCGGGGTCGGGCCGGGGCCCGCCTTCGGCACCCGCTCGTTCACGAGCGCCGAGGGAACCCGCGCGTGGCGGCGGAAGAGCAGCCCCCGCACCCCGCCCACCACTCCGCCGAACACCGCGCCCGCCGCCGCCGGGCCGGGCGACGGGATCGGTGCGCACTCCGGCCGCCGCTCGGCCAGCGCGGCGGCATACACCGCGCCCTCCGCCGCCCCTTCCAGGGCGCCGATCAGCGCCGCCTGCGCCGGATCGTCTCCGGCAAGCGCGACGACGACCAGCGGTGGCACGGCGAGCGAGTCCGTGCCCGGCAGCGGCAGCGGGCGGGGAAGCGGCTGCGGAACCCCCTGCGCGAACGCCGCCCCTGGCGCAACCACCAGGGCGAGTGCGATGATGATCACCTTGTTCATGTGCCACTTCCTTTCCTCTGGAAGATGCCGCGGCGCCGCGGCGGAAGGCAAGCAGCACGTACAGAACGTTCTCGGGCGGGTGGAGGACTACGGGGCGGGGTACTTGTAAAGAGAAAATGGAGGCGTTAGGTTTTCTATAGAAGGTATCAAAACAAGGAGAATCCACATGGCGGGCAAGACGATTTCGGCCTATACCGACGCGGAGACGGCCAGCATGGTGGAGCACATCTCGAAGCTCGAGCAGCGCAAGCCGTCGCAGATCGCTGCCGCCGCGCTGGCGTTCTACGTTCGCCTTCCGGTCGAGGCGCACGCGGCGCTGCGCCGGCTCGAGGCGATCGGCACGCCCGAAGACCTCAACCTGATGCTGCGCGAGGTCACGCGCGCCATCAGCAACGCCTCGTACAACGCGGCCGTGCGGCAGTCGGGGCCGCGGGTGCGCGAAAAGTACGGCAGCGCGCTCGCAAATGAAGACGAGATCCTGCGCACGGCGGTGCTGCTGAGCGGCACCTCGCAACGCTCCCCGGGAGTGCTGCGGGTTGCCGAGCCCCGGCCCGAGCGCGACGTGCCGCCGCAAACACCCGGTAGCGAGCCCGGAGAGCCGTGAGCCCCGACATCGAGCCGCAGCCGTTCCGCATCTGCCTGGACCTGAACATCTGGTGTGCCGCGCTGCTCAGCGACGCCGCCGGGCGCCAGGGGAGCGCCACGCAGGAGCTGGTCGCGCAGGTGCGGCGCGGCGTGACCGGGTTCGGCCCCACCCAGCTGGTGATCTCGTGGGGGATGCTCAGCCGGCTGGGGGTGGTGCTGGAGCGGCTCGGCTTCAGCCGCGCCGCGGCCGAGACCATCACCGCCGGGATCGCGCTGGTCGCCCAGGTGGGGCCGGTGGAGCTCTCGCCGCTGGTGATCCTGGGCGGCACCGGGCTGGCCCCGCTCCGCGACGTGGAAGACCTGCACGTGCTCGAAGTGGCGTTCACCGGCCGCGCGCAGCTGCTGGTGACCGCCAACTTCCAGGACTTCGTCTCGTACGGCACCCTGGTGCATCAACCCGGGAAGGTGGCCGTGCAGCAGCGGGTCCGCCACGAGTTGATCATCGCGCATCCGCACGTGGCGGTGGAGTGGGCGCGCACCGGCGAGATCGAGCTCGGCGGGTCGGGCTCCGCCGGACGGGTGGATTCCATCCGCTGAACGGTTCCGCCGGGCCGCCCGCCGTCCCGCCGCGGACGACGCGTTCCGCGGCTGTCGCGCCGCCGGGTGGAAATCGCGATCCGGCGCTCACGTACAATCCGACACATTGCGCCACCGCGCGCACGGGTTCCGGCGGGAAGCCGGCCGCGTCCCCGATCCCCCGTCCCGGGGCACCGGAGGGACGGATGGGAGCGGACTTAGGCGCAGATCAAGCGGCCGGGAACCACGATCTAACGTCGCTCTGGTAGCGCTGGATGTCCGTCTCGCGTACGGCCCGATTACGCCAACGCATCGCACGCACCCTGCGCACTTTGGCCACCAGGGGTGGATAAGACTATGGCGCGGCAGGGGGTTGCGGCTTATGATACCGTACGATTTTCCTGCCACTCCGAATCCGGCGCCCTTCCCCACCCACGTCCAGCATCCCTCGGGAGTGACATGCGACCCAAGCGCCTTTCCCCCCCGGTGCGCCGCACCGCGCGCCGCTGGCGAACCCCTCCCGCCATCACCCACGGTGCCGAGGCCTACGAGGGGCTCGCCATCCTGGAAGAGGTGAAGGGACAGCTCGGATTCCTGCTTTGGCAGGTGGGCCGCGACGTGGCGCTGTGGGCCTCGTTCGCGCCCGAGCAGCGCGCCGAGCTGTTCGAGCCGGGCGCCGAGGCCACGCTGCACGGGCTGGTGCGCAGCACGGGGGTGGAGGTGCAACTGGAGAGCCCGCTGATGACGCTGGTGCGCATGGTGGGCTCGCCCGACACGGCGCGCCCCGAGTCGGTGGAGCTGGCGTGCCAGTACATCGCGCACTGGGCCGACGGCCACGGCTACGGCGCCACCGCCGTCACCTTCGCGCAGGCGGCGGCCATGACGGTGCCGTTCGACGCGGGCGCCGCGTACGCGGTGGGCCGCCTGGCCAAGCGCCGCGCCGAGTTCTCGCGCGCCGAGACGTGGTACCGCCGCGCCATCGCGCTGGCGCGGCAGAGTGGCGACTGGAGCAGCTACGCGCTGGCCTTCTCGGGGCTGGGGAACCTGTACATGCAGCGGGGGAGCATCCCCGCTGCGCGGCGCTTCCACCTGCGCGCGCTGAAGGCCGCGCGCCGCCACTCGATGCGCTCGATCCAGGGCTCGGCGCAGCACGACCTGTTCGTGATCGCCGCCGGGCACAACCACCTGGACGAGGCCGAGCGGTACGCCCGCGGCGCCTTCGAGAGCTACGGCCCCGAGCACCCGCGGCTGCCGGCGCTGGCCAACGACATCTCGTACTTCTGGCTCGAGCGCGGGCACTTTGCCCCGGCGCTCACGGTGTTCGAGGCGCTGCTGCCGCACATGTCGCGGCAGGAAGACCGGCTGGTGGCGCTGGCCAACATCGTGCGCGCGGCGGCCGGCGCCGGCGAGCGGCGCCAGTTCGAGCAGATGTGGGACGAGGTGTGGGACGCCCTGTCGCGCGACGAGGCCGCCGAGAACACCTCGCAGGTGCTGCTGGAGCTGGCCCACGGCGCCGCGCAGCTGGGCGAGTTCGAGCGGGCCGAGCGCGCGGCCGAGCGGGCGGTGCGCACCGCCCGCGAGCGCGGCGAGAGCAAGGCGCTGCTCACCGCCGAAAGCGTGCTCGACTCGGTGCGCCGCACCCGCGGCGCGCGCGTGCGGGCGGCCGCAGCGCCCCGCCCGCAGGCGCCCGAAGAGACGGAGCTGTTCGCGACGGACCTGGTCCGCTCGCTCAACGCGTCGCTGGTCACCCGCTGACGCATTCGCGGCGCGGCTCCCAGGCCCGGGAGCCGCGCCGCGCACCAGGACCGGACCCGGCGCAGGGCGGCGGAGCGCGTCCGCCGAGCGGTACCGAAAGACACACCTCCGCACCTGCCGAGACACCCAACCCTCTCTCCACTGGCTGGCCATCATGAAGATCGCCGCACGTCCCCTGCTGGTTCTGCACGGCAACGAGGAGTTCCGCGAGCGCGTGCGCAAGGTCGCGGGTAAGGAGTACACCTTCCAGTCGGTGCCCGACTGGCCCAGCCTGGAAGAGGCGGTGCGCGACTCGCCGCCCTCGGCGCTGGTGGTGGTGAACCCCTACGAGGACTCCAACGGCCGCGCCGGCCCGAGCCCCTCGCTGCGCTCGCTGCTGGTGGAGTTCCCCTCCACCGCCGTGTTCGCCGCGCTGGAGGTGAAGCCCGAGCGGATCGACGACCTGCGCACGCTGGGCAAGTGGGGCGTGGTGCAGGTGATCAGCATCGGCCACGACGACACGCCGCAGGCGCTGGTGCAGCGCTTCCGCGCCAGCCAGGGGCGGCCGCTGAAGGCGCTGCTGGAGAACACGCTGCCGCCCGACACCCCGGGGCGCGCCCGCGCCATCGTGGACGCGGCCGCCGAGGTGGTGGCGGTGGGCGGCCACGGGCGCGACCTGGCGCGTTCGCTCCAGCTCTCCCGCCGCACGCTGCTGCGCTGGTGCGAGCGCGCCGAGCTGCCGCCCCCGCGCAAGCTGCTGGCGTGGATGCGCATCCTGCTCGCCTGCGAGCTGCTGGACGACCCGGGGCGTACGGTGCTGTCGGTGGCGCACGCCTGCGGGTACTCCAGCGACAGCGGGCTGCGCCGCGTGACGCAGAAGTTCGTGGGCAGCAGCCCCACCGAGCTCCGCCGCCGCGGCGCCTTCGCGCGGGCCAGCAAGGTGTTCCTGGAATCGCTGTCGAAGTATCGCACGCAGCAGCCGTTCTGAGAGCCGGAACGGGTGCGTGAGTGCGCCGGTGCGTGATACCAGATCCGCCTGAGTCGTTTACCGACGGACGGGCGATGCCTCACGCGGAGTCATCGGAGTCAGCAGAGAAGCACTGGCTTTTCTGCTGGCTCGGTTGACTTTGCGTGAGACATCCGGCGTGGATGGCGCCGTCGGCGTGCAGATACAACTCGCCATACGGTCCACGCATCGGATGTCGAGGGTGCCCGTGGGAAGCCATTCCCGCGCCGGAGAAGCCTCGCGCGGTTTGCGAGGCTTCGTGTGGCTGTAGGCTCGTGGCTTCAGCCGCCCTTCACGGGGGTGGGGCTCAGCAATACGGACTCCACCTCGCATCGCACGTCCGCGAAGGCTTCGTCGTCCAGTACGGGCGCGGCGGAGGAAGTGGCGAGCGGCTGATCGAGCTGGACCCACGAGACGCAGCCTTCGTAGGCAGCGGTGTGGGGGATCTCGCGCCGCGCGGGGAGGGCGTGGGCGCGCACCAGGATCACGTGCAGATACGGCTTGCCACGGTAGTCGAAGCGGGCCTTCAGCGTCTCGGGCGAGAAGGGCTGCAGGTCACCCAGGCGCTCCAGCGCGGCGAGGTCCTCCACCTTCCAGTGCGCTTCGACGGTGCAGAAGACCCGGAGCGGCACCGTGCGGTCGGGAAAGCGCGGCGTGTCGCCCAGGTGGCCGCGGAAGGCGTCGCGCAGCTCGCGCTCGTTCTGGTGCCAGCCGGTGGGGAAGATCCAGAAGCCGCGGTGTTCCACCTGGAAGTCGCCGCGCTTTTCGTAGATGCCGCCCTTGCGAACCAGCACGCTCAGGCGGCCGCCGGCCAGCGCGTCTTCGATCGCGGCCCACTCCTTCAGCGCGACGGCGCTCTCCCCCTCCATCATCCCGCCCGCTCGAACGGCAGCCGCGCCACCGTGGCCGCCGTGCCCTCGGCCGTGCCGACGCGGACGGTGGCGCCGGGCTCCACTTCGCGGCGCACGTAGCCGAGCGCGACCGTCTGCCCCAGCATCGGCGAGAAGGCGACGCTGGTCAGCCAGCCGGCGTCCTTCCCGGTCTCGGGGTTGATCAGCCGCGTGCCGGGGGCGGGCGCCGGCGCATCGCCCAGCAGCAGGCCGCGCAGGTGCTTGTTCACGTGGCCGCGGTGCGCGATGCGGACGATCACCTCCTGCCCCGTGTAGCACCCCTTCCCGAACGAGATCGCGCGCTCCATCAGCCCCGCCTCCTCGAACGCCTCGGTGGGGATGACGTCTTCCGTGAGGTCGGCGCCGTAGCGGGGCCGGCCCGCCTCGATGCGCAGCGTCTCGATCGCGCCGAGCCCCACCGGCCGCGCGCCCGCCTCCGCAAGCGCCGCCCACAGCGCCGGCGCCGCATCGGCGGCGACGAACAGGTCGAACCCGTCCTCCAGACCGACGTAGCGCGTCGCCGCCACCATCACCGGCGCGCCGCCCAACGCCGTCTCGGCGTGCGCATCCTCGCCGCGCGGCGGGTCGATGCCGAGCACACGGCCCACGATCTCGCGTGCCTGGGGGCCGAAGACGCCGAGCTGTGTCAAGCCGTCCGTGGCGTCGGCCCACTTCGCGAACATCGGGGGGACGAACTTCCTGAGATGCTCGCGCGTGCCGGCCAGCGCCTCGCGCGGAAGCTCGATCAACACCTCGACACCGGTCGGAAGCTCACGCCGGAAGATGCGCAGCTCGGCGACGGTGCGGCCCTTGGGCGTGAGCATCGCCGCGTAGACGCCCTGGCCCGGCACCGCCTTCAGCAGGTCGTTGGTGACGAGCCCGTGGATCATCTTCACGGGATCCTTGCCGAACATGCGGATGCGCGCCCGGTCGCCGCGCTCCGCCATCCCGGCCGCCCGGCGCACCGCCGCGTACTCGCCCGCCTGGTCGCCGTAGTGCCGCGCCACGCGCCGCCCCGCGACCTCCGTCCACACCACACCGGCGGCGTCCTGCTGCGCGCGGAGCGGGCTCTCGCTCGGCGGCGCGTCCTCTGCCGGTGCGGGTGCGCTGGGTATCGAATCAACCATCGTGACGATTTGCTGGAGGTAGATCGTCCTGCCGTTGAAGTCCGCGCAGGCGGACGGCGTGCCGTCGTAGCCGCGAGTTCACTCGCAAACTCGCGAGATTTCTCCGCCGCGACAACGTTCGCGGCCCGATCGGCCAGCCGGAACGACAACGGCCGCGCCACACCGGCACGGCCGTGATACCCCGTCGCTCGCGGCCGGTGCGGACGCGCTACATCAGCGCCGAGGTGGAGCGGCTGTCCTTCACCACCTGCTCGAGCTTGCACTGGCGCGGGTCTTTGTCGGGGCGCCAGCGGAGGAAGCGGGTGCCGTGGCGGAAGCGGCCGCCGCTGAAGTGGTCGTACTGCACTTCGACGACGAGCTTGTTGGCCAGCGGCTCCCACTGCGTCGATCGCTCGGTGCTCCAGCGGCTGGGCCCGCCCGGCGCGCTGCCGGTGAAGCCCGGCGCCTGCCGCAGCTTCTCCAGCCTGGGCGTCAACTCCGCGCGCTCTTCCTCGGGGATGGCGCTGCAGAAGCCGACGTGGTGCAGCCGGCCGTCGTCGGTGTACAGCCCCAGCAGCAGCGAGCCCACGATCGGCTTCTTCTGCGCGTAGCGGAAGCCGCCCACCACGCAGTCGGCCGTGCGCAGGTTCTTCACCTTCACCATCGCGCTGCGGTCGCCGGACATGTAGGGCGCGTCGAGGCGCTTGGCCATCACGCCGTCCAGCCCCTTCACGCCGCCGCAGAGCCAGTCGCGCGCCCGCGCCTCGTCGGTGGTGGCGCGCGAGAGGCGGATGCGATCCTGGCCCTCGAAGAACTGCTTCGCGAACGCCTCCAGTTTTCCGCGCCGCTCCGACAGCGGCTTGTCGGTCAGCGGCCCGCCGCGCGCGCCCAGCAGCTGGTCGAACACGACGAAGACGGCGGGGTGCGCGGCGGCCAGCTTTTGCACGCGGCTGGCGGCGGGGTGAAGCCGGAGCTGCAATTCCTCGAACGAGAGCGAGTCACCCACCGGCACCACGATCTCGCCGTCGAGCACGAAGCGGCTGGCGCGCAACGATCGCAGCGTCTCCACCACGTCGGGAAAGTAGCGCGCGAGCGGCTTGCCGGCCTTGGAGCGCAGCTCGACCTCGTCGCCCTCGCGGAAGGCCAGGCAGCGGAACCCGTCCCACTTGGGCTCGTACTGCCATCCCTCGCCAGACGGGATCTCCGCCTGCGATTCGGCCTCCATCGGCGCGTAGTCCAGCGGGATCGGAAGGTCCATGCGTGCTCGCCTCGGTTTCCGCTCTGTTCGCTCACATCCCGACGGTCTCATGCCGGGCAAGGCCGCGCCGCGGCACATTCGCCTCGCTGCTCCGATCCGATCACACCCGCCATGCCTCTCCGCCCGCACGATCCCCAACCATGTCATCCTGAGCGCGACCACACGGTGCGGCGGCCGCCGCGATGGCCGCAGCGCGAAGGATCTATCACCGACGGAGCGCTACCCTCGGCCGTATCGCACCGACTGGCTATGGATCCTTCGGCCTGCGGACATCATTGCAGGCGCGGTTCGGCCGTGGCCGGCCTCAGGATGACATCCAACTGCTTGCGCAGCTTTGCGATTCCGCCGCGCGCGTCCTGTCAACCTGGTCAGATCGCCCGTTCATCCCAACCGCTCAGATCAGTTTCGACAGGTCGAAGCGGCCGCGGTTGAGCAGGAGCGGACGGTACAGGTCGCCCAGTTCGGCCACGCGCGCGGGGACGTTCTGGAGCGTGAAGTCCTCGATCTCGATGCCGTCCTCCACCTCTTCCCACGTCACCGGCGTCGACACCGTGGCGCCGGGCTTGGCGCGGACGGAGTAGACCGAGGCGAGGGTGCGGCCCCAGGCGTTCTGGTTGTAGTCGACCAGTACCCGGCCGGCGGGACGGTTGGCTACGCGGTACTCGGCGGTGACGATGTGGGGGTAGAGCTGCTCCATCGCCTGGGCGAAGCGCTTGGCGAAGCCCCACACCTGCTTCTGCAACGGGCCGTGCACGATGGGGACGTAGACGTGGATCCCCTTGCTGCCGGTGGTCTTGGGGTAGCTCTTCATCCCCAGCTTCGCGAGGTTGTCGCGCACGTGCAGCGCCACCTGCCGCACCCGCGCGAAGTCGGCGCCGGGGACGGGGTCCAGGTCGAAGTGCACGTAGCCGGGCCGGTTGTGGTCGTCACAGACGCCGTACCACTGGTTCAGGTCGATGCACCCCAGGTTCACCACCCACAGCAGCGACGCCACGTCGTTGACGATGGGGAAGTCGATGATGCTCTTGGACTTGTGTTCGATGGCGCAGGTCTTCAGCCACGCGGGCGCGCCGGATGGCGTGCGCTTCATGAAGAAGAACGGGCCGTTCCAGCCGTTGGGGTAGCGCTTCATCACCATCGCCCGGTCGCGCAGGTGGGGAAGCAGCCATTTCGAAACCGAGAGGTAGTAGCGCAGCAGGTCGCCCTTGGTGATCCCCAACTCGGGCCAGAACGGCTTGTGCAGGTTGGTGAGCTTCACGATCCGTCCGCCCACCTTCACTTCGCACGCCTTGCCGCGCTCAGGGATCAGCTCCGGCCCCGCGTCGGCGTCGCGCACGTTGGATTGCGCGGCGGCGGCGGACGCGGGCTTGCGGATCCCCGCGGGCTTCGGCTTGGGGCGGGATGATGCGGCGCGGGTGCGTGCGTCCGGACTCATCGGCGTGGCGTTCGGGTTCATCGCGTGCGATCGGCGGACGGAGTGCGCAACAACCCTGCCGGTGCGTACAGGCGGCAGGAGCGGCGGTGTGCTTTCCCGGCGGATGATCCGATCGTCCCGCGGCGCCCGCACCCCGGATTGAAATCCGAGGCTACAACGGCCCGAAGTCCGCCTTCGCGGACTCCCACGCGGGGATCCGCGCGAACGGCGGCCACACGCGCGGGAGCCGGCGTAACAGCCTCGCGCAGTTTGCGAGGCTTCCCGTCGTCGTTGCTGCGGCTTCAGCCGCCGGTGCGATGCTGCGGTGACGAAAAAATCCCTCTCCCGATTGGATCATCAGGAGAGGGATCGCCATTCGTGCGGAGACGAGGCGGATCTATCGTGCCTTGCCCGGCCCGCCGCCGCGCTTCTGCTGGCGCTTCTGCATCTTGCGCATTTCGCCCTGCATGAACTCCTGCGCCTTCTGGCGCTGCTCCAGGTGGCGCTTCATCTGCTCGCTCTGCTTCAGCTTGGCGCCCTCGGGGCCCTTGTAGCGCGAGCGGTTCATCAGGCTGTTCACCACCCGCAGCACCGGCCCGGTGATGTACTTCACGATGAACGCGCGCCCCTTCTTCCCCTCCTTCTCCATCTGCTGGACCGCGAAGGGGAGCGCCTGCAGGTTGTCCTGCACGGTGCGGTGCATCTCGGCGGCGGTGCGCTTCTTCTTTTTCTTCTTCTCGGCCATCGTTCACCCGCGCGCGGAATCCGCGCTCTAGACGTTCACGGTGGAGACTTCCCACCCGAAAAATCCGGTTCGTTCCGGTTGCCTCAACGCTCCCGCGGCGGTACGATTGGGCATCCGCGGAGCCCGATCAATCTTGCCGTTCGCCGCCCCCCGCGCCACCCCTGGCCCGCCGACGGGCGGAGGTGCCGCGAAGACGTGCCAGGCCGGCGCGGCTGCCGCGAAGTTCGCGCCAGCGGCGCACCCTTCATCCGCGGTCCCCAAGCTCGCTTTCGCCACGCGCCCGTGAAAATCGCCCACCTGGCCGACCTGCACCTGGGGTACCGCGCGTACCACCGCATCACCTCGCGCGGCGTGAACCAGCGCGAGGCCGACGTGGCCGAGGCGTTCCGCCGCGCGGTGGCCAGGGTCGTCGAGGCGCGGCCGGACCTGGTCCTGGTCGCCGGCGACGTGTTCCACACGGTGCGGCCGTCCAACACGGCCATCGCCGAGGCGTTCCGCCAGTTCTCCGTCCTTTCCGAGCGGCTCCCCGGCGTCCCGGTGGTGATGATCGCCGGCAACCACGACTCCCCCCGCAGCGCCGACACGGGGAACATCCTCTCGCTCTTCCGCGAGATCGAGGGCGTGCGCGTGGTCTACGAGGAGTGCCGCGCGGTCGATCTCCCCCAGATCGAGACCTCCGTCCTCTGCATGCCGCACGTCTCGCTCGCGGTGGACCACGAGACGGTGATGGAGCCGGACCCGAAGGCGAAGCACAACATCCTCCTGCTGCACGGCGAGATCACCGACAAGAACGGCGAGCCGCGCTACCGCACCGAGTTCGGCGGCGCGCAGGTGCCCGAGACGGCGATCAAGGCGAACCGGTGGACCTACGTCGCCCTGGGCCACCACCACGAGGCCGAGTCGCTGGCGCGCAACAGCTGGTACGCGGGGGGGATCGAGCGCACCAGCGCCTTCATCTGGCAGGAGAAGCGGCCCAAGGGGTTCCTGCTGCACGACACCGAAACCGGGAACACCGACCTGGTGGAGGTGGAGACGCGCGAGCTCCTCGATCTCCCCAAGATCGAGGGGAAGGGCCTGTCCGGCGCGGAGGTGGACGAGAAGATCCGCAAGGCGGTGGAGAAGATCGACGGCGGCGTGCGCGGCAAGATCGTCCGCCTCGTCGTCTTCGACGTCCCCCGCCAGGTCGTCCGCGAGCTGGACCACCGGCGCATCCGCGAGTGGAAGGCCGAGGCGCTCCACTTTCACCTCGACGCGCGCCCGCCCGAGGTGCGCCGGCGCGGCGCGAGCGGCGCGCCGGTGCGGCGGATGACGCTGCGCGAGCAGGTGCAGACGTACGTGCGCGGCTGGACGCCCACGCGCGAGAAGATCGACCGCGAGCGGCTGGTGGAGATGGGCGGCGAGTACATCGACCGCGCGGCCGAGGGAGGGGCCTGAGATGCGCCTCAACTCGCTGCGGCTGCGCAACTTCCGCCAGCACGCCCACACCGAGATCCAGTTCCGCCCGGGGCTGACGGGGATCATCGGCCCCAACGGCGCCGGGAAATCGACGATCCTGGAGGCGATCGCCTGGGCGATCTACGGCGCCCAGGCGGCGCGGGGGACGAACGAGACGATCCGCTTCTCGCGCGCGCAGGCCCGCTCGCGGGTGGAGGTGGAGCTCGCCTTCGCGCTGGGCGAGCAGGAGTACCGCGTGGTCCGCACGCTCAACAACGCCGAGGTGTTCCTGGACGGCGGCGCGACGCCGGTGGCGGCCACGCTGGGCGGCGCGACCAGCTATCTCCAGGGCCGCCTGGGGATGACGCGCGAGGAGTTCTTCAACACCTACTTCACCGGCCAGAAGGAGCTGCAGTTCCTGGCCGCCATGGGCCCCACCGAGCGCGGCCGCTTCCTGAGCCAGGTGCTGGGATACGAGCGCCTGCGGCGCGCGCAGGACCTGGCCCGCGAGCGCAAGAAGGAGCTGCGCGCCGAGATCCGCGCGCTCCAGTCCACCCTGGGCGACCTGCACGAGCTGGTGGCCGCGCGCCTGGAGGCCGAGAAGCGCGTGGGCGACGCGCTGAGCGACTACAAGCTGGCCCAGCAGCAGACCGAGGAGGCGCTGGCCGCGCTCAAGGCCTTCCTTCCGCGCTGGGAGGCGGCGCAGCAGGCGCGGGACCGGCACCGCGACCTTTCCCACGCCATCGAGACCGCCGAGCGCGACACCGCCGCCGCGCGCCGCGACCTCGAGCGCGCCGAGGCGGGCCTCCAGGCCGTGGCGAAGGCCGAGGCCGAGCTGGCGCCGCTGCGCGAGGCGCTGGCCGTGCTCCCGCAGCTGAACGCCGAGTGCGAGCAGTGGGAGGACCTGGCGCGCAAGGAGGAACGGCGCAAGGCGCTCGCCCGCCAGCTGCAGGAGCTGGACGCCGAGCTGGAGCGCGGCGTGGAGCGGATGAAGCGGCTGGAGACCGCGCCGGGGCTGGAGAAGAAGTACGCCGGCGAGCTGGAGCGGCTCCGCGCCGAGCGCGACGAGGTTTCCACCGAGCTGGAGGAGAAGAAGAACCTCTGGCTGCGCGACCGGCAGGACGCCGAGACCAAGCTCCAGGCGTTCCGCGACCGCGCCAGGGAGCTGCAGGAGCAGATCCGCCAGGTCCGCGAGACCGGCCCCGAGGGCGCGTGCCCCACCTGCGGCCGCCCGATGGGGAAGGACTACGAGCGCCTGCTGGACCAGTTCGAGGACCAGTTCCAGGAAGTCAAGCAGGACGGGGTGTGGTGGAAGAGCCGCTCGGAGCAGCTGCAGGGCAAGCCCGACGAGGTGGCCGAGCTGGAGAAGCGCGAGAAGGCGCTGAACGAGGCGATCGACGACCGCTCCACCAAGCACACCCGCTGCCAGTCCGCCATCCAGGAGCTGGAGACGCTGCGCGGCGACCGCGCCACCCGCGAGCGCCGCCGCGAGGACCTGGCCGCCGAGTTGGAGGCGATCCCCGGCGGCTACGACCGCGAGCTGCACCGCCAGGTGGAGGCCGCCGTCCGCCACCTGCGCGCGCAGGAGAACCAGGCCGCGCGGCTGGAAGAGACCGTGGGCCGCCGCGCCGAGTGGGAGCGCGAGCGCGAGGAGGCGCGCGGGCGCGAGGCGACGGCCGCCGAGAAGAACCGCGCCGCCGCTGCCGAGCGCAAGGTGCTGGGCTTCAGCGAGGCCGAGTTCGCGCTGGTGAAGGCCGAGCACGACACGGCGGTGAACGCGCACCGCGCCGCCGAACTGCACGAGACCGAGATGAAGGGCGCCGTCCGCCTGGCCGAGGCCGCGCTGCAGGACGCCCAGCGCGCCGAGGCGGCCTACCACGAGCGGGCGAAGGAGCTCGACAAGCAGAAGACCGAGCTGGACCACCTGGACGAGCTCGACGACGCCTATTCCGAGCTGCGTGGCGAGCTGAACGACCAGGTGCGGCCGGAGCTGAGCGAGATCGCGTCGATGTTCCTGGCCCAGCTCACGGACGGGCGCTACACGTCGATGGAGATCGACGAGAGCTACGAGATCATGGTGATGGAGGAGGGCGAGGAGAAGCCGGTGATCAGCGGCGGCGAGGAAGACGTGGCCAACCTGGTGCTGCGCCTCTCGCTCAGCCAGATGATCGCCGAGCGCGCCGGGCATCCGCTCAGCCTGCTGATCCTGGACGAGGTGTTCGGCTCGCTGGACGTGGCCCGCCGCGACAACGTGGTGGCCCTCCTCCACAACCTGGAAGACCGCTTCGAGCAGGTGATCCTGATCACCCACATCGAAGGGATCCGCGAGAGCCTGGACCAGGTGCTGCGCGTGGAGTTCGACGAGCGCACGGGTACGTCGGTGGTGCGCGAGGAAGATGTGAATCCGGCCGATCCGCTCGGCGTCGCGGCGTGATCGGCTCGGGCGCGCGGCGGGCGCGGTTGAAGAGGTGCGCCAGTGCGTGAGTGCGCGAGTGCGTTTGCATCCGCGCGCACGATGCGTTGGCGCGCTCCAGACGGAAACGCACTCACGCACCTGTTAAGAGCCTTTTCCCCGCAACGAAGCTCAATGCCGGATCCAACCCCGCCCCACCTCGAAGCCTATCCCGTGATCCTCGAGCTGCCGGTGTTCTGGGGCGACATGGACGCGTTCCGGCACGTGAACAACATCGTCTACTTCCGTTACTTCGAGAGCGCGCGGATCGAGTACCTGGAGCGGATCGGGTTCCGGCAGGAGGAGACGAACGGTGGGATCGGCCCCATCCTCCACTCCACCCAGGCGCGCTTCCTTCGCCCCATCGAGTGGCCCGACAGCGTGATCGTCGGCGCTCGGACGGTGGAAGTCGGCGAGGACCGATTTCGGCAGGAGTACCGGCTGGTGAGCAGGGCGTCGGGGGAGCTCGCGGCGGCCGGCGGCGGGGTGCTGGTGTCGTACGATTACCCCAACGCCCGCAAGGCACCGCTCCCGCCGCGCGTGGTGGAGGCGATCCGGCAGATCGAGGCCGGGGGCTAAGACCGCCAACCGCAACTGCGTGAGACCCAACAGCGGGCTTTGACGTGGCGAGGGGGACCGGATACGCCCCGGTCCCCCTCGCCGCGTCAGTCGAAAGGACAGAAAGCGGCTCAGGGCGTGTAGCGGTCGCCCAGGGCGGCGTCGTCCAGCACGTACACCTCCTCGCGCACCACGATGGTCGCTTCGGGCATCGGCGCGGCGTAGGCGGGCTGCGCGCGCACCTGCACGTCCACGTCGTCGTCGCTCATCCCGTCGCCGCCGCGCAGGGTGTCGACCAGGGTGCGGCCGCGGCGCAGCAGGCCGCCCGCGGCGCCGGTGGCGATGGCGTAGCCCAGCGCGGCGCCCGCCAGCGCCAGCCCGGTGCGCACCGGGTGCAGCGTGGCTGCGGTGTAGGCGCTGTGCTTCATGATGTACCCCGGCTGGTCGCCGCGGACGCGGCCGGTGCGGGCGGGCGGCTCCCACAGCGCGTTGTGGTGCGGGATGTCGGGGGTGTCGTGCCGCTTCTGCTGCGCGAACATCCCCTGGCCCATCACGTCCTGCGCGGCGGGCGCATCCTTTCCCATCAGCGCCATCAACCGCCCGCCGCCGCCCACCGTAACGCTCCGCCGCGGGTGCGCCGCGCAGTGCAGGATGGCGCGCGCCACCACCTCGGGCACGTACACCGGGTGCGGGTGCCTGGGCTCGGCGTCCATGTAATTGGCCGCGTGCTGCGGATACGGAGTGTCGATGGCGCCCGGCTTCACCAGCGTGACCGACACCGGCGCCTTCTGGTGCATCAGCTCCAGCCGCAGCGCGTCGGTGAAGCCCATCACCGCGTGCTTGCTGGCGGTGTAGTGGCCCTGCAGCGGCACGTAGGTGTCGCTCAGGATGCTGCCCACGTTGATCAGCGCGCCGCCGTTGGCCTTCAGGTAGGGGAGCGCGGCCAGCGAGCCGTTCACCGTGCCCCAGTAGTTGGTCTCGAACACGCGGCGGGCGTCGTCCAGCGGCACGTCCTCGATCATCCCGTAGATCGACACGCCGGCGTTGTTGATCCAGCTGTCGATGCGGCCGAAGGCGCGGATCGCCACCTCGGCGGTCTCGAGCATCCCCTGCACGTCGGCCACGTCGGCGCAGTGCCACTCCACCTGCGCGTCGTACTGCCGCCGCAGCTCGGCGCCGATGCGCGCCAGCTCGGGCTCGTTGCGCGAGTTGAGCACCAGGCGCGCGCCCCGCCTGGCCGCCAGCCGCGCCGTGGCCAGCCCGATCCCGCTGTCGGCGCCGGTGATCACCATCACCTGTTCGCCCACGGGCTTCAGAGATACACCCATCTTATTCCCTCCCATGCGGTTATGCGTCCGGAACCCGGGCCGGGGCACGGCTGCAAGGCGTGGGCCGGGGATGGTGCGGGGTACGGGGTGCGGGGGTGCGGGGGTGCGGGGGTGCGGGTGCGCCCTCCGCGTCGGGCTCGCCGGTTCAAGTCCGCGAAGGAGCCGCGAAGGAGGCGCGAAGGAGGACTGCGTGCCGGCCTTCTGGCCCCGCCGCACGATCCTTGCGCGCCGGGTGGGGTCGGCGGAAAGCAGAGACACGGACGGATGCCAGGGAGAACGGGGATGAGAGGGATGACGAAGGGGATCGTGGCGGCGGCGGGGATCGTGGCGCTGGCGGCGTGCGGGGCGGCCACGCAGGCGGGGGCAGGCGCGGCGCGCCCGCGCGAGTTCAGCGTGCCGATCTACAACGCGAACAACCAGCAAGTCGCATCGTTCAGCGTGACGCAGGTGAGCCCGGACTCGGTGCGGCTGGTGGTGGAGAGCAGCGGGCTGCCCGAGGGCGTGCACGGCACGCACCTCCACGCCGTGGGCCGGTGCGACGCGCCGCAGTTCACCACCGCGGGGGCGCACCTCAACCCGGCCAACCGCCAGCACGGCCTGCGCAACCCGCAGGGCCCGCACGCGGGCGACATGCCCAACCTGGTGGTGGGCGGCAACGGGCGGGGGCGGATGGAGGCGATCGTGCGCGGCTCGCTCACCCCCGGCCGCGCGCCGCTCTTCGACCCCGACGGCACCGCGCTCGTCGTCCACGCCGACGCCGACGACATGGTGACGGACCCGGCCGGCAACTCCGGCGCGCGCATCGCCTGCGGCGTCCTGGCCGCGCCCACCGCCGCCCCGTGACGGCCGCGTAGTTAGACGGCCGAGTCGCTAACTGAATACCGTATACACGAACAGAGGACGGAAGCGCGCGGCGCCTCCGTCCTCCGTGTGTTTGTCGCACCCCCGCACCCCC
>Ga0207706_10002336_pt1 | contig 18525 bp, 17 predicted proteins | sample KBSC53metaG_FD_184318 | JGI IMG/M metagenome (GOLD analysis project Ga0207706, IMG submission 184318) | Corn rhizosphere microbial communities from Kellogg Biological Station, Michigan, USA - KBS C5-3 metaG (SPAdes) (version 2) | ecosystem: Host-associated > Plants > Roots > Rhizosphere > Soil ... | reverse complement strand
ACTGCGATGAAACCGCGGCTCAGGGTTGAGGATTATTGGGGATAGTGGTTAGAGAGGGGACGTTGCAGTGGCCAGCCGCTGGGAGGACTTGCGGGGGCCGGCCATCCAGAATCGTCGAATCGGTCTTGAGTTCGTTCAGCATATAATCGCTGGCATAGATAGCGTTGTCGTTTCGCGCTAATCGAAGGAGAAAATTTCATGGGTACTATTACAGTAAAAGACGGTACGACGATCTACTACAAGGACTGGGGCAAAGGTCAACCCATGGTGTTCAGCCACGGCTGGCCGCTCAGCGCGGACGAATGGGAAGCGCAAATGCTCTTTTTCGGCCAGCACGGTTATCGCGTCATCGCGCATGACCGGCGGGGCCACGGCCGTTCCACCCAGACCTGGGATGGCAACGAGATGGACACCTACGCCGACGATCTCGCGGCGCTGACTGAAAAGCTCGATCTGAAGGACGCAATCCATGTGGGCCACTCCACCGGTGGCGGAGAAGTTGCCCGTTACATCGGCCGGCATGGCACGAAACGAGTCGCCGCGGCCGTGCTCATCAGCGCGGTCCCACCTTTGATGTTGAAGACGCAGAAGAATCCCGGGGGCTTGCCGCTCTCGGTTTTCGACGATCTGCGGGCCCAACTTGCGGCCAATCGGGCGGAGTTCTACAGGGACCTGACGCTGCCGTTCTACGGCTATAACCGGCCGGGCGCGAAGATTTCAGAAGGCATCAGGCAACGCTGGTGGTTGCAGGGAATGATGGGAGGCAATAAACCCCATTACGACTGCATCAAGGCCTTCTCGGAGACGGATTTTACCGAGGACCTGAAGAAGTTCGACGTGCCAACCCTCATCCTTCATGGCGACGATGACCAGATCGTGCCCATTGGGGCGGCGGGTCTGATGTCCGCGAAGATTGTGAAGAACGCCACACTGAAGGTGTATCCCGGGTTTCCGCACGGGATGCCCACAACCCACGCAGACCAGATCAACGCCAACCTGCTCAAGTTCCTTGAAACGCAGAAGAGTTCTAAAGTAGCCTGATCTCAGGACGCGAAGGTCATGAATTTGTAGCGCCGGCATCTTGCCGGCTGTCGCGAGGGCGTCCCGCCCTCGCAGCGGAGGGCAAGATGCCCGCCGGACAGTCGGCGGCACGCCGGCGCTACCGCCGCTCCTTTTCTTCGGGCGGCTACTGATCCTGGTCCGGCCCCTCCGCACTCTCCTGTTCGACCTGCGACTCGGCCTGGTTGGCGGCTTTTTCCTGCTCGGTCAGTTCCTGTTCTGCGTCCGTATCCGGCGACGGAGGCGGCACGTCGGAGGCCGTGGTGCCTGTGTCCGGGGCCCTCGGCAACCCGCCCTTGCCCTGCTTTTCCGCCAGGTCCTTCATGCCGTTGTCCAGCTGTTCCTGGAAGTGGTTGCGCATATCCTGCAGGTCGTCCACGGAAACGGCCACTTGCTGGCCCGCGCCGCAGTCGCCTTTCTTGCTGGCCTGGACACTGACGTTGACTCTCTGGTCGGCATCGGGAGTGTCGGTCAGACGGGTGATGACGTCGCCCGCGGTAAGGTCACATTCCTGGCCGTTGGACTCAACCGTAAGATCGCTGGCGACGACAAAAGTCCGCCTTGCGGGATCGAGTGCCGGCGGCACTTCACCATCAGCGGGTTCGAAACCCTGCGCCCGTCCATCCCGCGCTTGTCGATCGTATGAGCCGCCTTGCCCGCCCGAGGACTGTTGTTGCTCCTCCGCCAGTTGCGCCTTCACTTCCTCCGCGATTGCCTGCTTTACTTCCGGAGTCAGCGTCACCTGGCCGTTGCTGGCTGCCTGGCTTGCTCCGTCCCGGTAGCCCCGATCGTAGCCCGCTGCTTCGGCATTGGCTTCAGCCCGACTCTCGTAAGCGGCTTGCAGGTTCGCCGCAATCACGTAATCCGTAAGCCAGAAAGCCGCTGATGGATACACCGAATAGGGCGCGAAATATCCGCCGTAGTAGCCATACCATGGCCCCCAGCCCCAGCCCCCAATGCCCACACCCCAGTACACCGGCGGTCCCCAGGGACGATACGCCCAGCTGTAAAAGACAGGGTGGTACCAGTAGGCGGGATAGTAGCCATAGTAGTGACGGCGGTGGTAGTAGTAGCCGCGATAGACCCCCACCCGGTAAACCCCATGGTTATAGTAAGTGCGTGAATAAAAGGATCGCCCGCCCCGCGTAACGTAAGTCCGCTGCACGTAGCCGCCGCCGCCCCGGGTCACAATCCGCACGTCGCGACGTTCGGTCACGATGGTGCGCCCGCCGCGCAGATTGTGCTGAATCCGCATTCCGTCGCGGTGGATGACGCGAACCTGCCCATTCGGCCGAAAGCTCGCCGAACCACCGCCCCTTAAAGACACCGTGCGCGCGGGAACTCGGCGGTTGTTCATGCTTCCACGATTGCCGGCGTTATAGCCGCCCCGATCGCTGGAAGGGTTTCTGCCCCAATTGCCGGCGTTTACACTTAGATTTCCGGGATGGTTGGCCGGGTTTCCCCCGCGATTGTCCGCGGCGTTCCCGCCCTGGTTGCCGGAGTTATTCCGACCGTGATTTCCGGCGGCGTTTCCACTTCGATCGGCGGACGCGTTTCCGCCGCGATTGTTGGGCGCATTGCTGCCACGGTTACCAGCGTTCCCGGAACGATCGTCAGGAGCACTTGCGGTCCGTCCCGGCTGAGTACCCGTAGCCTCGCGACGGCCGCGCGAGTTTTCATGGCTCGGAGCGGAGGAATGACTGGGGCCAGATGCGTGACTGGGAGCGCTGCCGTGATCTTGGCCGCCGGAGTGGCCGGGATTGCCCGCATGCTCACCCTGTCCGCGCGATTCCCTGTGCTGTCCCCACGCCGGCAACGAAATCGACAGGGATGCAAAAACTAAAATAGACGTCCGCAGAATGTCGCGGCTACGGGTAGGTGAGTTCATCACGGCCTCCAGATTCCGACTTGAGGAAACAGCCTTCCAAGGGCTCAATTGCGCCCGCGGTCCGCTTCCCGGTCAGGGCCTATGCCCATCCTGCCATGCTACCTTTCGCCCGAAGGGTGTCAAAGTTACGTCAGTTCTGGGGTTGTGGTGCAGTTTGAATCTCCGCAGATTAGCGACCCTTTTTAAACTATGTGAATGAGAACGGCCTGATCGTGAGAGAAGCCACGTAAGAATGACCATTCACTCTCCGCTTTTAGCTCTTAAGGTAATTTCAAAGCCGGGGTTCTCTGCCGTCCAGTCATCCGGAGGCTCGCTGTAGTCTGCGCTCGACCGGTGAATATCCCCACTCAAGCCAAATCGGGCGTGAATGGGCCACCGTCCGCTGCCGCAATTGAGAACCACAATCTAGACAAAATATTAGATTAGATATAATCTAAACGTTCTGATGGACGCTGAAGCGATCAAACAGTCCCTGGAAGGCAGGGGGTTGCGTTGCACTACGCAGCGCTACGCCGTGATGGAATTCCTGATAGACCACAAGGGGCATCCCACGGCTGCGGAGATCTTCGAAGCCGTGAACCGCGTGGATCCGCGCTCTTCCCGGGCCACGACCTATAACAACCTGCGGGACCTGGTGAAGGCCGGCCTGGTACGGGAAGTGGCGGTTGAGGGCCGCGCCGGGCGATTCGATCTGGAGGGCATGCGCCACCACCACTTCGTCTGCGACCGCTGCGGCAATGTGGAGGACGTGGAGTGGTACGACGTGCCCAAGCCAGCTTCGCGTTCTCTTGGTAAGCGGATCGTTCGCGAATGCCAGCTCATTTTCCGCGGACTCTGCCCCAAGTGCGCGCCGCGCCGCGCATCCCGTTAAGTCCGGAGATGTAGGAAATACTCGTTGAACCGCCGATTAAGAAAGTGCGCGGGCACCTGATTGTGCGAACCGCTTTCCTGATGGGCTCGAAGATCATCACAGTTTTGAACTAATTCATAAGGAAGAGCATATGGAAAATCCAAAACACATGGAAAACACGCTGGCCTCTTCATCTGGGACTGTTTCCCCGGAAGATCAGAGCAAAAACACTTCAACCGAATCCAGGTGCCCATTCAACCACGGCGCCTCTGCTCCCAAAAACCGCGATTGGTGGCCGAACCAGGTGGACCTGAAGGTCCTCCATCAGCACTCAGAGCTGTCTGATCCGATGGGCAAGGAGTTCGACTACGCCAGGGAATTCAAGAGTCTCGATCTGAATGCTGTAATCAAGGACCTGCATGCGCTCATGACCGACTCGCAGGATTGGTGGCCCGCCGACTTCGGGCACTACGGGGGACTGTTCATCCGCATGGCGTGGCACAGTGCAGGCACCTACCGCATCGGCGATGGCCGCGGCGGTGCCGGAGCCGGGCAGCAGCGCTTCGCGCCACTCAATAGCTGGCCCGACAACGTAAACCTCGACAAGGCGCGCCGGCTGTTGTGGCCGATCAAGCAGAAATACGGCCGCAAAATCTCGTGGGCTGACTTGATGATTCTCGCCGGCAATGTCGCTCTCGAGTCGATGGGCTTCAAGACATTTGGTTTCGGCGGCGGTCGCGCCGATGTGTGGGAGCCCGAAGAGGACGTGTACTGGGGTCCCGAAGGCAAGTGGCTGGCGGACGAACGCTACAGCGGCGATCGTGACCTTTCGAATCCGCTGGCGGCGGTGCAGATGGGTCTGATTTACGTGAACCCGGAAGGGCCCAATGGAAAGCCCGATCCCATTGCCGCCGGCAGGGACATTCGCGAAACCTTCAAGCGCATGGCCATGAACGACGAAGAAACCGTGGCGCTGATTGCCGGCGGCCATTCCTTCGGCAAGACCCACGGCGCTGCCGTCCCCGCTGATTATGTGGGCCCCGAACCAGAGGGTGCCGACATTCAGGACCAGGGTCTGGGATGGAAGAACAAATTCGGTAAGGGTTTTGGCGCTGACACCATCGGCAGCGGCCTGGAAGTCACCTGGACCACCACGCCGACGAAGTGGAGCAACAACTTTTTCGACAACTTGTTCAAATACGACTGGGAACTGACCAAGAGCCCGGCCGGTGCGCACCAGTGGACCCCAAAAAATGGTGCGGGCAACGGCACCGTGCCGGACGCGCATGATCCGTCAAAACGTCATGCCCCCTCCATGCTGACCACTGACCTCGCCTTGCGGTTCGACCCCGCGTACGAAAAGATCTCGCGGCGTTTCTATGAGCATCCGGACCAGTTCGCCGACGCCTTCGCCCGGGCATGGTTCAAGCTGACGCACCGCGACATGGGCCCGATCGTTCGTTATCTCGGCCCGCTCGTTCCCAAGGAAACGCTGCCGTGGCAGGACCCGATCCCCGCGGTGAATCATCCGCTGATCAGCGAGCAGGACGCTGCTGCTCTGAAGGCGAAAATTCTCGCGTCTGGCCTGTCCGTTTCCCAGTTGGTCTCGACCGCCTGGGCGTCAGCGTCAACCTTCCGCGGCTCCGATAAGCGCGGCGGAGCCAACGGCGCGCGCATTCGCCTGGTGCCGCAAAAGTTCTGGGAGGTTAACCAGCCAACTGAATTGGAGAAGGTGCTGCAGAAGCTGGAAGCAATCCAGAAGGAGTTCAACTCTTCCCAGTCGGACGGGAAGAAAGTCTCGCTGGCGGACCTGATCGTTCTGGGCGGCGATGCGGCGATCGAGAAAGCCGCAAAAGACGCCGGAACCGACGTGAAGATCCCCTTCAAGCCGGGGCGTATGGACGCTTCCCAGGAGCAGACGGATGTTGAATCCTTCGGGCCCCTCGAACCAAAAGCAGATGGATTCCGCAACTATCTGCACGGCAAGCAGCGCCTGTCGCCCGAGGAGATGTTGGTCGATAAGGCGCAGTTGCTGCGGCTGACGGCTCCGGAGATGACAGTCCTTGTCGGTGGCCTGCGTGTCCTGGGTGCCAATACCGGCAACTCGAAGCATGGCGTCTTCACTCAGAAGCCCGGCACGCTGACCAACGACTTTTTCGTCAACCTACTCGACATGAGCACGCAATGGCAGCCGTCCACCGAATCCAACGGCTCCGGAGCGGTGTACGAGGGACGCGACCGCAAGACCAACCATGTCAAGTGGACCGGCACCCGCGTGGACCTGATCTTTGGTTCGCACTCGCAGCTCCGTGCCCTCGCGGAAGTCTATGCATCCTCGGACTCGAAGGAGAAGTTCGTGAAAGACTTCGTGGCCGCGTGGACCAAGGTGATGGACCACGATCGCTTCGAAGTGGCAGCCTGACCTCGGTCGAATCGAACAGGGTGGCCCCACTCAAGCCCGGTTCTGGCTTGAGTGGGATGTTCACCTCACCAGTCGAGCGCGGGCCGTACGGGAGATGCCACAGCTCCGGCACGACTCTGCCATGCTGTACAGACCACGTTCGTACTTCAGATCGATATGCTGCACGAGCGGTCCTATCAGGCCAGAATGAGTGAGCCGGCAGCTCGTCCTTTTACTAAAGGAACCGAGCGTGAGCACGAGGGTGCTCCGTCCAAGCTACGCTTGGGCGGGATTGTTTCGGCATCGGGACTTCAGCGTCTAGATCTGTGAACCACCCAACGGACTCAAATACAAATTCGATATATTGCTCACAATCTCGGCATCCGCATACTGCGGCCGGTGTGCGAGCTCCTTCCACGCCGGATCATTCACAAACACGTTCCACTTGGTATTCAGGTCCGCCACATCGGCAAAGGTCAGCATATAAGTCAGGCTCGGCATCCTGGACCCGATCAACGTGTCTCCGAAGAACACGGGAGTCAAACCCGTCCGGGTAAAGATCCCGATCTCAGCCTCATTGAACATCTGCACTTTGCGGACATGCCCGGCATAGCTTGCGCTCTCGTAAGTCCGCAGCTGAAATATCCTTTTCTCGCCCTTCGGCGCAACAAGTTTTGGCCATCCGGCAAACGCTGACAGCAGCCAACTCTCCACCCGGGCAAACGCCGGCGCCGACGCCGGAGCTTCCCAGAACGCAGCCGACGCTTTCATGAACTCCCCATCGTCTGTCAGCCGCAAGTCCGCCGTTACCAGCGCATCCACCGAGGATGCCGGAATCAACAAATAGTAAGTCGGAGTCCCAGGACCGATATCCAGCCTGAACGCCCCCACGGGAGCCATCCCCATCCGATTCAGCGCCGGAATCAGAGCATGCTCAAAATAGTTTTGGGCCAAGGCCAACTGGGGCCCGGTTTGCAGAGCATACTTCCGCAACTGATAGAACTCCCGAGACGATGACGCCATCGCCACCCCGTCCGCACCGGTCAACACAACTCCTGCCATCGCAATGGTCGATCGAACAAAATCCCGCCTCTCCACAGATCCTCCCACTACAACGCCCGAGGGTGTCCCGTCCAAGCTCCGCTTGGGCGGGTCTTTTATTTCCCGAATTCTATTGGTCGAGATAATACTGCACCGACGTCACTACCCGAACGGTCTTCATGACACTGCTGTCGCCACCGAAATTCCCGCCGCCTTCCCCGCCATCGCCGCCCGGGTCGGCTGCCAGTATAGAGAAGACGCCCTGATTCGCCTGTCGAATGGATCCCACCTTGCTGCCGGAATCCGCTGCAAAGCGATTCGCCGCGGCGCGCGCGTTCCGGGTCGCTTCGGTGATCATATCCGGCTTGATGGAATTCAATCCGGTAAATTGGTAGGCCAATCCCTGGCCGGGATTGGTGCTCAACACGATCCCCTTCTGTAAGAGCAGCATGGTTTTCTGCGCCGCTGCCACAACCTGGTCCACGCGCGAAGTGCGCACCGTGATCTGCTGTTCGACAATGTAGCGGCGAGCGGCCCGGGTCGCGCCTCCATATTCGTTCGCCTGCGTATCCACTACTCGGATGACGCCTAATTCAATTTCGGACGCCTGAATTCCCTGGCCCGTAAGAAACTTCAGAATCGCTTTCTTATCGGACTCTGCCTTCGCATACACCAGAGACAGATCATCTCCCGCTTCCTTATAAGTGAGCGGCCAGACCGCAAGGTCAGACTTAACCTTGCGCTCCACCAGACCTTTGACAGTCACATAGCGGTCGCTCAATCGAGTCGCTTTGATCTGCGCTCCCAGCACCCACCCACCAACAATCAATCCAATCGCGAGCAAAACCCCAAGGACTACGGACCCGCCGCGACTGGCTACGTTTTCGTCATCCATAAACACCTCGCCGCTTCCGCTTTTGTAATTCTCTCAAACCTGCTCTTTCACGCTTGCAATTCTGTGACCAACAAAAATCCCGCCCAGGCAAAATTTGGACGGATCTCCCTCGAGAGAGTGGCGGGCTAATAAAGTATCGACGGAAGATAAGCCCCGGCGGGCTCCTTGTAGAAGCCAAGAGTCATAAGAGTCAGCGGCTGCACGACACGAAGCCCATTCTCCAGACACCATCGAAACAACCCCGCATTCCGCGTCGGGACAAGAATCCCGGGCCCCAGAAACGCATCCGCGTTCGCGATCAGTGCCTGGACATCAGAATTCGACTCGCCGACAGTGTGTCCGAAAAAGCCAATCAGTGTGGCATACGCCACGATTCGGCTTTCGCGCTCGGCCACAACCGCTGTCCGTTCCTGGATCGCCTCGCGCAGCTCGCCGCCGCGGTCGTGGCCATGCAAACTCCGGCAAAGCCGGTTGCACTCCTCCAGATCCGCCATGCGCGCGGGACGTACGCTGTAGCCCGGAATCGGGCTCTTGATCGCAGGCCCCTGCATCGCGGATATCGGCTCACGCGTGTCAAACCCGAGCTTGGTGTAAAGAGATAGCGACCGGTTGTGAAATGCCGCCTGCAGCAGGCGGGTGCCCTGGCAACCCCGTTCCGCGGAGCGCTCCAGCACCGCTTTCATAAGTGCGCGCCCGACGCCCTTATTTTGAACCTCGGGATCGATGGTGATCGGCCCGACGCCCGCAATCGCGGAGCGCTCGTCAAGACAGTTGCTTCCCAATATCTGCCCGCCCGATTCGGCAACCACGCAATAGAAACCGGGATGTGTGAACATCATCAACAGGAGACCCGCCGCCACCTCGATCGACGGAAAGTCCGGCGGGAATGCGTGGTCGGTCGAAATCTTCGTAAAAGCGTCATAGCAGATCCGCCCGCAGACCGGGGCATCCTCCGCCCTGGCTTTGCGGACTGCTACAGGTGAAGTGTCAAATGCGGGCTGGCGCAACGTTGCTACACTCCCCGATTCAGTTTGGATGAGGGAGTGTATCGCAGGTGAGGCCATGTTTCCAGGTGAGGAATCAAGTCCCGGATCAAATCTCGAGAGCGGGCTCCCCGCTCCGCTGAGGCGGGTGTCGTCTGCAGTCATCTCTCAAGGATGTCATCCCGGGTGAAGTCGAGGAACCGGCTTCCTTCCCCCCGCAAACAAAAGACTGCGGCGGGCGATCAAATGCCTCACTTCTGCCCCCTACGCGGAATCTCGCCGAGTCCGGCCAGGTTTCTCGCCATCTGCCATATCGGCGAGACAGGTGTACAATGGCTGCCGTTTTGGCAGTCAGAACGGAAATTCTTTCTTCAGGGAGAGAACCCTTATGAAGCCAACGCTGACGAAACCTGTGCTTGCGTTGTTCGTGCTTGCGGTGGCGGCTGCCATCGTGGTGGCAGAGGAACAATCGCGCAATGTCCTGGGAAAGATCGATCACCAGGCTCTACTGGAGGCGGCCCCAGGCATCCCGGGCACCGCTGCCGAAGCCAGCAGACGGACCTACGGTACAGAAATCAACGCGAACGCAGACACTGCCGCGCTCGACTCGCTCTATGCTCCCTTCTACAAGCGGGTGGCGGCCGCGCGCGATGTGCTCAAGAATGCCGTGGACGCACGCTCGGCGAATCAGGAGGCCCTGGCACAACGAACCAAAGCGCAGGCGGATGCCAGCCCTATCGTCAACCGGATGGGTGGCACAGACAAGATCGGTGAGATGTCGGAAGCAGAGGCTCAGCAAGCCGCGATCCAGGCAGCTGGAGATTATCAGCAGAGTCTTTCGGGAGCGCCCGGCACTGCTCCAACCGGCGGCGGCATGCAGGCCATCATGCAGCGGATGATGAACGATCCTGCCTATCAGGAGCGTTTCGAGAAGATGACGAAACAGGAACAAGAAGCCGAAATGCGGAAATACATGGGCAACGAGCACGCGCCCGCGCCGCCAACCGGGGAGACGGCAGCGGAGCGACGGGCAAAACGGGCCACCGACGAGACCGCGGCGGTCATAGCCAGGCAGAAACAGCTCGCTGACATCAAGCAGCGGATATACGGAATCGACCCGGTGTTTGACAAGAAAGACCAGGCGATTCTGGCAACCCCCGGCGGTTATGACCAGATTGCCAAGGAGATCTCGGCAAGAATCGAGAAGCTCCCGGTGGTCGCGACTGGCGAGGCCGGGGATATGGTCGATCCGGTCAAGGTGCAGGCGTTACAGCGGGAGCAAGCGACGCGCGAACGCACCCGCGCCACGTGGGAACTTCAGCAGCGCGCAGCGCTCTACGGCCAGCGCAAAGCCCGGTACAAAGAGGCGGCCGCTGCTTACACGGCGTGGCTCAAGCAGAACCTGGGACCGCTCTCCAGCCAAACCGCTCAGGTGCTGGACGACGCCACGGTCGAAATGGCAGTGGGCGTTGAAGAGGATCTGATCGCCGTATCTGAGAACCTCGCCAGATACGCCGCCGAGGCAACCCGGTATGCTGCGCAGTACGAGCGGTCCTATCAGGCCAAGATGAGTGAGCCGGCAGCTCGTCCTTTTACTAAATGAACCGAGCGTGAGCACGAGGGTGCCCCGTCCAAGCTCCGCTTGGGCGGGGGTTTTCGTTGCACCGTCGGAAAGGATGCAAAGGCTCGGCCAGCCGCCTTGGATGACAATCCTCTATGTATGTGCGGCGCCGATTGGAGTGCGTGCTTGCTCGCGCCAACGGAGCACACGCAACGCTCGAAGCGTGTTCCACCGGCTCGGCTCGCCCACCGACTCATTGAACGGGAAGGCGAGCGCTTCGTCGTACGCGTGATCGAGAAGCCAGCGGCCGTCAGCCTGCCGCCGGCTCTCGACAATCTGCAAAGCATCGCTCATGCGCGCGTCGGGCCGGACGCCGGCGGCCCTGAAGTAGTCGAGCGCACGCAGAACGTCGTAGTGGTAGCGGGGCGGAAACGCGAATTTCAGGAACGCCGGATTCGCGACCTCGCCGGTCGAGCGCCGCCGGAAGAGACCGCGCTCGAGCAGGTACTCCTCGCCTCGCCGCCTGGCCGATGCGACCTCTGGCGCGGATCCAACCGCGCGCTCATACTCGAGCAAACCTTCCAGCACGCAGATAGTTGTATGGAAGGAGGAGCGGACGCTCTTCGGCGCTTCGCAGTTCCAACCCCCGTCATCGAGTTGTTCGCTGATCAGACGGCGCGCGAGGCTCTCCGTCGGGTGCCCGAAGTAGGCGCCAAGCGCGAGCGTGCTCCCGTTGATGCAGGGCTCCACCTCTCCCTCGAAGAACGGCTTGCTGCCGAACTCCTCGTCCCACCGGAAGCCCGCCTCGAGGCGCGCCACCGCCGAAACGACGGCAGGTTCGGCGCGGTCCACGCCGGTCGCGCGCAGCAGCTGCATTGTGAACAGGGTCGGCAGCCATACTGGGGTGCCGTCCCGATGCCACGAGCCGTCCGCTCCCTGGCAGGCGAGAATTTCGGCGCCAACCCCTTCGCGTGGAATGCGGATGCGCTCCGCGGCGACCGCCTCCGCAGAGGCGTCCGTCAGATCGCGCATCACCTGCCAGCGGACGGCCGGGTCCGAATCGAGCAGCCAGTCGATAATATTCACGGCGCGATATTACCCGCGCTTGCTTTCCATATCAATCGCCCGTTGCCCCACACTTGCGCTTTTGCAAGGGTGAGATCCCACGAACGCCCTCTTCTGTAACTACCAGAGGATCGCGCGCGTGATCCCCTGCCACCAGGCGGGATTGCTTCGCCACATGTACACCGAGAGGCTTTGGCCCACGATCAAAAACGGCGCCGCATAGAGATACACCTTGTGAACGCGCCGATCTACCAGCAGGTCGCGCGCCACGCCGAGAACGATCAGCAGGTCCAGGCAGGGAAAGAAGAGATTGTTGTTGAACAGGTAGTCAAATCGTCCAAAGGCCGCGTCCATAAGCCCGCAGGTGGCGATGAAAATCAGCCGGCGATGCAGCTTTGGTTTCGTCCGCCAATAGACGGCCAGCCCAATGCACACGCCAAAGGCGACCATGTCATAAAACGGAATGCTCAGAAAAGCGTCCGCCCCGCTCATATGCAATTGCACCGTGTCAAAGCGGGCCATGATGATGGCCGTGGTAATGCCCAGCGGAACCATCACCGTCGCGAGCCCGGCGCCAAACCATCCGATAGAGCGATGCCAGCTGACCTTGCGCACACGCACCAGCGCAGACTGACTAATGAAGAAGATCACCCACGCGGTGAAAGCTGAGGCATGAATCCAGAGAATGGTGGGCCGCGGGATAGCGGGATGGAAGAGGTTCTGGTTGACGGTACGCTTGAAGCCGCTGACCACAGTCGCCGCCAACAGCAGCGACATCGCAAAATAGAAATAGCGGCACAAAATCCCGTTACGACCGGTGAAGGTCGTCGTGCCCAGTTTTTTCCCGGGGCTGATTGCAGCCCCGACGCGCTCTACATTGACAGTGGACATAGTAAGGACTGGCCTGGACTTCAATTCTTCCCGCCCAGCCCACGGGAGCATACACGACGGACACCCGGCTCGCCATCTTTTTCGGATTCGCCCAATGGAAAAGGCCAATCAGATTTCTCAGACTGGCCTTTTTTTGTGCCGACTGGTGCCCACCGGCTTCTAAAGGGTCCCCGTCCATGGTTCCGTACGAGCACCGCCTCAAAAGGGTCGAAATACTTCAATCTTCAGGCCGCTGACTTGGCCCCTTTTCCTTTTACCCGCACGGCTTGCTCTCCGATGCCAAGGACTACCCGGCCGTTGACTTTCCCCGTCCTCAGCCGGTTGAAAACATCATTGACCGACGCCAGCGGCACTGTCTCGATCGTCGCCTTCACTTTGCCTTCAGCGGCAAACGCCAACGCTTCTTCCAGGTCCTTGCGCGTGCCCACAATCGATCCCCGGATGGTGTAGCCGTTCAGCACCACATCGAAAATAGAAATCGGAAAGTCGCCCGGAGGCAGTCCATTCAGCACGCAGGTGCCGCCACGGCGCAGCATGCCGATCGCCTGCTTGAACGCACCGGTTGAAACCGCGGTCACCAGCACTCCGTGCGCCCCGCCAATCTGCTTTTGAATCTCCTCCGGAGGATTCTGGGTCTTGGCGTCGATCACAATCTCGGCCCCCAACCGCTCTGCCAGCGCCATTTTGTCCGGCCCCAGGTCAACCGCCGCGACGTGCATCCCCATGGCCTTGGCATACTGAATGGCCACGTGACCGAGGCCACCCACGCCCGAGATCACCACCCACTCTCCCGGCCGCGTCTTAGTCTCTTTCAAGCCCTTATAGGTGGTGACGCCGGCGCAGAGAATCGGAGCTGCGTCCGTAAACGAAAGGCCTTTGGGGATGCGTCCCAGATAATCGGCTTCGGCCACGGCATACTGGGCGAAACTGCCATTCACCGAATATCCGGAATTCTTCTGTTCCAGGCATAGCGTCTCCCATCCCGACAGGCAAAACTCGCAGTGCCCGCATGCGCTGTGCAGCCACACCAGTCCGACCCGGTCGCCTTCTTTCAGATGGGTGACCCCGGGCCCGAGCGCGACTACAACCCCGGCGCCCTCATGCCCCGGAATAAAAGGAAGAGTTGGTTTGACCGGCCAATCACCATCGGCCGCGTGCAAGTCGGTGTGACACACTCCGCTGGCAATGATTTCCACCAGGGCTTGACCCGGTCCGGGCGCAGCGACGGGAACTTCTCGAACCACCAGCGGCTCGCCGAATTTCTCGACCACTGCAGCTTTCATCGTCTTTGGGATAGCCATTGCTTTACCTCCTGAAAAGTAAGCTTTGACCACCCTAAGCCGCGACCAACCACCCGTAAGTGATCTGGATCACAATTGGGTGTGACTCCGACTCCCGAGGCTGTTCGACACCCACGCATTCGCAACAGACGCGAATGGAGGCCCCTCGGCCAGGTGCCAGGGGGCTACGAAGCTTTCTTCTGGTTCCTCACAAAAACGTGGGTCGCATTTTCTCCAGCAAGAATCTTGTACGGAACGAAACCAAGCTTGGCGAGATTGATCTCGGAAAATAAGTTTTCCCCTTCACCCAATAACACCGGCGACACGGCCAGGTGCACTTCGTCGATCTCCCCTGCGGTGAGATATTGACGGATGGTAGATACTCCACCGCCGATTCGTACGTCTTTTGCCCCGGGCCGCTTCCCGGGCTTTATTTAACGCCGATTCCGCCCCGTCAGTGACGAAGTGGAACGTGGTGCCGCCTTCCATCGCAAGCGCGGGACGCGGGTGATGCGTGAGCACAAAAACAGGAGTGTGATAGGGAGGATTGTCGCCCCACCACCCCTTCCAGGAATCGCCGGGCCTGTCGTTCCATGGACCCCGAACCGGTCCAAACATGTTGCGGCCCAGGATCCAGGCGCCAACATTTTCGAAGGATTGCTCGGCCACATCGTTGTCGATACCCTTCGTCCCTTCACCTTGACCATGCATCTTCTTGAATGCGTCTGTTGTGAAAAACCACCCGTGCAGTTCCAACCCGCGAACCCCGAGCGGATTCTGCAAATCTTGCGATGGGCCAGCCCCAAACCCGTCGAGCGAAACCGAAAACGCAGCAACTCTGACTTTGCTCATGCTCTCCTCTCTGCGATGAGCAATGGTATCAACCTCGACGGTTCGGAAGGCGTGAGGGAAAGGCAATTTGAAGGCGAACGGGGTGCTGCGTCCTTGCCGTTTTTGGAAGCCCAACAATCTTTTGACACAACTAGCCCCACTCTCTAGACTAGCCATGTGAAAGTAAAGTTCCGGCCAGAAACCGAATCGCGACTGCAAGAACTGTCCGCCAAAACTGGCCGTGCCCCCGACGATCTGGTCGAAGACGCAATGGCCGGATATCTGCAAGAACTGGCCCAGGTGCGCGAAACGCTCGACAACCGATACGACGATCTCAAGAGCAGCCGCGTGAAGCCTCTCGATGGTGAAAAAGCCTTCTCCCGTCTTCGGCGCAAGAGTGAAGGCGAACGCACGAGTCGTTCATAAATCCAGTCGTTCATAACAATGCCCGGTTTTGCCCTCCACCCGGCTGCCTACACCGACCTCGACGAAATCTGGGAATACATCGCAGCCGACAACTTGACGCTGCCGACCGCATTCTCGAAGAGATTTACCAGGCGCTCCGCTCGCTTGTAGCGTTTCCCTACCAGGGCCACGCTCGTCCCGACCTCACTACAAAGCCGCTACGGTTTCAATCAGTGCGCGACTATGTGATCGCCTACGTCGCGGACGAAGATCCGCTCATCGTAATCGCTGTGCTGCACGGCCGACGAAGTCCTCGCGTGATCGCAGCGATCCTCCGTGAGCGAGACTGACATTTGGTGCGTTGAGCCATGAAACGAACTGAACCGCAACCCCGATTCGTCGTGTGCGTGAATAACAAGGACTATCCCGCATCGCTGGAACTGCGAAAGCTGTACCAGGTCGTCGCCGACGAAGCTGCCGCCAAGCACCATCAACTCCGCGTGATTGACGAGTCGGGAGAGGATTATCTTTATCCCGAAGAATATTTCGTCCCTGTCCAGTTACCCCAAGCCGCCGAGAAGGCCGTGCTGCGCGCAGCAAACCTCACTTCTGCGAAATAACTACGTCCAGAGATGAACAGCCGGCTGCCCCATTCTTGCGCGTTCTTTGCGCAAGGGTGGGATTCCACGGACGCTGCTTACAGGGCTTTTTCCGCTGCCACTTGGACGATGGAAAGACCCACCCTTTCGCAAAAAACGCGAAAGGATGGGGCAGCCTCAGTTTCTGAGGAGGCGGGCCTGAGGAGACAAAGCGTGGTCCACCCGCTCTCGCGGTTTTCCTGTAACCTATAAAAACTCCTGAGATTGGGGCAAAAACCATGAACGTCGAACAGCAGGTCGCGAACTACTACACGCATGGAAAACTGGAAGACAAAATCATGGGCGTGCTGCGCAGCGCCGGCAAGAACGTTGAGCAATTACGCGCCGACGACCTTGCTGCAATTGACGAATTCCATCTGGGCGGTCTGGAAGCCACTCAGGCTTTGGCCGACTTCATGCAGCTTCGCCCCGGCATGCATCTGCTCGACGTCGGCTGCGGCATCGGAGGCCCGGCACGCTACTTTGCCGGACGCGGCTGCCAGGTCACGGGCATTGATCTGACCGAGGAGTTTGTTCGCGTAGCGGAGAGCCTCACTCGCCTGGTCAAGCTCGACCAGAAGGTGACATTCCGCCAAGCCAGTGCGTTCGAGCTGCCTTTCGCTTCGGACACGTTCGACGGCGCTTACGAAATCCACGTCGGCATGAACATCGCCGACAAGGCCGGAGTCTTCCGCGAGGTGGCGCGCGTGCTCAAGCCGGGCGCCCGCTTCGCCCTCTACGACCTCATGCGCAGCAACGACGCCACGCTCACCTTCCCTGTGCCCTGGGCACAGACCCCCGAAACCAGCTTCGTCGCCAGCGTGGACGACTATCGCCAGGCGCTGCAGGCAGCGGGATTTCGCATCGAGCACCAGCGCGACCGGCGACAATTCGCCATTGAGTTCATGCAGCAAAGGATGGCACAGGCCCCGTCGGGCCCGCTAGTTCTTGGAATCCACGTGCTGATGGGCGAGCAAGCGCCCCTGATGCTCAAGAATGTGAATATGGCCCTCATCTCCGGAGCTTTGACGCCGGTGGAACTGGTGGCAATCGCCGGCTAAACGTGAGGCATTCTTCGCCCTGATTCAGGCCGATTGGAGGCCCCCACTCAAGCCAAAACCAGGCTTGAATGGGCCACCGTCCGGCAGTTATCTTTTTCGGATTCGCTTAAAGGAAAAAGCCGGGTGCCCCATCCTTGCGCGCTCTTTGCGCAAGGGTGGGATTCCACGGACGCAGCTCGCAGGGTCTTTTTCTCTTTTGGGTCTCAGGAGGTGAAAAGACCCACCCTTTCGCAAAGAACGCGAAAGGATGGGGCACCCTCAGATTCTGAGGAGATAAAGGGTGGGCCACCCGGCCAAAAGGAAAAGGCCATCGAGATTTCTCTCAATGGCCTTTATTTAAGCCGGCGACGACCTACTCTCCCACACACTTTTGGATGCAGTACAATCGGCCCTGCGGGGCTTAACTTGAGGCGCTTTGCGGGCGTGAGCGAAGCGGGAGCCCGCAGCCGAAATCCCGAGCGCTTTGTGCGAGGGATCCTGCGGTACAATTCGCTCCTCAGCGGCTTTCGTCGCTACGACGCTATGAGTGCTCCGACTCCGATCTGGATCATCTCTGTCGCCCTATTGATGTTGGCATGTGACCGTACTGAACCGCCTGGGAATCACTGGCGTGTCGGCGGGCTCTACTCAACCGACGACGGGACAGGTCAATTCAGTGTAGTGAAGATCTTGATGTTGGAGCCTGACGTGGTGCACCTCCGCATTTACAAGGAGAAATTCGCGTCGCGGCCTACGACAGTCGATCCAAACTCACTGACAGTCGGCAAACTAGGCGACAAGCAGTTCAGCATCGGGCACCTGCCGCTATCGTCAAAAAGCTTCGCCTCGTGGAAACCAATCTTCATCAGTCAACAGGCAGTCCAAGATAACGAACTGGAAGGCTATCGATTGTGGAAGGAAGCTAATGGCGGGGTTTTCTGAGCGCCACAAAAGGAAAAGGCCATCGAGATTTCTCTCAATGGCCTTTATTTAAGCCGGCGACGACCTACTCTCCCACACACTTTCGCGTGCAGTACAATCGGCCCTGCGGGGCTTAACTTCCGTGTTCGGTATGGGAACGGGTGGATCCCCCGCGGTAAGATCACCGACAAGCGAAGCCGTCAGCTATCAGCCGTCAGCTATCAGCAAGTTGCTGTGCTGACTTACATGGGCCGATGCGCGGCAAACTTGTAAGTCGCCCACAAACTGCCGTCTCAATTTTGAGCTGAGAGCTGACAGCTGAGAGCTGGCTTTCAAAGATCGTGAGGTCGATGCCTCACAACTGAATAGATTGGGTGTGGCTTACTTTCTTCTTGGTTACTTCCGATTTCAACCACTGCTACCAAGGCTAGCTTGCTTTCACAAACTCGTCGGCGCCCAGTGTCAGCGTGTTTTTCAATTTCCATCCCAGGTTCGAGCGGATGAGAAAAACACTGCTTTCATTCAGCTCAGGTTCTAGCTGAAGGCTGAAAGCTAAGAGCTGACAGCTGGTTTAATGCACCGAGTAAATTTTATGGTCAAGCCGAACGGGCGATTAGTGCGGGTAAGCTTCACACATTACTGCGCTTTCACTTCCCGTCTATCAACCAGGTGGTCTTCCTGGGCCCTTCTTATCCCTTACGGGTTGGGAGATCTCATCTTGAGGAGTGCTTCCCGCTTATATGCATTCAGCGGTTATCACAACCGAACTTCGCTAC
>Ga0207706_10002335_pt1 | contig 18525 bp, 20 predicted proteins | sample KBSC53metaG_FD_184318 | JGI IMG/M metagenome (GOLD analysis project Ga0207706, IMG submission 184318) | Corn rhizosphere microbial communities from Kellogg Biological Station, Michigan, USA - KBS C5-3 metaG (SPAdes) (version 2) | ecosystem: Host-associated > Plants > Roots > Rhizosphere > Soil ... | reverse complement strand
CGTGGTGCTCATCAACCGCGACCAACCCAAGGTCGGGACAGTAATATTTATATTCGATTGAGCCCTTCTCGAGGTCGGTGAACTCCTTGGTCTTGATGCAGTTGGTGAAGGTACCCGGGGGATAGGCATCCTCGCGGGTGAGATTGACGGTTATGCCCGTCGAACTGACCGTTGCCTGGTCCAGAGCATGGTCCGGATAGAATTCCTGATAGTAAGTGTCGCCCGAGCGCGGGTTCGCCAACATGATGACACCCGGCTGTGCGCCATCCACGCCGGCCAGCCATGAGCCGCTGCTCGGCGTGCAATTGCCGGCACCGTCGCAGGTCGACGTGTCCTCGCCGAAATACCAGACGTTCCCGGCATTATCCTGGGCGTAATAGTCGAGCGTATCCTCTGCGAGTGCCGAACGATCGGTGGTGCAGGTGTCAGCTTCAAACGCCTGGTCGTGGACGATGCGGGTCGTGACACCGTCGATCTTCCGCGTCCGGTTGGTCACGGTCGTGACGTCGACCTCGCAGCCGTCCGCGCCCTCCGCGACGTAGGTGAAGGTCGTTCCAGGGACGAGCGGAAAGTACCTGTTGTCGATGGTGAGCGGGTCGGAGAAATTGGATGCGCTGAACGGGATGGAGACGGTTCGGGCGTAAGCGCTGCTCGCTAGCAGAGCAGCGCCAAATATGATCGATGAGCTGGGCTTGGGGGCGCGCATGTTGCCCTCCTGGGTGATCGACCCCGCCCCGGCGCGCGCCAATACTCCTTTCGTGTGCGTAACGCCACGGCAGCTTGTTCATTGCGCGCCGTGGCGGCTAAAGGCCCGCCAACCCCCAACACGGAGCAGCTAACCACCCATGCGTATCGCAATGATCGGCACCGGCTACGTCGGGCTCGTGTCGGGCGCCTGCTTCGCCGATTTCGGGCACCACGTCGCCTGCGTCGATAAGGACGCCGGGAAGATCGACGGCCTCAACGCCGGGGTAATGCCGATCTGGGAGCCGGGACTTGAGGCTCTGGTCAAGGCGAACATGGAGCGCGGACGGTTGACCTTCACCACCGATCTCGCGGCCGGGGTGGAGGGTGCCGAGGCGGTCTTCATCGCCGTCGGAACCCCGGCACGCCGCGGCGACGGCCATGCAGATTTGACCTACGTGTTCGATGCGGTGCGCGAACTGGCCAGGGCCGTTCCGCCGGGGACCGTCCTCGTCACCAAGTCCACGGTACCCGTCGGGACGGGCGACAGGATCGCCGAAATCCTTGCCGAAGAAGGGGCGGAAGGCATCTCGGTAGCTTCCAATCCGGAGTTCCTGCGTGAAGGAGCGGCGATCCGCGATTTCAAGATCCCCGACCGGATCGTCGTCGGCGCCGAGGATGAACATGCCCGGGAAGTGCTGACGGAAATCTATCGGCCTCTATTCCTCAACCAGGCGCCGATCCTCTTCACCGGACGGCGCACGGCCGAGCTCACGAAATATGCCGCGAACGCCTTCCTCGCGACCAAGATCAGCTTCATCAACGAGATCGCGAACCTGTGCGAGGCCGTGGACGCCGACGTCCAGGACGTCGCTCGCGGGATCGGCCTCGACAATCGGATCGGCCCCAAGTTCCTTCACGCCGGGCCGGGCTATGGCGGAAGCTGCTTCCCAAAGGACACGCTCGCATTGCTTCGGACCGCGAACGAGGCGGGGGTTGAGCAGCAGATCGTCTCGACGGTCGTCAAGGTGAATGACGATCGCAAAGGCTCGATGGCTGAGCGGGTCGAACGGGCGCTGGGCGGCGTGGAGGGCAGGCTCATCGCGGTGCTCGGGCTCGCGTTCAAGCCGAACACCGACGACATGCGCGAGGCGCCGTCGATCCCCCTCATTCAGGGCTTGGTCGAGCGCGGCGCCGAGGTGAGGGGGTTCGATCCGGTCGCTCAACACCAGGCCGAAGGGGTGCTGAAGGGCATCACTTACGCGGCTGATGCTTATTCCGCCGCTGACGGGGCCGATGCGGTGGTGATCGTGACGGAGTGGGACGAGTTCCGGGCGCTCGACCTCGAGACGCTTGCGGCGCGGATGCGCGGGAAGACGCTGATCGACCTCAGGAACGTGTGGGACCCGCACGAGGCTGAACGCGCCGGACTGAAGTATGTCGGAATCGGCCGCGGACGGCTTCCCGCCTGACGCAATTCAATCCGATTTGGACTGCAGTTGCATCCGAAACGGAAATGAGCGCGTATAAGCGCATCGCATGCGAAACTTCGGTCAACAACTGAACTGAACCCGTGAAGCACGAACGCCTTCCCAAGGTCCGCGACGGCTCGATCCTGGTGCGCAAACGCTTTCAGTTTGCCGGAGCGTTGGTCGTTGGCTCGCTCCTGCCCTGGATTGCCCGAGCGCCCCTGCCCGGGACGCTGGTCGAGCCCGCCAGCGTCAACACCCTCATCGGCAATGCAGTCGCTATTGCCCTTGCATTTTGGATGCGGCTGTCGATCGAGACTTATCCCGGGATCCGCCGCAGCTACGTGATCTTCCCCTCGGCTCTGACGGGTCACGGGTTGATCGTCGTCTATTTCGTGCTGACGCGCTTTCCCTATGACCGCGTCGCGCTCCTCGCGGGCTTCGTGCTCCATGTCGTCTGGCTGTACATGCTTTACGTTTATGCGGAACGAAACGTCCGCCGCCGGTTCGCGGTCGTGCCGTACGGCGAAGTCAACGGGCTGACCCGCATCGAAGGCGTCGACTGGAAGTTGCTCACGCGTCCGCGACTGCACGACACTCGGGGATGCGACGCGATCGTCGCCGACTTCACCGAAGACTTGCCCGACGAATGGGAGGCGTTCCTGGCCGACGCGGCGCTCGCCGGGAAGATCGTCTACCAGGTGAAGCAGCTCGCGGAATCACTGACCGGCCGGGTCGAGCTCGAGCATCTATCGGAGAATAGCTTCGGCTCACTTCTGCCCGCGCTCGGCTACTTTCATCTCAAGGGGCTGATCGACTTCCTGTTCGCCTTGCTGATCCTGCCGGTCGCGCTGCCGATCATGGCCGTCTGCGCGATCGCCATAAGGCTCGACAGCAGGGGCCCCGCACTGTTTCGTCAAAAGCGGGTCGGCCATGCCGGCAAGCCGATCATCGTCTATAAATTCCGCACGATGCGGGAGGTCGTCGTCGAGGATGAGCGCAAGGCCGCGATGACGAGCGACGACGACGACCGGATCACGCGCGTCGGACGAGCACTGCGATACCTCCGGCTCGACGAGCTGCCGCAGGTCTTCAATATCCTGAAATGGCAGATGAGCTGGATCGGCCCGCGGCCTGAGGCCGAGGTGCTGTCGGTGTGGTACACCGACGAGCTGCCTTTCTATCGCTACCGTCATGTCGTGAAGCCGGGGATTTCGGGCTGGGCGCAGGTCAACCAGGGCCATGTCGCGCAAGTGCACGAAGTCCACCGCAAGCTGCAGTACGATTTCTACTACATCAAATATTTCTCGCCCTGGCTGGACCTGTTGATCCTGCTGCGGACGATCAAGACGATGCTGACCGGTTGGGGGTCAAGGTAAGGCGGGATGACGACCGAGGCCGCGATAGCGAACACTACGATGGAAGGGAGCGGTTTTTACAACCGCAACTCCGATCTTCAGGCAGCTGGCATCGAGCTAGCGTTGCCTCTGTTCGAAGAAGCGGCGCGCACGATTCCGATCGACGGAGGAGCTCACACGCCGATCGTGATCGCCGACTATGGTTCCTCCCAGGGGCGCAACTCGATGCGTCCGATAGGGCTTGGCATTGATACGCTGAGAGCTCGCGTCGGACCCGATCGGCCGATCGAGGTGATCCATACCGACTTGCCGTCGAATGACTTCGCTTCCCTGTTCACCGCCCTGAACGAGGAGCCTGCCGGCTATTTGGCGAACAGACCTGGCGTGTTTCCTTACGCTGTCGGTCGCAGCTATTTCGATCCCATCCTGCCGCCCGGACGTGTCCATCTTGGATGGAACACTTGGACGTTGCACTGGCTGAGCCGCAATCCAATGGAAGTCTCCGATCACTTGATGGCGGCGCTGAGCCCTTCGCAAAAAGCGCGTGAGCTCGCCCGGCATCAATCCGGAGAGGATTGGGCACGATTCCTTGCAGCGAGAGCCACCGAAATGGCGGTTGACGCCCAGCTCGTCAGCCTCGCGATCGGCGCCACCGACGAGGTGCACGGCTGGGACTGGATACTGGGCGAACTTTGGTTGGCCGCGCTCGATATGGCCGGTGATGGGTTGCTGACTCCGCTAGAACTGTCGCGGTTCACCACGCCCGTCGTTGGACGGACAATCGCCGATCTTCGGGCACCATTCGCCCAAGGCGCGTTTTGCGGCCTGTCCCTCGACTACGCCGATGTTCGCGAGGGTCCCGATCCTTTTTGGGAAGAATTCCAGACGACGGGTGACGCGGAAGGGCTCGGCAAGCGCTGGGCCGGCATGCTCCGTGCGGTTTGCGGACCGATCGCGTCCATGGCGTTTGCCGCGCGGCCAAGCAGCGACGCGTTGGTGAACGAGCTTTTCGGCCGCTTGGAATCCCGCGTCGCCGCTTCACCTAAGCGACAACAACATTTTGTAGCCATTGCCGTGGTGCGCAAGAAGGCCGTCGGCTGACGTCGACCCATTGCGGACATTGGCGAACGGCTTCAATCTGCTCCGATGAGGAGGACGTTAATCGGCGCGGTCGCGATCTTTGCTGCGCTTGGCGGCGCGGCGTCTGCGCAGGCGCCGCAGTCCGTGCTACCGTTTGTTCTCAAGCAGGTCGGCCCTGGTGTGTACGCCGCCATCGACGGGCCCGAGCATAAAGCCGGGTCCAACGCCGGCTTCGTCATCGGCGATGACGGGGTGCTCGTCGTCGACGCCTTCTTCACCACCGACGCGGCCAAAGCGCTCGTCGCCGAGATCCGCCGGCTGACCTCCAAGCCGATCCGCTATGTCGTCAACACCCACTATCACGCCGACCACACCGGCGGGGACCAGGTGCTGCGCGATGCCGGAGCGATCATCATCGCGCACCGCAACGTCCGCGGCTGGGTCAGGACCAACAACATCAACCTGTTCGGCGACCGGATCACGCCCGAGCTGAAGGCGCGGATCGAAGCCCTGCCGTTGCCCGATCTCGTCACCGACAAGGATTTGACCGTGTGGCTGGGCTCCCGGAAGGTGGTTGTGAACAATGTTCTCGGCCACACCGGAGGCGATCTCACCATTTCCGTGCCGGACGCCAAGGTGCTGTTCGCCGGGGACATGCTGTGGCGCAGGATCGCGCCGAACCTGATCGACGGTTCGGTCAAGGAATGGGCGGCCACCGATGCCGCCTTCATGCGCATCCCCGATGCCGCGCTGACCCGCTATGTGCCGGGGCACGGCGACGTCGCCGATGTGAAAGACGTGGCCGAGTTCCGCACCTATCTGCTCGACCTCAAGCGCCTGGTGGGCGAGGGGCGCAAAGCGGGGCTCAAGGACGACGCTTTGACCCGGAACGTGGCGCCGAAGCTGAGGGCTCTTGACCCGGACTGGACGATCAGCGACCGGGCGATCGCGGCAGAGGTGCGCTACATGGACCAGGAGCTCGCCGGGACGAAGAAGCGGCCGGTTCCGGTGGCGGATTGATCATCATCTTCGCGCGGGCGCCGTCTCGCGCATCAAATAATAAACCGGGAGCACGCACAGGGCGACGATTGCGATCATTGCGCCGGGCGCCATCGACCAGCCGGTACGCTCGACGAGCAGCTGGGCGACGTAAGGGGTAAGCCCGCCGAATATCGCGGTCGCCATGGTCGCCCCAAGCGCCAGGCCCGTGACCCGTCCTTCGCCGGGGAATTGCTCCGCGGTGGTGACCGCTCCGACGGCGCTGACGCCGCCCGCGAGAGCAGCAAGCACAATTGCGCCGAACATCGCCCGGGACTGCGACCCGCTCGCCATCAGCGCGAACATCGCGGTGGGAAGAACGACGTTGATCAGCGCCAGCGTCATGAGCACGGGCCGGCGCCCGGCGCGGTCCGACCACAGGCCGAAAAAGGGCGTCACGAGGATCACCGCGACGGCGGCGACGGTGGAGAGCCACAAGGCCACCCGCTCGCTGAGCGAGCCGGCTGAGGTGAGAAACGCGGGGACGTAGGTGATCCCGACATAATAAGTGATCGAACCCAAGGCTGAGATGCAGAAGGCGCGGGCGATACCGGCGCGATGGTGCTTCAGCGCATAGCGAAGCGGCTCGGCGGGGACGGTTCCTTCATCGCGCTGGCGGTGGAATTCGGGCGATTCGTGCATGGTCGAGCGCGCGATCCAGACGGTGCCGGCGAGCGCGGCGCCGAACAGGAAGGGGATGCGCCACCCCCAGGAATCGAGGCTCACATCGCTCATCGCGCTCGCGGTGAGAGCAGAAATGCCGACGGCGAGCAGCGCCCCGACTTCGCTTGCCGCCGCGGCGCAGGAAGTGATCAGGCCGCGCCGGTCGGGCCGCGCGCCTTCGAGCAGATAAGCGACCACGCCGGTATATTCGCCGCCGACCGAGAAGCCCATCACGCAGCGCAGCAGGAAGAGGAGCCAGCCGGCGGCGGGGCCGATCGCGCTCCGCGTTGGAAGGAGCGCAGTCGCCAGCATCGCCGCGGTCATCAGAGCGACCGACATCAGCAGCATGTACCGGCGGCCATGGCGGTCGCCGATGTGGCCGAAGAATATCGCCCCCAGCGGGCGCATCAGATAAGCGATCGCAAAGCCGCCGAGCGTGACGAGGAGCGATCCCCCGCCGCCGCCGTAGAAGACTCGGGCGAGCACGGTCGCGAAATAGAGATAGAGCGTGAAATCGTACCATTCGACGATGGTGGAAAAGGCCGCGATCGCGAGCGACGCGCGGCTGACGCGGTGGCCGCTCGGAGAGCCAAGGCGCGAATTCATCGAAACGGAATAGCATGCGCTAGCGCCTGGGCCATACCGGCTGAACCTTTTCGCTTCCTTGTGCTATGCTTGTTCGGCAGAGGTCGCGATGAAGCTATGGGTGGGCTTGGGAGTGTTCGTCTGGCTGCTTTGCGGCGCCATCGGCGCCTTCATGCGCGACGACCTCGACGCTGAGCACTGGCAGATGATCGCGAAGGGCCCGATCACGATGGTCAAGGCCATCAACGAGCATCCGGTGACGGTTCCGACCCAGGACTGAGCCCGCGCTAGGCCGGTTCGACTTCGGAATCCGGCGCCATGCCCTTCTCGCGCAGCTCCTCGATCGCCTGATCACTCTTCCCGAGGTGCGAAAGGCCCATGCCGCGAAGCACATGCTCGGCCTTGGTGAACTGGATGTTCGTATAGCCGACGATCTCGACGAGATTGCCCCAGGGGTCGCGGAAATCGAGGAACGGACCGGGCTCGATCGTAATTCCGGCTGCGAGGATCGCCTGCCGCGCCGCTTCCTTGTCCTCGACCACGAGGCCGAAGTGGCGTCCGCCGGTGGGGGAGGGGCTCTCCGTTTCCTGCAAAGCGAGGAACTGATCGCCAAGGTCGATGAAGGCCATTCCGGGTTCGCGGCTGCGAAGTTCGAAGGTGAAGAGCTTGCCGTAGAAGTCGAGCGCCTGTTCGATGTCGCCAACCTCGATCGCGATATGGTTGAAGCCGACGAGACGGGGCTTGGTGGAATCGGTCATCGGTGCATCTCCTGTGGATGAGGCCGATATAGGGCTTGTCGAAGCGCGGCGCCGATCAAAAGTCCGCGGTTCGCGATAAGCTGCATTTGGCGCGCGGCGATAAGATAAGCTTGTCGAAGCGCCGCGTGGATTGATTGTCTCCGCCCGCCCGCAAGCCTTAGGGGTGCTCGCATGACGAAAGATGCTGCGCATCCCGCACTCGTGGATCCCGGTGCGCTCAGCGCGTCGGTGGCCGATCCTTATCGCAACGTCTCGCTTGGCGTCGTCAACGATCATGAGATCCGCATGAGCGTCATGACCCAGCAGTTCCAATGGCATCACCATCCCAATTCCGATGAAACCTTCATCGGCGTGCAGGGGGAGCTGATCGTTGAATTTTCCGACAGGGAAATTGTCGTGAAACCCGGGCAGATTCTCACCGTACCGGCGGGCACTCTCCATCGCACGCGTCCCGCCGGAACAAGGTCGGTCAATCTGACGTTCGAACGTATCGGCGCCGATACGATCTTCGAGGAGTGAGCCTCGATCCTGCGACGGAGGGCACATATGCAAATCCATTCGCGCCTGACTCCAGCCATAATCGTTGTGGTCATTTGGGCTAGCCTCAGCACCATCCTCGGCGGTGGCGGCACATTCGAATCGGCCCCCGGCCACCTGCCGGTCGCGTTGCTGCTCTCGCTGGTCCTGCCCATTGCCCTGTTCGCGATCGCCTACGCCGGGTCGGAAGCATTTCGGCGTTACGTGCTCGGCCTCGACCTGCGCTTGCTGACCGCCATCCAGGGGTGGCGAATCATCGGCGGAATGTTCCTCGTCCTGATGTGCTTCCACCTGCTTCCGGGCGCGTTCGCCTGGCCAGCGGGGGTGGGTGACACGATCGTCGGAATTTACGCGCCTTTCGTGGTCTATGCGCTCGTGCGCCGGTCGCCGAGCTGGCGCCGACAGGTGATCCTGCTGAGCATCCTCGGCCTACTCGATTTCGTAGGCGCGATCGGCTCCGGCATCCTGGCGGGCGACAATCCGATCGGGGTGTTGCACGGACCGATCGGCACTGAGCTCATGCAGCGGCTGCCGCTGAGCATCATCCCGACCTTCGGCGTGCCCGCCTGGATCCTCGTGCACTGGATCTCGCTCCTCAAGGTCACGCGGTACCATGTTCCGGAGCTTGGAACAGACGGGACGGCCTGAGCGGCAAACACGCCGTTCAACCCTCCACCATGATATCCGCGAGGCTGTGGCAATGGCTCGCCTGATAGGCGTTGCGGCCGCGGTTCATGTGGGTGAGGTTGAACCGGCGGATGGCGCGGAGCGCGCGGGGGTTGGCGAGGAATTTGCGGATCGAGGCGGAGCCGCGCACCTTGATGCCGAAGGTGTCAGCTTTCCAGAGGAAATGGCTGACGTCTTCGGGCTGGGCGACGCAGCTCTCGAGGAAGGCCTGGTCGAGATGGTCGGGCTCAGGCGATCCGTCGGTAGTGAAGTCTGACAAATGGAGGATGATGCGGGCGCGCACGTCCGCCCCGTCGGGATGCAGGGCGAACAGCTCCATCCACCCCGCATTGACCCGGACCAGCGGCTTGTCAGGGCTCGAGGGCTGGCAGGAAACCGACCAGTAATGACGCTCGGTCCGGCGCGGGATGGGGAGGCAGTTTTCGCCGTACGTCTTGAGAATATCCAGCACGTCTTGGGCCTGCGGCCGGCGAAGCATCTTCTCGAACCGCGCGACATACTTGAACCGCTGTTCGAGGGATTCCGAGCGTCCGGCGGCGGCGTCGGGCGGGGTTGCTTCGCCTTCCATCCACGCGCGCTGCTGCTCAAGATTGAGGAACTGGCGCAAACCTTTTGCGCTGCCTCGATCGGGCGAGCTTTCAAAGGCGCTGTCCGTCATGTCTCATTCGATAGCAGCGGTTTGGGAATTGGTGCACTGTCACCGAATTCCCACCGAATTCCCAATCCCTGCGCTCGCGTTGCTCCGCTCAGGCGCTCAGCAAATGATGTCGTTCGCCAGATCAACCGAGGCCAGCAAGCCCTGCGCGGTCGCGTTGGTCTTTCGAATGTTCACCTGGACATAATAAGTGAAATGCGCGTGATCGAACTTGAAGATACTGGTGCAAGGAGCTCCAATCGGCACGTTCCGGTGCACGTAACTTGTACTTGTGACCGCCGGAAAAGCGTTTGAAGAGATTTGAGCACCCGGGACGGTCGAGACGCTTCCGTTATCGAGGCTCTTCTGCCGAAGGGCGGCAATCAGTTGAACGCCCCCGCCCGGCCCATCCGTATCCCGATAGGTCATCTTCAAGAATGCCGCTGTGACGATCGTCGCTGCGACCGGGCAGGTAACGATTATCTCCCCCAGCTTACCGGCAGGGAATCCGACGTCGCCGGCCGAACTGAAAGTACCTACGCTCGAAGCCGTTTGACCGGTGGGGACGCAGGCGGCGCCGGCCATCGACCAGTTTGTCGGGTGAGCGCTTGCCGGCGCAATCGGAACTGTCGCCAGCAACGCCGAAATGCTCGCGATGAATTTGGTGGATGCGTGCGTCATGCCGAACCTCCTTCCCCCGCGAGAAGCGCGGAGCGATTCGGCATGAGGGAGATTTAACGCAAGTTAGGCCTAGAAAGAAGAGGAAAGCCCTCTGGCGACTAAATGCCGTCGCCGCGCTCGCGTTGGCGGGCGCGGCTGAATTCGCGTTCGCTGGCGAAATGCTCATCCCTCTCGCGCTCAATCGAGCGGCGCGCTTTTTCCGAGAACCAGATTCGCCGGAGCATCGCGAGCGCTAGGATCGCGGCGCCCCAGAACAGAAGATTCCCAAACGAAAAGGACATCATGCAAAAGCAAAGGCGAGCGCAGCGCCCACAATGAAGGCTGTGAGCACGATCGGGCCGGTCACGTGTCGCCAGTCACCGATGAATGTGGGTCGTATCATTTGAAGATTCCCTTCGAAAATGCGGACTCGCGACCTAATTCCCCGGCGCGGCGCGGTCGTATAATGTGCGGTGTGGGGTTGGGACGGGCGTGTTGCGCCGGATGAAGGCCTCGGCTTCACGCATGGTTTCGAAGGCGCGCGCGGAGTCGGCGCGGCCATGGTGGCTCATGATGACCTTGTAGGGAAAAACGGCGCCGGGCGTGCGCACGATCCTCCCCGCGGTGAAGCTCGTGTGGCCACCCTCATTGTCCCAGGCTTCCTCGCCGCTCTTCAATGCGGCCTCTTCGGCGGCTGAGCGGAAGGGCGTGAAATGCTGCGTCGGAGGCGTCGGCGGAGAGGCGGACATCGAAATTCTCCCAAAGGACCGGCGGGGATCAGCAATACGGGCGGGAACCCGGAGGTCCCCGCCCGTCCCCGTTAGATCGTCTGAAGGTTCACAGCCGTGTTCCGGCCGTCCTTGCTGTTGAGGTCATAGGACAGGCGCTGGCCTTCCTTGGGCAAGGTCTTCTCGGGCCAGGAAAATGCGTTCCGGTCGAAGCGCAGCTCTTCTCCGCCTTCCTCGGCCTTGATCGAACCGAAGCCCTTCGCTTCGTCAAATGACTTGACGGTGCCAAAATATTTCATGGGTCATATCCTTCTTTGCCGAAACGACCGGAATTGGTCGCGTCGCGGCTAAGAGGCGTTAAAGATGGAGAAAAACGCGGCTGAGCGCCTAGGACCGTCGATACCGACTGGTAGCAAGAATTAAATAGGCGTTTCCGGCCCAAAACGCAATGGGCCGTAAAAATAAATCAAAATAGAATCACCGCATTTCTGTAATATTTGATCTTGAGTAATTCGCAATTGGCTGGTTGATATACTTGACAATTTAATGGCATCTTAAGGTTTGACTAAACGTCTATTGCGCTATCCTCTACCGCTGAGGCGCGTTGCTGGATGAAATCGAACCTTGCGCTCGGGTCGCGGCCCATGAGGCGCTCCACCAAATCCTTGACCGGCTGGCGGTCCTCGTAAGGGCCGGGCAGTGTGACCTTGAGCATGGACCGAGTCTTCGGGTCCATGGTCGTTTCCTTCAATTGCTGCGGGTTCATTTCGCCGAGGCCCTTGAAGCGGCTGACCTCGACCTTCTTGCCCTTGAATTCGCTCGCCTCGAGCTCGGCGCGGTGGGCGTCGTCGCGGGCGTAGAGCGTCTTCGCACCGGCGGTCAGGCGGTAGAGCGGGGGCTGGGCGAGGAATAAATGCCCGCGGCGCACCAGCTCGGGCATTTCCTGGAAGAAGAAGGTCATTAGCAGCGTCGCGATGTGGGCGCCGTCGACGTCGGCGTCGGTCATGATGACGATCCGCTCGTAGCGCAGCGCGCCCTCGTCGAACTTGTCGCGGGTCCCGCAGCCGAGCGCGAGCTGAAGGTCGGCGATCTCCTGGTTGGCGCGGATCTTGTCAGCGGACGCGGACGCGACGTTGAGGATTTTCCCTTTGAGCGGCAGAATCGCCTGAGTCTTGCGATTGCGCCCATACTTGGCCGAACCGCCGGCGCTCTCGCCTTCGACAATAAAGAGCTCGGTGCCTTCGGGATCGTCGCTGCTGCAATCGGTGAGCTTGCCGGGGAGGCGGAGCTTGCGGGCGCTGGTCGCGGTCTTGCGCTGGACTTCGCGCTCGGCGCGGCGGCGGAGGCGCTCCTCCATCCGCTCGACGATGGAGCCCAAAAGCGCCCGGCCGCGGTCCATATTGTCGGCGAGATAATGGTCGAAATGATCGCGGACGGCCGCCTCGACGAAGCGCGCGGCCTCGAGGCTGGTCAGGCGGTCCTTGGTCTGGCTCTGGAAATGCGGATTGCGGATGAAGACGCTGAGCATCAGCTCGATGCCGTTGAAGACGTCGTCGGCGGTAATGTCCTTCGCGCGCTTGTTGCCGACCAGCTCGCCGAATGCGCGGATGCCCTTGGTGAGCGCGGCGCGAAGGCCTGCTTCGTGGGTGCCGCCGTCGGGCGTGGGAATCGTGTTGCAGTAATAGCTCTCCGCCCCGTCGGAATAGAGCGGCCAGGCGACGGCCCATTCGGCACTGCCCTGACCGCCCGGGAAATCCTGTCGGCCGGTGAATGGCTGGTTGGTGACGCAGGGCCGATCGCCCAGCTGCTCGGCGAGATGGTCGGCGAGCCCGTTCGCGAACTGGAACACGGCTTGCTCGGGAACTTCCTCGGAGGCCAGCGACGGGTCGCAGCGCCAGCGGATCTCAACCCCAGCGAAGAGATAGGCCTTGGAGCGCGCGAGCTTGTAGAGACGCTCGGGCGAGAAGACCGCATCGGCGCCGAAGATCTCGGGATCGGGGGTGAAGGTGGTGGTGGTCCCGCGGCGGTTGGGCGCGGCGCCGACTTCTTCAAGCTTCGAGGTGGCGAGCCCGCGGGCGAAGGTCTGGCGGTAGAGCTTCTTGTCGCGCGCAACCTCGACGATGGTCTCGGTCGCGAGCGCGTTGACGACGCTGACTCCGACCCCGTGGAGGCCGCCCGAGGTCGAATACGCCTTGCCCTCGAACTTCCCGCCCGAGTGGAGCGTGGTCATGATCACTTCGAGCGCCGACTTGCCGGGATATTTGGGATGCTCCTCGACCGGGATTCCGCGGCCGTTGTCGGTGACCGTCAGCCGGTTGCCGGGCTCGAGCGTGACCTCGATGCGGCTCGCGTGCCCCGCCACCGCCTCGTCCATGCTGTTGTCGATGACTTCGGCGGCGAGGTGGTGAAGCGCGCGGGCGTCGGTGCCGCCGATATACATGCCCGGACGCCGACGGACCGGCTCGAGCCCCTCGAGAACCTCGATCGAGGAAGCGTCATAGCTGTCGGGCGTTGCGGAAGACGAAGACGAAAACAGGTCAGCCATTTCCCCCTAGCTATAGGAGCCTGATTCGAGCCGTGCCAAGTGAGCGGCGAGCCGTTTTCCACAGGTCTTGAAAGACCGCGGGCCAATTCCAAATCAATGCGCGCCGGGTGCCATCCGGGCCCGGTGACGGGGGCGCAGACGCCCGCAAGCGCGCCTCCGCTCCCGCCTTAGTCGCTCAAATGGAGGACTTTGACATGCGTAGTGCTTTCGACTTTGCGCCATTCCGGCGTTCCTCGGTCGGCTTCGACCGGCTGTTCGATATGCTCGAGAACAGCTCGTTCGGTGCAACCCAGGAGAATTATCCGCCCTTCGACCTCATCAAGGAGGGCGACAATGATTATCGGATCCAGCTGGCGGTCGCCGGCTTCAAGCCCGACGAGATCGACATCACGGCCCAGCAGAACGTGCTGGTCGTGTCGGGCCGGAAGTCCGACGAGTCCGAAGAAAAGGGATCCGACTTCATCTATCGCGGGATCGCCAACCGCTCGTTCGAGCGGCGCTTCGCGCTTGCCGATCACATCCAGGTCAAAGGCGCGGACCTGAAGGACGGGCTGCTCTCGATCGCGCTCGTCCGCGAAATCCCCGAGAGCATGAAGCCCAAGAAGATCTCAATCGAAGGCGCCGATAAGATCGCCGCCTCCAAGCAGACTGTCGAGGCTGAGGCGGAGCACGCCTGAGCGAGACGGAACCTGCCACCAAGGCCCCGGGAGCAGCGGCTTCCGGGGCCTTTTTGTTACCAGGCGCGGCTTTCGGCGATGTCGATCCGGCCGGCCAGCTGGATGAGGGCGTCAGCGATTTGGTCCGTCGTCTTGTCCGCGGCCTGGAAAATGGTCTGGCCGGCGAGGCGGTCGAGGGTTCGCGCGCCCCGCTTCGGGTTGGCGCCGACCCATTCGCGCACCGTGCGCTCGATCAGTTGGTGGGTCATCGTCCGGTGGTCCTCTACCAAACGCGGTTGTCGGCGATGTCCTGCTCGCCGGCAGCGACCACCAATGCATCCGCGAGCGGGTCGAGAGTCGCGAGGATTCCCTCGTCGAGCTCTTCCCGGAGGCGTCCGTCGGTGCCGCGGGTTATCGTCCAGACGCGGGCACGGTCGTCGATCTTTTCGTACTTCATCTTGCTGTCCTTTGGGGGAATGCCCCGGGCGCGCCCTTTGGAGGGGAGTGGGGGACGGACGCGCCCGGGACTAAGTCAGACGACCTTCAGCGTCGCGTCGACGCGGATCGGGCGGCTGATGTTGAAGTAATTGGGCGAGGTCTTGAGAACGGTCTGGTGGATCTCCTCAAACTGGTCGGGAGTGCCATCGCCCTTGATCCTGACCTCATAGGCGATCGACTCGTAGCCTGGCGCAACCTCGTCGCTGAGGCCGAGGAAACCGCGCAAATCGAGCTCGCCGCGGGTCTTGATCTCGAGCGAGTCGAGAGCGATGCCCTTCAGCGACGCGCCGGCGACATAGCCGACGGTGATGCAGGCATTGAACGCCGCCATCAGCAGCTCCTGCGGGTTGGGAGCGCTGTCGCCTCCCAACAACTCGCACGGCTCGTCGGCCACGATCTTGTGCGTGCGGGTGATCCGCTCGCCGGCCATGGTGTAGCCCTCGACCGTCGTCTCGCTGCGGGTTTGGCCAGTCCAGCGAGTGGTGACGTCGAAGCCGACCAGCGCCTGGCTCGGATCGCTCTCGATCGCGTCGACGACTGCGCCGAGCGCTGCGAGATCGAGCCCGTTCGCGCGGTTCTTCACGGTGTCCAACATTGTTTCTTCCTTGTGGTTATATGATTCAGGCGAAGACCGGAGCGGCTTCGGCGATGCGCTCGGCGGCGCGCGGCGAAAGCGATTCCAACGTCGCCTTGAAGCGCTCATGGACCATGCCTGAGCCGATGTAGGTCCAGCGGGCGGCCTGGTGTTGCTGCGCGATGATCTCGTCGCGGTTCTCGACCTTGCGGCCGATCGCTTTCTCGAGCGCGTCGAGGTTGAAGCCCGCCTGCGCCTTCAGGCCCTCGTCGAGGAAGCCGCCGATTTCGAAGAATTCGTCGATCGCCTTGTCGATCTGCTCTTCGGTGCGGCCTTCGGCGAGCGCGTCGACGATCAGCGTGTCGAGCTTGGCGTGCTGCGCCTCTTCCATCCAATGGTTCTTCATCAGGCTTTTGAACAATGGATCGAGATCGCCGTCGTCGCGGATCGAGCCGAGATAGTGCGCCTGGGTCATCCACTCGATCATCAGGATGACGAGTCCGACCGCGAGCGGATCATGACGAAGCACTTCCGCGCCGATCGCTTCCGACGGACCGATCATCGCGCATTCGACCGGGAATCCGCGCACGAACGCTTCGTGGAAGCGCTTGAACAAATGGATGTGCTTGGCTTCCTCGCTGGCGAAATTGAGGATCGCACGCACGCGCCAGTCGTCGCCGAGCAGGTGCGGGCGGGCGTGATCCACCAGGAACGGCAGAATGAACTCTTCGACCACTCCGAAGATACAAAGGTACTGATGGGCGCTGATCTGATTGAGAACTCGCTGTTCGAACGGGTTCAGCGTTGCGATCGCCGCCGTTCGCGCGAGGCTCTCGGGCATGAAATTCCGCGTGAAATCGAGATCCTGATCCTCCCGAAGGACGTCGTCGAGCTGCCACTGCGCGCGCAGCGACGACGCGAGCGTCGCCTCGTAATTGAAGTCGTGGTACATTGCCGTTCCCCTTATTTGGTTAGATGTGCATGACGCCCGGAAGAACGGCAGTCGAAACCGCCGACACTCCGGAAATGAATGCGAAGAACACCGCTACAAGTCTGCGCGAACGCAGGTCGCTTTTTGATCCAAACATTTCTTGTTCCTTTGTTTAGACCGGGCACGAGTTCTCCTGATCCCGGGCGCGCCTCTGCGCCGGGCTCGGACTCGTTTCCGGATTTGATGAAATGGATTTACGCGAGCCGGCGATTTGCCAAAATGCTCGCGGTGCCGGATAAATTGATCGAAACGCCGCATACGTATGCCGGCGGAGGTTCGCTTTGGACGCACTCGACCAGATCCTGAGCTCGCTGCGCCTGACCGGCGGAGTGGTGATCGACGCCGATCTGACGGGTGATTTCTGCCTGCTCGCGCAGTTCACCCCCGACCATTGCGCACCCTTCTTCCCGGTCCCGGATACGTTGATCAGCTATCATTACGTTCGTTCGGGCCGGACGATCGTCGAGGTCGAGGGCCAGCCCCCGGTGACCTTGGGTCCCGGATCGATCGCCATCCTTCCACGGAACGATCGGCACCTTCTCGCCAGGCGGACCGGACTTCAGCCGGCCGACGTCAGCGAGATCGCCTGGGTCACCGCCGACGGAGTCCACCGGGTGGCCAGCGGAACGCCCGGCGAGAAAGTCGAGATCTGGTGCGGTTTTCTCGGAACCGCGAAGAGCAACGCGCACCCGCTTCTCGAAGCGCTTCCGGCGCTGCTTACGATCGACGCATCGGGCGGCGATACGCAATGGCTCGAAAGTTCGATGCGTTTCCTTGCCCAGCAGGGCGGATCGCCCGAGCTCGTCGCCCGGCTTGCGGAGGTGTTCCTCGCGCAGGCGATCAGGGAATATGTCGGGCGCCTGCCGCCAGGATCGAAGGGCTGGCTGCGCGGACTTGCCGATCCCGCCGTGTCCAAGGCGCTGACGATCATCCATACGCGTTATGCGGAAGATCTCGACGTCGAGGGCATCGCGCGCGAGGTGGGCGTATCGCGAACGATCCTGGGCGAGCGTTTCGTCGAACTGATCGGCGAGCCGCCAATGCGCTATTGCGCGCGCTGGCGGATGCGGATCGCGGCGAACATGCTGCGCGACGGCAAGACGAGCATGGCCAATGTTGCCTATTCCGTCGGGTTCAACAGCGAGGCGGCGTTCAACCGTGCCTTTAAACGCGAGTTTGGAATTCCGCCGGCGACATGGCGGCGGCAGGTTGAAGCCGAGGAGCAGGCGAGGGAGAATGCGGCGAAGCGGCACGAGCTTCCGCCGCAGCAGGTGCGTTATTGCAAGGCCTCAGACGGGACCCGGCTTGCTTATTCGGTGACGGGCAACGGTCCGGCCCTTGTCAAGACGGCGAACTGGCTCAACCACATCCAGCACGACTGGGACAGCCCGCTGTGGCGGCATTGGATCGAGGAGTTCACCCGTGGTCGGTCGCTGGTCCGGTACGACGAGCGCGGCAACGGCCTCAGCGACTGGGATACGCCCGAACTGTCGCTCGACGCCTTCGTCAACGATCTCGAAACCGTCACCGATTGCCTGGAGCTCGAAACGTTCGACCTGCTGGCGATCAGCCAGGGCGCGGCGGTGTCGATCGCTTATGCCGTGCGCCATCCCGAGCGGGTCCGGCGCCTCATCATTTGCAATGGCTATGCGGCCGGATGGATGGCGCGGGCCGAGCCGGGCGAGGTCGCTCGGCGAGAGGCGATGATGACCCTGACAGAGGTCGGTTGGGGTGGGGACAACCCCGCCTATCGCCAGCTGTTCACCAATATCTACGTACCCGAGGCGACCCCCAAGCAGATGGGCTGGTTCAACGAGATGCAGCGCCTGTCGGCCTCGCCGGAGAATGCTGTTCGCCTGCAGAAAGTGCTCGGATCGCTCGACGTTCGCGATCTACTGCCGAAGCTGAAGGTGCCGACCCTGATCTTCCATTCGCGCAACGACCAGGCGGTGCCGTTCGCGCAGGGGGCGGAACTGGCTGCCGGAATCCCCAATGCGCAATTCGTTCCGCTGGAAAGCCGCAACCACATCCTGCTGGAAAGCGAGCCGGCCTGGTCGACGTTCGCCGAGAAGAGCCGCGAGTTTCTTGACGACGACGTATTGGCGACGGCAACGGCTGCCGCCCCGCGCGAACCCGAGCCGGTCGATCGCAAGTCGGAGTGCAAGGGGCCCGACGGAGCGCGGATCGCTTTCGCGACAAGCGGAGACGGCTTCCCACTGGTCAAGGCGCCGACCTGGATGACCCACCTCGACCATGACTGGACCAGTCCCGTCTACGGTCACTGGCTTCAGGAATGCATCCGCTCGAACAGGCTGGTCCGTTCGGACATGCGGGGGTTCGGGCTATCCGAGTGGGAGCCGCCGGAGTTCGATTTCGAGGC
>Ga0207706_10002326_pt1 | contig 18551 bp, 18 predicted proteins | sample KBSC53metaG_FD_184318 | JGI IMG/M metagenome (GOLD analysis project Ga0207706, IMG submission 184318) | Corn rhizosphere microbial communities from Kellogg Biological Station, Michigan, USA - KBS C5-3 metaG (SPAdes) (version 2) | ecosystem: Host-associated > Plants > Roots > Rhizosphere > Soil ... | reverse complement strand
CCGGTGACACCTACGACCCTCATTTCCTCGAGAAAGTCGGTGCCGTGGCCGACGGACGCCGGATCGTTTGCTGCCACGCACGTCTGCTCAAGGAGGACGGCACCGAGGTCGGCCGCTTGCGGGCACAGCCGCACAAGCTCTACCGCGCGATGCATGTCCCTCACAACTGGTGCGCCGTACCCCGGCACCGGTACGCGGAACTCGGCAACTACCAGAAGCTCCCGCAGGCGATGGACTTCGAATGGTTCCACCGCTACTTCCGGCGCTACGGCCCCGAGGGGTTCATCGTCATCGACGAGGCGCTGGGAGACTACCGGCTGGGCGGCACCAGTGACCTCAATTTCGCCGAGAGCTTCCGCACCAAGGAACAGATCATTGTCGCGAACGGCGGAAACCGATGGCGAGCTCGCGGTTACCGTTGGGCCTACACGGTGAAGCACGCGATACGACGGCTGTTTCTCTGACATGCGCGTCGTGATCCCCCTGCTCGGGCTGACGCCCCACGGCGGCAACCGTGTACTCACGCAGATCGCGAACGAGTTCGTCAGGCAAGGCCACGCGTGCCGCATCCTGACGCCGCAGCAATCCACTCGCTTCGCATTCCGACTCGACCCGCGGGTCGAACTGGCGTTCGTCGGTCCGGCTTTGAAGCACAAAACGGGGCGCTGGCTCTGGTATCTGCTGATGCTGCCACGGCACGTGCGCCATGACGATTGCATCATCGCCAATCATTTCCTGACCGCCATTCCTTCGAGGCTGCTCGCAGTCCTGAGGGACAAGCGGGTGGTCTACCTCGTGCAGGACGTCGAATACCGCTTCTTTCCGCGGATGCTGCGTCTGCTGGCCGAGCCCTTGTGCAGGTGGACTTGGCGCATCAAGACCGTCATTCCGGCCAACGCCTATCTCGCAGCGGAACTTCGCCAACTGGGAGCCACGCCGCTCGAACCGCTTCGACTCGGCGTCGACCCATTCTTCCTGGAACCGGCTTCCAGACCGCGCGCGCCGCGCTACGACGTGATCTGCCTCCTTCGCGCCGAACACCACAAACGCGCAGATCGTCTCGTGGCGTTGTCGGAGTCCTGCCTCGCGCAAGGGATCTCGGTACTGTGCATCTGCCAGGACAAGGAGCTCGCCGACCGGCACCGCGGCCAGTTCTCCGCAATCGCCCATCCTGCCGACGACGAAGAGCTTCGGGCGGCCTATGATTCCGCACGCATTTTTGTCTTGACGAGCGAGCACGAGGGGTTCGCGCTCCCGCCGCTGGAGGCCATGGCGCGCGGTCTTCCGGCTGTGCTATTTCCCTGCGGAGGCCCCAGCGTCTACGCACGCGACGACGACAACTGCGTGCTGATCTCCGACGAGTCGGTTGCCACCGCGTGTCGAGAGATCAAGGCTCTGCTAGGGGATGGCCCGAGGTATCGACGCCTTTCCGAGAGCGCAGCGAACACGGCACGCCAATACGACATGTCCGCGGCAGCCGCCGATTTCGTTGCACGCTGCGTAGCGCTCCAGAGCTCCGTCCAGTGAGTACGACCGTGCCCTCCGAAGGATACCTGCCGCATGTGCTGGTGCTGCTCGCCACTTATAACGGCGTCCGGTGGCTGCCGGACCAGCTCGAGACGCTGCTCGCACAGCAGGGAGTAAGGATCAGTATCCTCATCTCAGACGACGGTTCATCTGACGGTACGCTACAGGTGGCTGCCGACCTGGCGCTTCGCCATCCCTGCATCGAGGTACTTCCTCCCTCCGAGGTCAGGTTGGGAGCTGCGGGCAACTTCTTTCGCTTGCTTCGATCGGCTGCGCTAGACCACATCGACTATGTCGCGCTTTGCGACCAGGATGATCTGTGGCTTCCCGGCCGGCTGGCTGGGGCCATTGCCCAGATAGAAGAGCAGGATGCAGCGGGCTACTCATCGGACGCGCTCGCCTTCTGGCCCGACGGGAGGGAGCGACGACTGAAAAAAGCCTCGCCTCAGCGCTCACTCGATTTCCTGTTCGAACCGGCAGGCCCGGGGTGCACCTATGTGGTCGGCGCGGCCTTGGCACGCTCGCTTCAGCAGGAGCTGCGCCGCGAACCCGAGCGTTTCGCCGGTATCGGCTACCACGACTGGCTGATCTATGCCTATGCCCGCCTACATGGACAGCGCTGGGTCATCGATCCGGCCCCCACCGTTCGTTATCGGCAGCATTCGTCCAATGAACTGGGCGCAAACTTCGGGTTGGCTGGGATACGGCGCCGCTGGGGCCGTCTGACCTCGGGGTGGTTTCGCGGGCAAGTGTTGCAAATCGCGAACCTTTGGCCGCGCGTACCGCGTGATTTCCTCCTGCGCTTGACGCGCCTTCGCTGGAAGGATCGACTATGGCTCGCGGCGCGAGCAAGACACTTGCGGAGGCGGCCGCGCGACCAACTGGCACTCGCGCTGATGTTGATCCTTCAGATCCTCCGATGATGGCGGGACGCTCGTCAGCGATTTCCGCCCTGCGGAAGAACTGGTCTGGACATCGATGCGACGAAGTCTTGAAGCAGCGGATTCGATGAGGCCAGGGCACGCAGGTCTTGATCTATCTGTGCCGCGGTTTCCGGGCTTCGCTTGCGGATCATTGCCAGGAAGGCGCTCGCTTCCGCATCCCGCTTCTGTATGGCGAGAAATCCGATGTAGCGAGACATCGTCTCCGAGTGGCCAAGGACCCTCATCGCGCGCTCCGCCACTTCCAGCTTGAGGTCCGGAAGCCAGTTGTCGAGAGCCATCGCGCGCAGCTGCATGACCTCCGCGGCCTCGGGAAACAGCGTGAGGTTCGCGATACGCATCGTTTCCGCACGAGGAATCGCAGCGGAATGGTCGGCATTGGTGCGGATCTGAAACAGCACTGAAAGCGCCAGTCGCTCGCTGCGCATGTAGTCGAATGCAGCCAATCCGCACAACCCAAGCGCGAGCAGTCCGCCGAGCACCGTGACGGCACGGGGAGCCGATCCCGCATGCTTTCTCTTGATCTCGGGTTGCGGCAGCAGCCCCAGCATCATGGCAAAGGGAAGCAGGAAGAATGCGAACCACAGCGGATGCTCCACCATGCTGTGCGCGAGCAGCGCGAGCACCCAACACAGGGCGAGCGTTGACGCTGGGCTCCAGCGAGCGTTCCTGACAAACCGCACGACGGCAAAAGCCACAGCCACCAGAATCGGGGCCAAGCATGCCAAACCCAGCAGCCCGAACTCAGCCCACACCTGTGCAATGAGGTTGTGGGCCTGGCTTGCGTTGGGCTCGACCATCGAGCCTTGCAAGGAAAACAACCGGGCGCCGCCATAGTTGCGAAAACCTACCCCGAACAGCGGGTGTTGCGCGCCCAGCAACCAGGCGTCGCGAAGCATCTCGACGCGAGATTCGAGCCCACCGCGCAACAGCGGCGCAGTCGCCTCGCTGGAGTCGATGGCGGGAGGCGGCGGCTGAACGAGCCATGCACCCTGGATGGCGAAGAACATCACAAGCGCGGAAATCAACTCCCGGGAAGACATGCACGGGCCAGTGGCAGAGCAATCTCCACGGCGGCGCCATGCAGAAAAGAGGTGCAGGATGGAAACGATGAGTGCAACACCGAACGCGGTGCGTGACGCTGTCGACGCACAAACAAGGCTCGCGATCACGGTTACACCGATGTTCAGCCATGCCGATATCCGTCTCGAGCTTCTGAGATAGCAGGCACCGGCCCAAGCAAGCACAGCCAATAAGCCGAGATGATTCGGCTGGGCAATAAGACCCATTTCCCGCCCGTGCCAAGCGGGAGATTGCAATTGGATATAGGGGATGATGATGTCGAGATGCCCCAGCACGATGGACAGCGCATTCAAGACGAGAGCGGCGATCACCCCTGCCGCAAATGGCACCAACAACCTGTCAGCATGCTCTCGCAGCTTTACCGCCTCGCGGGAAACCAATGCCGCGAGTCCCAACAGAAATACGGGGACGATCGCTCCGCTGGGATACAGGGCTTTTCCGGTCGCCGCATGAACAAGTACGAGCAGTGCGAACGCGAGCAGACCTAAGGTCGAGAGCGGACTTTCGGTTGACCGCCCTTCATTTGAGTTCCACCGCCGCACAAGAATCCACAGCGAGAAGAGTACGGCGGCAAGCCATTCCCCCCAAAAGCCAGCGATCGGCGGAAAGCGCCTGACATTGCAGAAAGGGAGGAAGCCCGACAGAAAGATTGCCACCGGCTCTAGGCGGCGTGGCAATTCCAGCAGCGCCGGGAGGCGGGAAACAATCGTCTTCAAGTTTTTAGGAGTCGAAAAATCAAAGGAAAAGGGCCCACTTGGGGCCCTTTTTGATTGCCGTCGGCCGACTTACTTGCAGCTGGAAGGCAGGTACTTCGCGTCAACCGGGCTGCTGGAACCCGCCTTGCACGTCCACACGACTTGCGTGCCGGAAACCGTTCCGAGCAGGTCGATCGTCTTGGCATTAATCGCACCCTCAGTCGCGGTAGCAGTCACAGTAATGACACCATTGGACGAGTTCGTTTGGGTGTAAGCAACACTGGAGACGTATTTCGTCTACTGGCTTTCCAGGGTCACAGAGCCGCTCGCCGGCATCGTGCCATACGTATTGACGTATTCGGTGATCGTGTTCTTGCCCGACGAAGCCGCCAGGATCAGTTCAGAGACCTTGGCGCGAACGGTGTAGTCGCGGTAAGCCGGCAGCGCAACCGCAGCCAGGATGCCGATGATCGCCACGACGATCATCAGTTCGATCAGCGTAAAACCTTGTTGAACGCGCTTCATGAGGTGCTCCTAAGAGAAGAGGGACAGGTGACGTCTAAGTTGCAGGCTGTATGCCAGGTGAGCCGGGAGGGTTGGCATGGGCCGATTCATGGCTTTTTTCACACTGCGCGACGGGACCTGTCACTCCGTCAGCGCCGCGTCCGGCCCTCCCGCGCCCACGCTGCCACAAATTGTCAGTCAACGTGAGGATCGTTACAGCGCCAGTTCCTGACCCGTCTGGAGGGCCTGTACCTGGTGAGCGCAGCCGAGCGCGGCGATTTCGGTCATGACTGCCGCCACCTCTCCTGGTTTGATGTGCGTGATGTGCACCTGCACGTTCAGATCATTCAACCGCGCGAGTTCGTTCACCAGGGCGGACGGGCAGAGGTGCCGGCTCACCTCGGCGAGTTGCCGCTCGTCGTCACCGAAGGCGGTCTCGATGACCAAGTGAGCCACACGGAGCTCCGCCAATCGCTCCCACAGCGCACCGTTCGGAGCGGTGTCGCCTGTGTAGACCCAGGCAGCCGCACCCTCGGCAGGAAAGACAGCGAATCCGACCGCCGGCACGGTGTGGAGCGCACTCAACACTTCGATGCGCCGATTCCCGAGCGCAATGACCTCGCCTACCGCAAAGGGGCGGAACCTCAGGATGGGGGCCTCCACCGTCGGCAGGCGTGTGAAATCGGGCCAGATCACATTGTTGAAGATGTGCTGCTTCAGCGCCTCGACCGTTTCGGGAAGCGCGTGCACCGTGATCGGCAGACGGCGCGCAGCCCGACGCAGCCGCATCACGCTGTCGGCCAGCAGGCCGATCGACAGCACATGGTCCAGGTGTGAATGGCTGATGAAGATGTGGTCGATCTTCGCCAGTGCTTCCAGCGTCAGATCGCCGACGCCGCTGCCGGCATCGATCAGCACGTCGTCGTCGACGAGGAACGACGTGGTCCGGCTGCCAGCAGCAATGGACCCGGAGCAACCGAGGACGCGAATGTTCATGGGGAGGCGAAAGGCGGGGCGCCCTCGGAAAAGCTCAATGGCGGCAATGCGGCATGGTGCAAAGCGGGGTCTGGACGCGCAAGCTCCAAACTCCCGCTTTTGTATGACGCCGGCGCGCGGCACTGCCGCTTTCCGCACACCATGTGAAAAACCTCACAGGGCTTTCGCTTCAGCCGCGATCGGTCCAGCCGATACACGCCACCCCAGCGCCTTAGGGCTGGATGAACTGCATCTGGGTGCCGGCGAGCTCGATCACGTCGCCGTTCTTCAGCGGCACCGACTCACCGGTCAGTGCCGACCCGTTCACCGTGGGGCGCGTCGCGCCCTCGACGTGGGCGAACACGTAGCCGCCTGGCCGCTTCGTGATCGACGCCACCTGCACGCCCGGCTTGCCGACCGTGGTGACGACCTTGGTCAACGTGACCTCCCGGCCGGCCGCGGCACCGTTGAGCACTTTGATCGAGGCCGGCGTGGTGGGCGCGCTCAGGCCGCCGAAGCCGGAATGCGAGGGCTGTGGCGCGGTGTGCATGAAGGTCGGCGCCTGGCCGGGCTTCATGATCATCGTCTTCTCGTACTCGTGGCCGTCGTCTGCCAAGTACTTGATCTTGTACTTGCCGATTTCGACGGTGTCGTTGTGCGCGAGCAGCTGCTTCTTGACGGCCTTGCCGTTGATGTAGGTGCCGTTGGTGCTGTTGAGGTCTTCGATGAAGACGTCGTTGCCCACCATCTGCAGCACGGCGTGCTCGCCGCTGACGGCGAGGTTGTCGATCACGATGTCGTTGTAGGGCCGCCGGCCCAGTGTGGTCTTGTCCTTGGTGAGCTGTACTTCCTTGATGACGACGCCATCGAGCGACACGACGAGTTTGCCCATTAGTTGACCTCTTGAAGTCTCCGCCTCTTTATTGCCCGCCAAGACTGCTTGCCTCAGCGTCGGAACGGCCACCACGAGCGCGTCGTGGGTGTGCCACCCCCTTGCACGCGCACCAGAACCACCGCGATATTATCCTTTCCGCCTGCGTCATTGGCTGCGTTGATCAGCGCTGTACCGGCGGCTTCTACAGAGTCGTACATCTGCAACACCTGTGCAATGCTTGCGTCGTCGAGCATGTCGGACAAGCCATCGGAGCACAGCAGGTAGATATCGCCAGACTGCAGGTCGTGCAGGTGCGTCTCGAGCAGCACCGTGTCCTCCACGCCTACGGCCCGGGTGACCAGGTTCTTGTTGGCCGAGAACGCCGCCTGCTCCGGCGTGATCAAGCCCGCATCGATCTGCTCCTGCAGCAGCGAGTGGTCGCGCGTGATCTGGGTCAGCTTGCCGCCGCGCAACCGGTAGGCCCGTGAATCCCCCACATGCCCGACCAGGAGGCGCTCCTCGCGGAACACGGCGAGTACGAGCGTGGTCCCCATGCCGGCGTACTGCGGGTTGGAATTGGCGGCGTTGAAGATCGCGCGGTTGGCGTTGTCCACGCAGATGTCCATGGCCCGGCGCACCTCGGCGTCGCTCGCGCTGCTGCTGGCCTCCTGGAGCCAGCGCCCGAGTTCGGCCTTGATGAAGGCAGTGAGCATGCCGCTGGCCACCTCGCCGGCGTTGTAGCCGCCCATGCCATCCGCGAGCACGGCGAGTGCCGCGGCCTCGTCGAGCGCGACCGAGTCTTCGTTGTTGCTACGTGCCCGGCCGGTATCGACGGCACTGAAGAACTCGAGGGTCATGGCGAGCGATGAAAGCTGGCGCGGTCTTGTTTATCCTGGACGGCGGCCATTGTGCCCCGGATCGGATGCCCCGCCGCCGATGGCGAGTGCTTCCTGACTCCCGAACTCAGGGGGTTGCAGCCATGGGCCCTCCGCCCCGGTCTGCCGCAGCTCATCGGCCAGGACATCGCCGTCTGCATGGCGCAGCGTCGGCGACTTCTGCAACAAGCGGCTCAGCACCGCCTCGAGCCCGGCCGGCAGCTGGGGCCGCAGGGCACGCAGGGGCCTCGGGCTCGCCTGAGCGATCTGCCGCAGCAGTTCGCCCATGGAACTGGCGGCATAAGGAAGCTCGCCGGTGAGCAACTGGAACAGCATCACGCCCAGCGAATACAGATCGCTGCGGCCATCGACGGCAGCGCCGGCCAACTGCTCGGGCGACATGTAGGTCGGCGTCCCCAGCACCAGACCGCTGCGGCTGCGCTCCGCACCCGCAGCGTGCGCCACGCCGAAATCCGTCAGCTTGACCTGCTGATGCGGCAGATCCACCAGCACGTTCGCCGGCTTGACGTCCCGGTGGACCAGCCCGGCGCGATGGGCATGGGCGAGCGCCCGCGCCAACCGTTCGACGATGGCCAGGACGACCGGCTCCGGCAACAGACGCGCGGGGCGGGTATAGCGCGTGAGGTCGGTTCCGGCGAGCAACTCCATGACGATGAAGGCCACGCCCTGCGTCTCACCACCGCCATACACGGTGACGATGTCCGGGTGCCGCAGTCGGGACACGATGCCGCCCTCGCGCAGGAAGCGCCGCCGCGCCTCTTCGCGATCAGGGTCATCCCCTTCGCCGCCAGGCGAAAGGACCTTGATCGCAACCGGGTTGTCGTCACGAAGATCGATGGCGGCATAGAGCGTGCTGCTCCCGCCCTGCCCCAGCACTCGCTCGATCCTGTAGCCGGCGAAGATGCTGCCCACCTCCAAGGTGCTGCGCCCTGCGTGTGGGAGCTCGTGCCCCGACACGGGCGCAGAGGCCGGCTCAGGCTTGCGCAGCGCCTGCCAGGCCCGGTGCCAGAGCGAAGAAGTGGGTGCAGCCATGCGGGCAGACGAGAGCCTGCTTCGACGTTAGCACGGTGACGCCGGCCGTATCACGCCTGCGAAGTCGCGCCGGCGGCTGCGCGCCGGGCGAGGATCCACCGCCCGATCAGGAGCACCAGTACCGCCCCCAGAACACCTGCGCCATAGCGCACCCAGGCGACGGGTTCGACCACTCCCTTGGCGTCGGCCAGCGTCGGCAGGTAGGGCATCACCGCGGGATCGGTCACCGCCATGGTGCCGGCGATCCAGCCGAGCAGCATGCCGCCGAGCGTGATGATGACCGGGAAGCGGTCCATCAGTTTCATCACGAGCTGGCTGCCCCAGACGATGATCGGGATGCTGACCAGCAGGCCGAAGATCACCAGCGGCATCTGGTGGTCCCCTCCGGTGCTCTGGGCCGCGCCGGCGATCGCGATCACGTTGTCCACGCTCATCACGAAATCGGCCACGATGATCGTCTTCACGGCCGACCACAGCTTGTCGCTGGCCTGGATCTTGGCGTGGGCGTCGTCCTCTTCCGGCACCAGCAGCTTCACGCCGATCCACAGCAGCAGCAGCGCGCCGACCAGCTTCAGGAACGGGATCGACAGCAGCGTGAGTGCAAAGAAGATCAGCACCACGCGCAGCAGGATGGCGCCGGCGGTGCCCCAGATCACGCCCTTGGTCCGCTGGGCTGGGGGCAGCTGCCGACACGCGAGCGCGATGACCACGGCGTTGTCGCCGCCCAGCAGGATGTCGATCATGATGATCTGGCCGACCGCAATCCAGAATTCGGGGGCCATGAACTGTTCCATCGGTGGTGTCCTTTTCCTTATTCGCGCGGGAGTGTAGGTGCCGAAGCCAACAAAAAGGCCGCTCTGCGGCGGCCTTTTTTAGTACGGCAAACCTGCCGAAAGTTCAGAGCAGGCCCTTCAGCAGCTTGCCCATCTCCGACGGGTTGCGCGTGACCGTGAAGCCGCACTCCTCCATGATGGCCAACTTGGCGTCGGCCGTGTCGGCACCGCCGCTGATCAGCGCGCCGGCATGGCCCATGCGCTTGCCCGGAGGGGCGGTAACGCCCGCGATGAAGCCGACGACCGGCTTCTTCATGTTGGCCTTGCACCAGCGGGCCGCGTCGGCCTCGTCGGGGCCGCCGATCTCGCCGATCATGATCACCGCATCGGTGTCCGGATCGTCATTGAACATGCGCATCACGTCGATGTGCTTCAGCCCGTTGATCGGGTCGCCGCCGATGCCGACCGCGCTGCTCTGGCCCAGGCCGATCTCGGTGAGCTGGGCCACGGCTTCATAGGTCAGCGTGCCGGAGCGCGAGACCACGCCGATGCGGCCCTTGCGGTGGATGTGGCCGGGCATGATGCCGATCTTGATCTCGTCGGGCGTGATCAGGCCGGGGCAGTTGGGGCCCAGCAGCAGCGTTTCCTTGCCGCCGGCCGCGACCTTGGCCTTCATCTTGTTGCGCACCTCGAGCATGTCGCGCACGGGGATGCCCTCGGTGATGCAGATGGCGAGGTCCAGGTCGGCTTCGACCGCTTCCCAGATCGCTGCGGCAGCGCCCGCGGGCGGCACGTAGATCACGCTGACCGTGGCGCCGGTGTTGGCCTTGGCGTCCTTCACGCTCGCGAAGATGGGGATGCCTTCGAAGTCTTCGCCAGCCTTCTTCGGGTTCACGCCGGCGACGAAGCAGTTCTTGCCGTTGGCGTAGTCACGGCACATGCGGGTGTGGAACTGGCCCGTCTTGCCGGTGATGCCCTGGGTGATGACCTTGGTGTCTTTGTTGATGAGGATGGACATTTGAGAAACCTTTCAGCGCTGGCGGATCACTTGGCGGCCACGGCGGCCATCACCTTCTGGGCCGCTTCGGCCATGGTGTCGGCGCTGATGATCGGCAGGCCCGATTCGGCCAGCATCTTCTTGCCCAGATCTTCGTTGGTGCCCTTCATGCGCACCACGAGCGGCACGCCCAGGTTCACCGCCTTGCACGCGGCGATCACGCCTTCGGCGATGGTGTCGCAGCGCATGATGCCGCCGAAGATGTTGACCAGGATGGCCTTCACCTCGGGGTTCTTCAGCATGATCTTGAAGGCCTCGGTCACCTTCTCGGCGGTGGCGCCGCCGCCCACGTCGAGGAAGTTCGCCGGCTCGCCGCCGAACAGCTTGATGGTGTCCATGGTCGCCATCGCCAGGCCGGCGCCGTTGACCAGGCAGCCGATGTTGCCGTCGAGGCTGATGTAGGCCAGGTCGAACTTGCTCGCCTCGATCTCGGCGGCGTCCTCTTCGTCGAGGTCGCGATAGGCGACGATCTCGGGGTGGCGGAACAGCGCGTTCGAATCGAAGTTGAACTTGGCGTCCAGCGCCTTGATGTTGCCGTTGCCTTCGAGGATCAGCGGGTTGATCTCGGCGAGGCTGGCGTCCGTCTCCATGTAGGTCTTGTAGAGCTTCTTGAAGACGTCGATCGCCTGCGCCTGGCTGGCAGCGGGAACGCCGATGCCGTCGGCCAGCGTCTTGGCCTGCTCGTCGGTGAGGCCAGTGGCCGGGTCGACGAAGACCTTGATGATCTTTTCAGGCGTGGCGTGCGCCACTTCCTCGATGTCCATGCCGCCTTCGCTGGAGGCCATCATCGCGACCTTCTGCGTGGCGCGGTCGGTCAGCGCGGCGACGTAGTATTCCTTCTTGATGTCGGCGCCTTCCTCGATCAGCAGGCGGCGCACCTTCTGGCCTTCCGGGCCGGTCTGGTGGGTCTTCAGCTGCATGCCGAGGATCTGGTTGGCCAGCGTCTTGACCTCGTCGATCGAGCGGCCGAGCTTGACGCCGCCACCCTTGCCGCGGCCGCCGGCATGGATCTGGGCCTTGACGACCCAGACGTTGCCGCCCAGCTTCTGCGCGGCCTCGACCGCTTCCTGCACGGTGAACGCGGGGTAGCCGCGCGGCACCGGCACGCCGAACTGGCGCAGGATTTCCTTGCCTTGGTACTCGTGGATCTTCATGGGTCGTTTCTGCGAAAGAAGGGGAAAACGGCTTGTCTCGGGCCTGCGAAAGGCTCAGGAATGCGCGCGCGCCCGGCGAGGGTGCGGCAAAACGTGCGATGGTGCCAGCGGAAACACACGATTCCAGCGTGGATAGTGCGTACGAAACGGGGTCTGCGGCCATGGCTGGAAGACAGCCAGATCGTCGGTGAGGCGAGGCTGCAGAGGCAGTCGCTGCGCGGCGGCAGAAGGGGAAGGCATGGCGGAACGTGAAAGGCGGCCGACGCCCTGAAAAAGTATCGACCGGTTTCCGAAGACGGCGGACTTTAGCATGCTGCACCGCGGCAAACCTGACAGGAACCTGTACGTCCCGGCCGCGAGCGCGGTGGCTTCAGCAGGAGCCGTCGTCCGCCCCGCGGATCACCCGCCGCACCACCTCCGCGGAGAACCCGCGCTGGGCGAGGAAACGCATCTGCCTTGCGCGCTCGGCGGCATCGGCCGCCTGTTGCCCGAATTTGCGTTGCCAGACTTCGCGCGCGCGGGCGTATTCGGACTCCTTGAGCTGCCGGAGCGTCTGCTCGTCGGGAACCACACCATGCTGCGCCAGCTCCTGCTTGATCCGCAGATTGCCGTAGCGGCTGGACCGCGCGTGGACGCGGCTTTCGACGAAGCGCGCCTCGGAGAGATAGCGGTGCGCCTGCAGCCAGTCGAGCAGTTGGTCGACACACCCTTCAGGTTCGGTGCAACCGCTCGGCGCGGTATCGGGTGCGCCCGTCTCCGCAGCCTGCCTCGCACGCTCGGCCTGCTCGGCGCGCGCGACACGCAACAGCTTGCGGCGCAACTCGGTGCGACTGTGCTCGCGCTGGGCCAACCAGGCGAGCGCGCGGGCCTTCAGCGAAAGACGCTCGCGCGCCATCTAGGCCAATGGGACGACGCCGCGCGTGTCTGGCGCCAGGCGCAGCCAGCCCGGCAAGCCGGTACCGTCGCGCCAGGCCGGCGGCGCCTCTACGGTGGACCAGTATTCGTCGAGCGAAGCGATCAAGCCGTCGCGCAACGTGAAGAGGCTGTTGGCGTAGACGGTCGGGCCCCCGGCGATCGGCACGCGGATGATGGAGTGGACACGCCCATCGGCCAAGGCGTTCACCTCGATCAGATGGATTTCCCAGCCCTCGGGGTAGACCGCATTCACGTGGATGATGGCCTCGGCCCCCGAAAGGCGCTCGCCCGTCGCCCACCAGGTGCAGACGGCATCCGGCGTGAAAAGGCGTTTGGCATCGAGCCACCGGCGCGCCTGGAAGAGCGCCCAGAGCCGGTGGACCACCTCGACGCCGGTCATCGGAAGGCCTTATTCGGCCGCGCCGGTGGGCAGCAGCGGGATGCCCATCTCTTCGCGCACCTTGTTCTCGATTTCGACGGCGAGGTCGGCGTTCTCCTTCAGGAACTCGCGCGCGTTGTCCTTGCCCTGGCCGATCTTCTCGCCGTTGTAGGCATACCAGGCGCCGGACTTGTCGAGGATCTTGGCGTTGACGCCCATGTCGATGACCTCGCCTTCGCGGCTGATGCCCTCGCCGTAGAGGATGTCGAACTCGGCGGTCTTGAACGGGGGGGCGACCTTGTTCTTGACGACCTTGACCTTGGTCTCGCTGCCGATGACCTCCTCGCCCTTCTTGATGCTGCCGGTGCGGCGGATGTCGAGGCGGACCGAGGCGTAGAACTTCAGCGCATTGCCGCCGGTGGTGGTTTCGGGGCTGCCGAACATCACGCCGATCTTCATGCGGATCTGGTTGATGAAGATGACCATGCAGTTGGTCTTCTTGATCGTCGCGGTGAGCTTGCGCAGCGCCTGGCTCATCAGGCGGGCCTGCAGGCCGGGCAGCGCATCGCCCATCTCGCCTTCGAGTTCGGCCTTGGGCGTGAGGGCGGCGACCGAGTCGATGACGATCAGGTCGACCGAGCCGGAGCGCACCAGCGCATCGACGATCTCCAGCGCCTGCTCGCCGGTATCGGGCTGGCTGATCAGCAGATCCTGCAGGTTGACGCCGAGCTTCTGCGCGTATTGCACGTCGAGCGCGTGCTCGGCGTCGATGAAGGCGCAGACGCCCTGCTGCTTCTGCATCTGGGCAATGACCTGCAGTGTGAGCGTGGTCTTGCCGGAGGATTCGGGGCCGTAGATCTCGATCACGCGGCCGCGCGGCAGGCCGCCGACGCCGAGCGCGATGTCGAGGCCGAGAGAGCCGGTGGAGACGACCTGGATGTCCTCGATCTTCTCGCCCTCGCCCAGACGCATGATCGAGCCCTTGCCGAACTGCTTTTCGATCTGGGACAGCGCGGCCTGCAAGGCCTTGGCTTTTTCGGTATTGAGGGCTTTGACAGGTGCGTCCATGGGCTTCTCCGGTGATTTGGCGGGCATTATGGCAGAGTGGCTGGATATTCGTACAGTGATTTTCCTGCCTTCTTTTCGGGCAACTCCCTAGAATTGAAGGCAACCGCCAACGCGAGCGGACGGAACGGGTCTGAGGAGACAAGATGCGGATTTTGATCGCCGAAGATGACCAGGTGCTGGCCGATGGCCTGCTGCGCTCGCTGCGCAACGGTGGCTACGCGGTCGACCAGGTCGGCAGCGGCAGCGAGGCCGACGCGGCCTTGTCCTCGCATGAATTCGACCTGGTGATCCTCGACCTCGGGCTGCCCAAGCTGCATGGCCTGGAGGTGCTGCGCAAGCTGCGGGCGCGCGGCTCGGCGGTACCGGTGCTGATCCTCACCGCGGCCGACAGCATCGAGCAGCGGGTCAAGGGCCTCGACCTCGGCGCCGACGACTACATGGCCAAGCCCTTCTCGCTGCAGGAGCTCGAGGCGCGCGTGCGCGCCCTCACCCGCCGCGGCCTCGGCACCGCCTCCAGCGTCATCAAGCACGGCCCCCTGAGTTTCGACGCAACCGGCCGCGTGGCCTACATCAACGACCAGATGATCGACCTCTCGGCGCGCGAGCTGAGCCTGCTCGAGGTGCTGCTCCAGCGCGCCGGCCGCCTGGTCAGCAAGGACCAGCTGGTCGAGCGCCTGTGCGAGTGGGGCGAAGAGGTCAGCAACAACGCGATCGAGGTCTATATCCATCGGCTGCGCAAGAAGATCGAGCAGGGCCCGATCCGCATCGCGACGGTGCGCGGCCTGGGCTACTGCCTCGAGAAGATCCCGGGCTGATCCGCGCCGCGGCCGGGCGACGGAGGCCCGTTATCCTCTGCACGACCGATGGCGACCACACCGCGCGAGCAACGCTCCCTGTTCGGCGAGATCCTCGACTGGATGCTCGCGCCGCTGCTGCTGCTGTGGCCGATGAGCGTCGCGCTGACCTGGCTGGTCGCGCAGGGCATCGCGAGCCGGCCCTACGACCGCGAGCTGGGCGAGATGGTGCGCACGGTGGCGCACCGCGTGGTGGCGGAGCAAGCCGTCAGCGGGCGCAGGGCGGCGGTGCGGCTGCGCTCGGCCAACGCAGTCGCCGAGATCCTGCGGTCGGACGACACCGACCAGCTCTACTACCAAGTGCTGGGCCTGCGCGGCGAACTGATCAGTGGCGATCGCGAGCTGCCGGTGCCCGAAGACGAGCGCGCCACCAGCAGCAGCGACGTGCGCTTTCGCGACGACACAGTGCGCGGCGAGCAGGTGCGCGTGGCCTACCTCTGGCTGGCCGATGACGTCCGCCCCGGCGAATCGGCCCCGCTGGTGCAGGTGGCCGAGACGCTGGACAAGCGGTCGCGGCTGGCCACCGAGATCATCAAGGGCGTGATCCTGCCGCAGTTCGTGATCCTGCCGCTGGCGGTGCTGCTGGTGTGGCTGGCGCTGGCGCGCGGCATCGCGCCGCTCAACGAGCTGCAGCACCGCATCCGGCAACGTGAGAGCCACGACCTGAGCCCGATCGAGGAGCACAGCGCGCCAGAGGAAGTGGCGCCGCTGGTGCGCGCGATCAACGACCTGCTCGGCCGGCTCGACCAGTCGATGAGCGCGCAGAAGCATTTCCTGGCCGATGCCGCCCACCAGCTGAAGACGCCGCTGGCCGGCCTGCGCACGCAGGCCGAGCTGGCGCAGCGCGAGATCGACGCCGGCCGCCAGGACCCGCAGGCGCTCAAGCGCTCGCTGCAGCACATCGCCCGCTCCAGCCAGCGCGCGGCGCACATGGTCAACCAGCTGCTCGCACTGGCCCGCGCCGAAGACAAGGAGCAGGCCAGCCGGCGCCAAGAGGTGCCGCTGGCCCGCCTGGCCACCGAGACGGTGCGCGACTTCGTGCCGCGGGCGATGGAAAAGCGCATCGACCTCGGCTACGAAGGCCCCGAGCGCGAAGACCCGGCCGTCCACCTGGTCGGCCAGCCGGTGCTGGTCCGCGAGCTGATCCGCAATCTGGTGGACAACGCGCTGCAGTACACGCCGGCCGGCGGCACGGTGACGGTGCGGGTGATGCCGGATCCGTTCGGCCAGGTGATGGTGCTGCAGGTCGAGGATTCGGGGCCCGGCATCCCGGAGGCCGAACGCGAGCTGGTGTTCCAGCCGTTCTACCGCGCGCTCGGCACCAATGTGGATGGCAGCGGGTTGGGGCTGGCGATCGTGCGCGAGATCGCGCAGCAGCACGGCGCCGAGATCCTGGTCGAGGACGCACAGCCCCGCGCGGCGGGCGGCCCGGGCACGCGTTTCACGGTGCGCTTCCCGACGGCCTGAACGCCCGCCGTCAGCTCTGCATCATCCGCCGGCTGCGGGCGATCGACATCAGGATGCCCAGGCCCAGGCCCAGCGTCACCATCGCGGTGCCGCCGTAGCTGATGAAGGGCAGCGGGATGCCCACGACCGGCAGGATGCCGCTGACCATGCCCATGTTGACGAAGGCATAGGTGAAGAAGCTCAGCGTGATCGCGCCGGCCAGCAGGCGGGCGAACAGGGTCGGCGCCTCGGCGGCGATCATCAGCCCGCGGAAGATCAGGAAGACGAAGCCGAGCACCAGCAGCACGCAGCCGATCAGGCCGAACTCCTCAGAGAACGCCGCGAACACGAAATCGGTGGTGCGCTCGGGGATGAACTCCAGGTGCGTCTGCGTGCCCTTCATGAAGCCCTTGCCGCTGACGCCGCCGGAGCCGATGGCGATCATGCCCTGGATGATGTGGAAGCCCTTGCCCAGCGGGTCGGTCGTGGGGTCGAGCAGCGTGCAGATGCGGTGCTTCTGGTAGTCGCGCAGGAAAGGCCGCCAATCGGCCTCGGGCCGGCAGATCGTGTGCTCCGACATCACCAGCGCGGTGATCGCCACCGCGCCGAGCAACAGCGCCGGGATGATCAGGCGCCAGCTCAGGCCGGCGAAGAAGATCACGTAGAACCCCGCCGACAGCACCAGGATCGCGGTGCCGAGGTCGGGCTGCTTGACGATCAACGCCACCGGCACCGCCAGCAGCGCGAGCGCCACGCCGAAGTCGGGCGGCCGCAGCCGCCCTTCGCGCCGCTGGAACCACCACGCCAGCATCAGCGGCATCGCGATCTTCAGGATCTCCGACGGCTGGATCACGACGCCGACATTGAGCCAGCGCGTGGCGCCCTTCTTCGTGACGCCCATCACCGCGGTGGCCACCAGCAGGATGACGCCCACCGTGTACAGCGGCACGGCCAGTGCCATCAGGCGCTGCGGCGGGATCTGCGCGACGACGAACATCACGAAGGCGGCCAGCAGCATGTTGCGCGCATGGTCGGTGAAGCGGGTGCCGGCGTCGTAGCCGGCCGAATACATGGTCAGCAGGCCGGCGCCACACAGCAGCAGCACGGCGATGGTCAGCATCGCATCGAAGCCGCTGAAGGCCGGCTTCAGCCGCTTCCACAGCGAGGGCTTGTCGAATGCGGCATTCATCGCGAAGCTCCTGACGCGGCCGGCAGCGGCCGGCTCGATGCGACCTCCGGCGTCGACGCCGCGAGCGCCGCTGACGCGGCCTGCGCCACCGGCACCGGCGGCTTGAGCGGCGCGGTGGCCTTGGACTGCTGCACGGCCGCGATGTCCTCCGGCGTGGGGTACAGGCCCTGCAGCCAGTAGTCGAACACCCGGCGTGCGATCGGCGCGGCCGATTGCGCGCCGAAGCCGGCGTTCTCGACCACCAGCGCGACCGCGATCTTCGGATCTTCAGCCGGCGCGAACGCGATGTACAGCGCATGGTCGCGCAGGTGCTCGGCCATGCGGGAGGCGTTGTACTTCTCGTTCTGCTTGATGCCGACGACCTGAGCGGTGCCGGTCTTGCCGGCCGCCACGTAGGCCGCGCCCTGGAAGGCGCTGGCCGAGGTGCCCTCCTTGTTGACGCCGACCATCGCGTTGCGGATCACGTCCAGGTGCTCCGGCTTGATCACCACCGGCGGCAGCGGCTCGGCATCGATCAACCGCTTGCTGCTGTTGACTGGGTCGACCACCTCCTTCACGAGGTGCGGCTTGAAGCGCGTGCCGCCGCTGGACAGCGTGGCCAGCGCCTGCGCCAGCTGCAGGATCGTGAAGCTGTTGTAGCCCTGCCCGATGCCCAGCGAGATGGTCTCGCCGGCGTACCACTTCTTCTGCTCGAGCTTGCGGTAGGCACTGCGCTTCCAGTCGGTCGACGGGAGGATGCCCTTGAGCTCGCCCTCGATGTCGATGCCGGTGATCTGGCCGAAGCCGAACGGCGCCATCTGCTGGGCGATGGCGTCGACGCCCAGGTCGTTGGCGAGGATGTAGTAGTAGGTGTCGCACGACTGCACGATCGAGCGGTACATGTCGACGAGCCCGTGGCCGCCTTCCCGGTCGTCACGGAACTTGTGGTTGCCGAACCAGAAGTAGCCTGGGTCGGAGATCGCCTGCTGCGGCGTGCGCTTGCCGGTGGCCAGTGCCGCCAGCGCCATGTAGGGCTTGTAGGTCGAGCCGGGCGGGTAGGTGCCGCGCAGCGCGCGGTTGAGCAGCGGCTTGTCGATCGACTCGTTGAGCTCCTTCCAGCTCTCGCTGTCGATGCCGTCGACGAACAGGTTGGGGTCGAAGGTCGGCTTGCTGACGAAGGCCAGCACCTCGCCGGTCTTGGGCTCGATCG
>Ga0207706_10002325_pt1 | contig 18554 bp, 19 predicted proteins | sample KBSC53metaG_FD_184318 | JGI IMG/M metagenome (GOLD analysis project Ga0207706, IMG submission 184318) | Corn rhizosphere microbial communities from Kellogg Biological Station, Michigan, USA - KBS C5-3 metaG (SPAdes) (version 2) | ecosystem: Host-associated > Plants > Roots > Rhizosphere > Soil ... | reverse complement strand
GAGCCTCTTCGAGGCGGCGCACGTAATCGACCACGAGCACCGACTCCGGCAATCGCACAATCGGGTAGCCCACAAGCTGTCCGGGACCGTGCCAGGTGATCTTGCCGCCGCGGTCCACATCGATCACGGGTGTGCCGTCGACGGGCCGCTCTTGCGGCTCGGTTCGCTTGCCCGCCGTATAGACGCTGGCATGTTCGAGAAGTAGCACGGTGTCCGGTCGGGCACCCTCGGAGACCTCGGCGTGAACAGCCCGCTGCAAGTCCCACGTGGCCTGATAGTCGACGTGCTCGCTGCCCAATCCGAGATCGCGGAACTCCAGTTCCATGGCGCCGAGTCTAATGTCGCCCGGTCAGCCACGAGCACAGTCGGGGCGGGCTTCCCCCCAGCGCGCAATCAATCCCCGTGCAATCAATCTCGCAGTGCGGATGCGACGAGGTCCGTCACTGCCGGATCGCTGAAGACAAAGCCATCACCGGTAAGTCGCTCGGGAATTGCGTACACGTCGCCGACCAACTGCCCCGCCAACTCACCGAGGGCCGTGCGGATGATCGGGGTCGGTACCCGAAGAAACCGTGGCCGATGCAACGCAGCTGCGAGGGCGTCGCTGAACTCTGCATTGGTCGTGGGCTGCGGCAAGGTCAGGTTGTACGGCCCGGAAGCCTGCTCAGTCGTGGCGGCCCACTGCACGACGCCGAGGTAGTCCCGGAGGCTGATCATGGGCATCCGTTGAGTGCCGTCGCCAAGTGTCGCTCCCAGACCGCACAACCAGGCCAGCTTCAAGGGCACCAACGTCCCGCCGCTGGAGTCCATCACCGGGCTGGTGCGGAGGACGACGACCCGTACTCCAGCATCGGCGGCCGCCTGAGATGCAGCCTCCCATTTCGTGGTGACCTGAGCCAGATAATCGGCCGCTGCAGGTGAAGCCTCGGTGTATGGCTCGGATCCGGAGGTTGTGCCGTAGCGAGCGATGCCGCTTGCCTGGATCAAGGTACGCCGGCGGTCGTCAGTCTGAGCCGCAAGTCCGCGAGCGATGGTGCTCGTGGTGTTGACCCGCGACGAGAGGATCTGTTCTCGGCGAGATTCGGTCCAGGGCAGCGGAGCGACGGGTACGCCGGAGAGGTTGACCGCAACGTCAACCCCATCGAACGCGGCCGCGGCCACCGTGCCTGAGTCGGGATCCCACTGAATCTCGGTCGATGTTGCTGGCTCACGACGTACCAGCCGGACGACCTCCTGACCGTCACCGGCCAGTCGCACCCTGAGTGCGGTGCCGAGGAAGCCCGATGCGCCAGCCAATAACCACTTCATGTGATCACTTCGCGCGAACCAGGGCTATCAGACGCCGAACTCGGCGCCAAAATCACCTTCTTCCAGGCGCGCTTTGAGAGTGCTGAGGAACCTGGCGGCCACGGCGCCGTCGACCAGACGATGGTCATAGGAGACGGACAGATACATCATGTCGCGGATCGCAATGACCTGGCCCAGCCGCGGATCGGAGATCACTACCGGCCGTTTCACGAGCGCTCCGGTACCCAGGATCGCCACCTGCGGCTGGTTGATGATCGGCGTGTCCATCAAGGTGCCGGCCGAACCATAGTTGGTAATCGTGAATGTGCCGCCGGTCAGTTCGTCGGGCGTCACCTTGTTCTGCCGGGTACGCGCGGCCAAGTCGGCGATCCGCTTCGCGAGCCCAGCAATGCTCAGATCGCCCGCGTCCTTGATCACCGGAACTAAGAGGCCCTTCTCGGTGTCTACGGCAATGCCGAGATGCTCGGCATCCGGGTAAGTAATGGTGCGTTCCTCAGTGTCGATCGTCGCGTTCAGCTTGGGGTACGCCTTGAGTGCCTCGATGGAAGCCTTCGCGATGAACGGCAGATAGGACAGTGAGGCGCCCTCCCGCTTCTTGAAGTCGTCCTTGACCTTGGCGCGGATCTGCGAGATGGCTGTCAGATCGACCTCGACCGTGGCGGTCAGCTGCGCAGCCACCTGGAGAGACTCCACCATCCGCTTGGCGATGGTCTGGCGAAGCCGGGACATCTTCTCGGTCGTGCCACGCAAAGTGCTGACCTCAGGTGCTGCCGCTTTCGCTGCCGGAGCGGCGGCTGCCGGCTGCTCGGCCGGGGCTTGTGGAGCCGGCGCGGCGGCGGCCTGCTTGGCAGCCTCGGCGGCGGCCAGTACGTCCTGCTTACGGATCCGGCCGCCAACGCCCGTTCCGTTCAGCGAACCGAGGTCAACGTCATGTTCCTTGGCGAGCTTGCGTACCAGAGGTGTCACATAGCTGGCATCAGAGTCGCTGACGACCGGTGTCGGTCGGGGTGGAGCGGCGCCGGCCGGGCCGTGCTGCTCCGGCTGGGCGTCTACCTTGGGCGTCGGCGCCGCAGCCTTCGGCTCGGCTTGCTGGGTAGGCGCTGGCTGCCGCGCAGGCTGCGGGGTCGGTTGAGGCTTGGGCTCGGCAGCCTCCGGCGCTGCTGGGCGGGGCGCTTCTTGTGCTGGCGGAGCGGCACCAGCTTCCCCAATGACGGCAAGTACCGCCCCAACCTCGACGGTCTCGTCCTCCTGCACTCGGATTTCGAGCAACGTGCCGGCCGCCGGCGACGGAATCTCGGTGTCGACCTTGTCGGTCGACACCTCCAGCAACGGCTCATCGGTCTTGACGGACTCACCGATCTGTTTCAGCCAGCGACTCACGGTGCCCTCGGTGACACTCTCGCCCAGTTCGGGCAGGGTCACCTCGGTGGCGCCGTCTGAGCCCGACGTACCTCCACTGGGTGCCTCGGCGTCCGGAGCGGGTTCGGTGGTGGCAGCCGGGCTCTCGGGCTGCTGCTCTTCCGGCTCTTCGGCGGGGGCCGGCTCTTCGGCCGGGCCTGACTCTGCGGCGGGAGCCGCCTCTTCGGCCGTGCCTTCGCGTGGGGCATCCTCGGCGCTGGGGGCCTCAGATGCGGACTCGGCACCGTCAGGTTGGGGCGTGGACCCGCCACCGTCAGCCTCGCTCGCTTCACCGATCACCGCGAGCACGGCGCCCACTTCGACCGTCTCGTCCTCCTGGGCCTTGATCTCCAACAGCACCCCTGAGGCGGGCGACGGGATCTCGGTATCGACCTTGTCCGTCGACACCTCGAGCAAAGGCTCGTCGGCTTCGACGGTGTCACCCACCTGCTTGAGCCACCGGCTGACCGTTCCTTCGGTGACGCTCTCACCGAGTGCTGGGAGGGTTACAGAGGTCGACATGGCTACTGAGGACTCCTTTTATCGTGCTGGTGCTCGGTTGGTCCTGGTGTCGCGTGGTGGCCCGAGCGGAACTCGGTCGGGCCTCTTCGGTGCCGGTGGGCCACAGCCTAGCCTCAGCAGGTCGGCACGGCGCGCGGGCGGTTGCTGCTTCTTATTTTGGACATCGGGAGTGGGCTTCGCGTTTGATCGTGCCGCTAGCTGTGAGCGTGCAAAGGCTTGCCCGCGAGGGCCAGGTGCGCCTCGCCAAGGGCTTCGCTTTGAGTGGGGTGGGGGTGGATCAGTGCAGCGACATCCTCGGGGAACGCGTCCCAGTTGGTGATCAGCTGCGCCTCTGACGCGAGCTCGCTTACCCGCGCACCGATCATGTGAACTCCGACGACCGGACCACGTGGCTGTCGTACGAGTTTGACAAAACCTCGAGTCTTGAGGATGCGTGATTTGCCGTTTCCCGCGAGGTCGTAGCTGAACGTTTCCACATCGCCAAAGCGTGTGCGCGCTTGATCTTCGGTTAGTCCCACCGATGCGACTTCTGGGTCACAGTAGGTCACCCGCGGTATCTGCGCGTCGGCGATGGTGGTCGGCGCTCGGTCCAGGACGCCGGTCCGATGGGCAATCTCCTCGGCGACAAAAATGCCCTGCGCGAAACCGCGATGCGCTAGCTGCAGGCCACGCACCACGTCGCCCACCGCGTACACGCCCGAGATCGAGGTCTCCAGGCGCTCGTTGACGCGTACGAAGCCGTCGTCGAGGTCAACGCCCGCCTCCTGGTAGCCGAGGTCAGCGGTCACTGGCCCACGTCCGACCGCAACGAGCATGAGCTCGGCTTCCAGCACATGGCCGTCCACTAGTTCCGCGCGTACGCCGGATTCGTTGGCCTGGCAGGTCGCCAATGCACCGTCGGTGAGGACCTTGATCTTGCGTCTGGCAAAGGCTCGTTCCAGTGCCGTTGAGATGCTCGGATCCTCTCCAGAAACAAGCCGAGGGAGAGCTTCCAGCACTGTGACGTCAACGCCGAACGAACGCCATATCGACGCGAATTCGACTCCGATCACTCCGCCGCCCAACACGATTGCCGACGCTGGCAGTCGGTCCAGTCGGAGCGCGTGCTCGCTGCTCAGGATCTTCACGCCGTCCACCTCGACGCCGGGCAGCGAACGCGGGTACGACCCTGTAGCCAGCACGAGATGAGAAGCGGGATGGGTTTCCTCGCCGACCCTGACGGCCGGGCGTCCGTTTGCCTCGGTCAGCCGGCCCGCGCCCTGCAGGACGGTGATGCCACCAGAGTTGATCAGCTCGGAGAGGCCCTTGTAGACCCGCGTGACGACGCTGTCGGCGTACGTGACCACACCTACAAGATCGATCTTGTCGATGGCGGCATGAATTCCGAATTCGCTGCCAGTGCGCACCGAGTCCGCCACCTCTGCGGCATGCAACATCGCCTTGGTGGGAATGCAACCCCGATGCAGGCACGTGCCTCCGACCTTGTCCTGCTCTACGAGCCCGACAGTCAAGCCCAGTTGAGCCGCGCGCAGCGCACATGCATAGCCCCCGCTACCGGCACCCAGCACGACGAGATCGAATTCAGCTGTGCTCCGAGCGTCGGCTGTGCGAGCAGTGCCATCGAAAGAACGGGCCATGGCGCCATCCTCTCAGTTGCCGAAGGCCCGCGATTGTGGAACATAGCGGCCATAATTGGCGCATGAGTTGGTTCCGGCGAACAGCGCGCCGGGTCAAGAAAAGCCGCGGCTATGCCTCGCAGAGTCGCTCCGTCGACGACGCCGTCACCTCGCACCTGACGCAGTTCGCGCGTAGTCGTCGCGGCGTTGAGGCGTTCGTTGAGCCCAAGACTGCGGTAACTCAGACGACGCTCTTGCTGGTTGCGTTCGACGGCGAGTGGACCCGACGCGTGGTGCCCTCGCCGGAATGGGCGCATGCCTTCGCGGAGCACTTGCACATCCCTGGCTACGACGCAGCCGTAGTCGGCTATCCACAACGGATGCGGGACTACAACACTCGCAACAAGAAGCATCCGGACCTGCGCTGACGCTGGCCGAAGCGGAAATTCTGTCCCGATCTCCAGCCGGGCTTCGACCGACCAATCCTCATTCGGAGTGTCTCCGAACCCCGAATGTGTGAAACGTCTGCGGAAGTGGGACTTATCTGACCAACCCAAACTTGCGCTTGGGGGGCGGCGTTTTACACGTCCAGCCGTGCTGGCAGGGGTGCGGAGTCGGTGGGATGGATGACTCGGTGCCGGGGCAGCTGTCAGCGCGGCTGGTCCCCAGTCCTTGTCGTGCCTTTCTTTGTCGTGCCTGTGTCGCGATCAGGCCGAGGCGAGGGAGCGGGCCAGGGCGATGAGCGTACGTACGCTCGCCCCGGTGCCTCCTGGCGCGACGTAGCCATACGGCTTGCCGTCGTAGAACGCTGGGCCGGCAATGTCGAGGTGCGCCCATGGAGTCCCCTCCGCGACGAACTCCCGTAGAAAGGCGCCCGCGACCAAGGCGCCCCCCCAACGGTCGGGTGCGACTGAACGCAGGTCGGCGACTTTGGAATCGAGCTTGCTCCGGAGCTCGCGAGGAATCGGTAGGTGCCAAATGTCCTCGCCGGCCACCGCTGCGGCATCGAGGACGAGCTCAGCCGTGGCATCGTCGGTGGCCATCAGACCTGTCGTCCGGTCCCCGAGGGCAACTACACAGGCGCCCGTCAAGGTGGCCACATCGACTATCAGGTCCGGATTGTCCTCATTGGCCCGTGCGATCGCATCAGCCATCACCAGTCGACCTTCGGCGTCGGAGTTACCGTTCTCAACGGTCTTGCCGCCATAGATCGACAACACGTCGGACGGGCGGTATGCGCTCCCCGACGGCAGATTCTCCGCCAGCGCGCCGTACGCGGTGACTTTGATCTTGAGACCAAGCTGCGCGATCGCATGCACTGCAGCCAGCACTGCCGCAGCACCGGCCATGTCGCATTTCATGGTGTACATGCCCTCGGCCGGCTTCAGGTTGAGTCCGCCGCTGTCGAAGGTGATGCCCTTGCCGATCAGCGCAAGATGGAACGTCGCGCCGCGCGGGCTGTAGCTCAGCCGCACCAGCCGTGGTGGCCTGGCCGAGCCGCCACCGACCGCCATCAGGCCGCCGTATCCATCGCGGCTCAGTGCCTTCTCGTCCAGTACGTCGATCGCGATCTTCCTGCTTCGCACCAGATTGCGTACCTCGTTGGCGAATGACTCGGGATAGAGCAGGTTCGCTGGGATGTTCACCCAGTCGCGTACGGTCACGACCGCCCGGGCCACGATCTCGGCTGCGGACGCGATCGAGTCATCACGCACCTCACTTGAGTGGACGACGGTGATGGTGTTGATCTTGCCGCTCTTAGCCGGAGCAGCACTGATCGGCTCGTAGTGATAGCTGCCGAGCAGCGCACCTTCGGCGACCGCCGCGAGCTGATCGGCATCGCTACTCCCGAACGAAATTGCCACCGACAGCGCCTCGCTGCCGGCCAGCGAGGCTGCATGCCGTACGCCGGTACCAGCGGCGCGCCGCAGATCTTCCGCATTCGGCTGCTGGGACTCCAAGCCGACCACCACAATGCGTGGTCCACCGTCGACTGCAGGCAGAGTCCGCTTCGAATCGGCACTCGACTTCGCCCCTAGCGACGTTGCCATGTCAAGCAGGGACATGCCGAAGCGTTTGGTGAACGCGGCATCGACTGTCTTGGGCACCTGCCGGGCGCCGGAGGTGGTCAAGCCCACCACGAGTACGTCGACATGGCGCGGTAGCGCGTTGGTGATGGCAAGCGAGGGCAGTGCGCGACTGGGCACAATGGCCACATCCTTCGGTGAGCTAGGCGTGATCCAATGAGGGCTTGAACAGGTTAGCCCGAAGCTGGCGTAGGAAATGGAGTGAGGCGTGGCGGAAAATGCCGAGGCTGACGCGTTACTGACATCGCCGCTGCACGAGCGACAGGTCGTAGCCGGCGCCAAGTTTGCAGCCTTCAGCGGATGGTCGATGCCATTGGAGTACGCCGGCGCCGGGGTGCTGGCCGAGCACGCGGCCGTCCGTAACGCCGTCGGCATCTTCGACGTCAGTCATCTTGGCAAAGCGGCGGTGACTGGTCCGGAAGCTGCTGACTTCGTCAACCGGTGCTTGACGGCGGACCTCGGCAAGATCGGCCCGGGTCAGGCTCAGTACACCTTGATCTGCAACCCCGATGGCGGCGTGGTCGACGACATGATCGTCTATCTCAAGTCGGCCGAAGAGGTTTTCATGATCCCCAACGCCGCGAATTGCGCGCAGGTGGTGGCGCTGCTGACGGAGGCAGCGCCGCGCGGTGTCAGGGTGATCAACCAGCATCGGGATTACGCCGTGCTCGCGGTGCAGGGCACCTTCTCCGACGAGGTGGTGACGGCCGCCGGTTTCCCGGCAGGCCACGACTACATGAGCTTTGTCGGCGTACGTCACGACGGCGCACCGGTCACCGTGTGCCGGACCGGCTATACGGGGGAGCGAGGTTACGAGCTCGTGGTTCCGGTGGACGGCGCCGAAGCGGTCTGGGACGCCGTGCTGGCCGCTGGGGAGCCATACGGATTGCAGCCTGCTGGACTGGGCGCCCGGGACACGCTGCGGACCGAAATGGGCTATGCACTGCATGGTCAAGACATCTCACCGACCATTACCCCAGTCCAGGCCCGGCTCAGCTGGGCAGTGGGATGGAAGAAGGAATCATTCTTCGGGGCCGACGCGCTGCGCGCCGAGAAGCTTCTCGGTCCCGGGCGGCTATTGCGAGGGCTGCGCGCCACGGGCCGTGGCATTCCGCGGCCCGGCATGATTGTCCGCGCCGCGGATGGCCACCAGGTCGGCACGATCACGTCGGGCACGTTCTCGCCGACTCTCAAGATCGGCATCGCTCTTGCCCTGATCGAGTCAGGGCTTACTGACGATGATCTGGTGACAGTGGACATTCGCGGCCGCGAGGAGCCCTTCATGATCACCAAACCGCCGTTTGTGACGCCTGGTGTCCGCGAAGCCTGAGAACTGCTCTAGCGGCGAGCGTCGGGAATCGCGGATTCCTACCGATGCGCAGCAGCGCAGAATACTAAACGTCGAAGACGCAGCCGTCGCGATTCTCTAGCGCGCAACGAATTCGGCGTCGTTGGATACCAGCAAGATCATCAGGCAGCTCATGCGCGGCAAACCAGGCGACCTCGAGGGACTCTTCATCGCCTACCTCGGCGTCGCCGGAGACGTACTGGCAACGGAAACACATCGCGACGAACTGACATTTGTCACCGTTCGGATAGACCACGTCTGGGTCTGTGGTCAGTAATGCGAGCCGCTCGACGTGAGCGATGACTCGGGTTTCCTCGTACAACTCCCGCAGCATCGTTGCGGCCGGTTGTTCGAATGGCTCGACGATCCCCGATGGCAGGCTCCAACGCCCTGTGTCGCTGCGCCTGGTGAGCAGGAGATGGACACTGCCAGGCACCAAATCCGTACGAACCACAACTGCGGATACGCCTGGCAGCAACAACCTGCCCTGCCCGTACGCGCGACGAATCGCGGCGACGTAGTCAGGGGTCGGCACCCGTCGACACTAGCGGGCCCGTACGGACCACGACCTAGACGTCGGGCTCCAGCGACATGGGACCGTAGACCAACCGGTCGGCCTCATAAAGGCTGACCGCCCGTACGCCGGCACGCAGCAGGCTCGGATAGAACTCACCCAACCAGGTTTCCGCCTCACCTTGAGTCGGGAAGGTGCGGTTGATCGAAGGTGAGTCAGGGGTGGCGCGGGTCGAGCTGGGCTTGTGATCGGGCACCCAGCGCCAGCCCATCAGATCACCTCGCGGTCATCGCACAACGTCAGATCGGTGAGCTCACCCGCCATAGAAACCATCACCAGCTCAGTAGGTCTCGCCGCGCTTGATTCGAGGAGCAGGTGATCGGAACCGCCTGATCTGGGTGCTGCGGGTCATTCCGTACATCAGCAAACCTTTTGGTGAGGCTTTGGGCAGACGTTTTGCCAACACCTTCTTGAAGCCGCGCCACATCAAATAGCCGTCAACGAACACCCCGAGGATGAACAAGTACATCGCCATCGTTGCGATCAAGGTCACTACTGGCCAGTAGCTGCCGAGAAGAGTGACAGCCAAGATCACCACAACGGAGGGCAGCAAGAACTCGCCCAAGTTGAACCGAGCGTCGATGTAGTCACGCATCAGCACCTTTTCGGGGACGGCCTCGCGCGCGCTGATCGTCTTCATCCGCTCAGACCGAGACTGCCGACTGGCGGCGGCTCGGGATTGCTTCTTGCTGAGCGTTGTGTTCATGCGCTGACGTCGCGCAGCCTCAGCTTCCTTGCGCGTTGGGGTCGGTCGATCCTTCTTGCCAGTCGGTGCTGACTCGAGAGTGGTCGTCGGCTCTGGTATGGCCGGCTGACTATTGCGGCGGAAGAGTGCCACGGGTCCTTCTTGTTGGTTCTCGTGCTGCGTGAGCAGGGGTTTAGGGGGTCTGGCCCTGGATTGTCTCAGGGGATCACCCCAAAGACGAAACTACCCTGCTCCCTCGCTGTGTTCGGTTTCCCCGCAGAGATACGGTGGAAGCCTTGCGAGCGGCCCTGGCCGCGGAACCGGAGTCTGGAAGGACTAGCTGACATCTCATGAGCGGCATTTTTCAGCGGATCTCGATGATCTTTCGTGCCAAGACCGACAAGGCCCTGGACAAGCTTGAAGATCCGCGCCAAACCCTTGACTACTCCTACCAGCGCCAGCTCGAGCTGTTGCAGAAAGTCCGTCGCGGAGTTGCGGATGTGGCGACCAGTCGTAAGCGGATCGAGCTTCAGGCCAACCAACTGAACACCCAAGCCGACAAGCTCACCAATCAGGCTCAGAAGGCCCTCGAGGTCGGCCGTGAAGATCTGGCCCGTGAAGCCCTGACGCGGCGGTCCGGAATACAGCAACAGCTCAGCGACCTTCAGGTTCAGCACGCCCAACTGCAGGGCGAAGAGGAGAAGCTCACCCGCGCCAGCCAGCGGCTACAGGCCAAGGTGGATGCGTTCCGTACCAAGAAAGAGACCATCAAAGCCACCTACTCGGCTGCCGAGGCCCAGACCAGGATCAACGAAGCGTTCTCGGGCATCAGCGAGGAGATGGGTGATGTCGGCCTGGCTATCCAGCGGGCCGAGGATAAGACGGCTCAGATGCAGGCCCGCGCCGGCGCTATCGATGAGTTGCTCGCCAGCGGTGCATTGGATGATCCCACCGGCACGGCTAAGGACGACATCACTCTCGAGCTGGAGCAGCTTGCCTCGACGTCGGATGTCGAGAGCGAGCTGGCACGAATGAAGGCTTCGCTGGCGGCTGGCCCGTCTGCGGCCCCTCAAGCAATTGAGAACCAGCAAGTTCCGAGCCAACAGCCGCCGACTCAGGCCGCCCCGCCGCCCAGTCTGGATGCCCAACCTCCGCAGGAGTTCCAAGCCCCTCCAAGCCAAGGCCAAGAGGCGCCCCCGGCTCAGCCGCAAGGTGACTTGCGATGATCGTTCGGATCCTCAATGAAGGCCAGTGGCGGCTGAGCGATGACGCCGTACGCGGGCTGAACTCCTTCGACGATGCCGTTGAGCAGGCCGTCACCGCCGATGATCAAGATCAGCTCACGAGTGCATTGCACAGGTTGTTGGACCGTATTCGCGTCAGCGGAACTCGGGTGCCGGACGAGGAACTCGAGGACTCCGATCTGATCTTGCCCGCTGCCGATTCGACGGTCGAAGACGTGCGGCAGCTGCTGAGCGAGTCCGAAGAGGGCTTGATTCCCGGCTGAGGCGTTGCTACCCGGGCCAGCCGGCATGAGGAACTGAAACCTCGGCGGCCAGGATGTGACCCGTACGCGAGCCGGGTGTCATCGCGTCGGGCCACGCGGCCGCTGTGACCAACAGGGTGGTGCCTTCGGGGCCACCCAAGATGCAGGCAAAGCAGCCCAGTTCCGATGTGATGGTCTGCCGCACCTCGCCACCTTCGTGTATCCGTACGCAACGCCGCCCCGGCACCTCCGCGAACCAGACCGCACCTTCGGCGTCTATGCAGATGCCGTCCGGTGCGGCGCCGTCCAGATCGGCCCACACTCGACGCCCGGTGAGACTGCCGTCTGCGGCAATGTCGTACGCGGTAAGCGCTCCGCCATAGGACTCGGCCACGATCAACGTCGAGTTGTCGGGTGTCACGGCCATGCCATTGGGAAAAGCCAGGCCCTCGGCAACGAACTGAGCTGACCCGTCTGGACGGACGAGGGCGATCAGGCCCGGGACGAACTCCTCTTCTCCGAAGTCAAAGCCGATGTTGTTCACATAAGTGTTGCCGCGTCCGTCGGTCACGATGTCGTTCCACGGCTTCGTAGAGATTTCGCTCAGGTCCGCGTACGTGCTCAAAGCTCCGTCGTGTGCCCTGATCAGCACCTGATCACCGGCAGTGATCAACAAGCGCCCGTCGGGAAGCCGATCCAGGCAGAACGGCATCGCATCTATCTGGGTGATCATCTCGTGCTGCCCGTTGAGATCGACGGCGATGATCTCCCCGGCACCCCAGTCTGAGAAAACCAACCGATCGTCGTGCCAACGGGGGGACTCGACCAAGGCAAGATCTTTGAGCAAAGTCGTGAACTCGGACATATTGATAAAGACCTGCCTCGAGAGTGGAACTCATCGGATAGTGCGCCGACGACGAAGTCGGCGGACGTTACGCGTGATTGCGCCAGCAGCTCACGGATCGGGGGCTAATCTCGGGCGGTTTCCCCTGGCAGATCGAGCATTCGTTGCAGCGCGGCCCTGGCGTAGTGCTCAGTCTCTGGATCGACGGTGATCTGATTGACCACGTGACCTTGGGCCAGGTTCTCCAACGCCCAGACCAGGTGCGGCAGGTCGATCCGGTTCATCGTGGCGCAGTAGCAGACATGCTGCTCCAGAAAGACCACTTCCTTGTCGGGATGATCATGGGCAAGGCGTTTGACCAGATTGAGCTCTGTGCCGACGGCCCATTTTGACCCGGGCTCGGCCTGCTGGATGGTCTTGATGATGAACTCAGTGGAGCCAATGAAGTCGGACTTCAGTACCACCTCATGCTGGCACTCGGGATGAACCAGGACATTGACGCCGGGTATCCGGGCGCGTACGTCGTCGACAGCCTGTTCGGTAAACCTTCCGTGCACCGAACAGTGACCTTTCCACAAGATCATGGTGGCCGCTTGCAGTTCCTCCACAGTCAGCCCGCCGTTGTATTGGTGCGGGTCGTAGACCACGCAGTCGTCCAGGCTCATCCCCATCTGCAGTACTGCTGTATTGCGGCCCAGATGCTGGTCGGGCAGGAAGAGCACCTTGTCGCCGCGCTTGAGCGCCCAGTCCAGCACCGACTTGGCGTTCGAGGAGGTGCAGACCACACCGTCGTGCTTGCCGCAGAAGGCTTTGATGTCAGCTGAAGAGTTCATATAGGTCACGGGCACGGTGCGGTCAGCTACGCCGGCGTCGGCGAGCACATCCCAGGCGTCCTCGACCTGCGCGAGTCGGGCCATATCGGCCATAGAGCATCCCGCCGCCAGATCGGGCAAGATCACCTTCTGCTCCGGCGCCGTCAGAATGTCGGCTGACTCGGCCATGAAATGCACGCCGCAGAACACGATGAACTCCGCATCGGGCCGGGCTGCCGCCTCTCGGGCGAGCTTGAAGGAATCGCCGGTCACATCGGCAAACTGGATGACCTCGTCGCGCTGATAGTGATGTCCGAGGATGAAGAGGCGATCGCCCAGAGCAGCCTTCGCTCGCCTCGCTCGCTCGACAAGAGAAGGATCGGAGGCCGGCGGTAGATCGCCGGGACACTCAACGCCCCGCTCTGATCGCGGGTCGGACTGCCGCCCGAGAACGAAGAGCGACAGCGGCGTTCCGGACCCGAGTGCCGATGTGGGAGTGCTGGTCACGCAACAAATGTACTCAGCGCGTCTGCCTGTGCCGATCCTCTCTACGATGGCACCCGCGCCCCGACTAGAAGGAGACAGGCGAGGATGCGGATGCTGGTGGCAACCGATGCCCTAGGCGCGCTGTCTTCGCGTCAGGCAGGTGAGCTCATCGCCTCCGGATGGCGACCGAGCGCTGATGTGTCAGTCTTGCCTGCCGGGGAGGCCGGTGGCGCCTTTGTTGCCGCGTACGCCGACCTGGCCGGCCTGACGATCTCGACCGAGCTGATCGACGGGCTCATTGTGACGACTGGCGTGGGGTCAAACACCGGGCTGGTTCAGGTCCTCGGCTCCGACCAAGGCACCGGAATCCCGTTCGGACAGACATCCCGGCCGATTGGGGAGGCCATCGCCGCGCTACTCGGCAGACAAGCGCCGCCGCAACTCGTCGTAGACCTGACCGGCCTGTGGGTCCATGACGCCGGAGCTGGTCTCCTGGCCGCGCTCGGCGCAGTCGGCGATCGACCGCTCGATGAAGGAGTCGACGGCCTCGTTGGGCTCAGCCAGCTGGATCTTGAACCGGCCCGAGCCCGGCTGGGTGGGACCCAGTTGCTCGGCGTGGTGCCAACCGCGGAGCGTGACCAGCTGTTGTTGGGTTTGCGCGGAATCACCGCTCGAGCTGGCCGCGAGTCCGGCGTGCAGCCTGAGCTGATGCTTCGCACCGATGCAGCGCTCGAAGCCTTTGCCAGGCTCGCTGCTGGTTCACAGGCAACAGTTCGTGGCGCCGGAGCCTGCGGCGGCCTTGGGTTCGGGGTGCTCGCGCTCGGCGGGCGGTTGAGTACCGGACCGGCTCTTGCGCTGTCCTCGCCCAGCGGGCGAGCGGCGCTACGCGGCCTGGACCTCATGGTGACGGGCTGTTCGGCGTTCGACTTCGCGAGCCGCGGTGGCGGTGTCGTGTCAGCAATGGCCGAAGCCGCGTCGCACTCGCTGAGCCCGTGCATCGTAATCGCCGGCGAAGTGCTCATCGGATCCCGTGAAATGCGCGCCATGGGTATCGAGGCGGCATACCCGGTGCGCGAGTCCGCACTCGACCTGTCGAGCGGTGATATAAGCGAGGAGGAACTTGTGGAAACTGCTCGTCGGGTTGCCCGCTCATGGAGTTGGTGATGCGGCACACGCTCGAAGCAGCTTGGACAGGCCAGCGGAGCGCCTTAGACTGACACGCATGACGGCAACCGAACAGACCTTCGACACTTCTGTCGTAGCAGACGGCATCATCTTGACCGACGGGGCAGCGGCCAAGGTCAAGGCTCTCCTGGAAGGCGAAGGTCGCGAGGATCTCGCGCTCCGCGTGGCTGTGCAGCCAGGCGGTTGCTCAGGCCTGCGTTATCAGCTGTTCTTTGACGATCGCACTTTTGAAGGCGATATCGTCAAGCCGTTTGGCGGTGTGGAGGTCGTGACCGACAGGATGAGCGCTCCGTACCTGATGGGCGCCACTATCGACTTCGTCGACACCATCGAGAAGCAGGGCTTCACCATCGACAACCCGAATGCCACGGGTTCGTGTGCCTGCGGCGACAGCTTCCACTGATCTGACACTGATCTGACATTGATCTGAAACAGCAAGAATCCCCGCCGGACGGCGGGGATTCTTGCTGTTTCAGGACTCGCGCCTCACCAGGAAGCGCGGCGGATCGGCCGTGACGAGTGTTTGCCCACGCATTCGGCACCACGCGGCAAGATCGGGTCCCGCGGCTGGGTCATCAGCCAGCAACTCCACGACATCGCCGAGAGGTACCTCGCTGATGCGACGCGCAATTTCGATGATCGGCCGGGGGCATTTCATACCGCGACAGTCCAGTGACAATCCTTCGAAGGGCGCTGCGACCTCGCTCACGAGGCGCCCACGGTTGCTCGGATCCCAGCGACGATCGGCGGCAGCACGGCCAGGAACCGATCGATCTCGGCCTCTGTCGTCGTCCAGGTGAGCCCGATCCGTACGTTGCCGTGAGTTAACGCGCCCATAGCCGCCAGCACATGCGATGGGTGTTCGCTGCTGGCACTGCATGCCGAACCGCTGGCGACCGCAACACCAGCCTTGTCCAATTCCAGGGTGAGCGTCTCCCCGTCTACGTAGAGCACCGAAAACGTCAGCAGGTGCGGCGCTCGCCGTACCGGATCGCCTGCCACATCGACATCCGGTACGTGCTTCGCGATTCCAGCACGGAGTTGGTCAATGAGCTGTCGCTGGTGCTTCCCGATGGTAGGGCCCGCCCGCAGCCAGCAGTCGAGGGCGACCGCCCCTGCATAGATCGCCGGAACATCAGGCACGCCTGGCCAACGGCCTCCCTGGTAGTCGTCGGTGGGGTAGGGGGCTCGCCAGCGGGCATTTTTCTTGATCACCAGGATTCCGACCGATGCCGGACCGCCGAATGCCCCGGCCCAGCCGGTCAGCACGGACCACCCGCTCGCATTGGCCAACTCGATCCGCCCCAAGGCGGCCGACGCATCCAGCACGAGCGGCACGTCAGCTCGTTGGCAAATCTCCGCTGCCTCCAGGAAGGGCTGCAGCGTGCCGACCTCATGGTTGGCCACCTGCATGCACGCCGCGGCCGTACCGGCAGTGCCCACCGCATCGGTCCACCGCTGCAGGTCGACATGGCCTTCGCGATCGACTTCCACCGCTGTATGAGATCCGGCTGCGCGTGCCGCTGCCAGCACCGACGAGTGATCGATGGCCGTCGTTACGACGTGGGAGCCGGCGCGGCGCCGGCCCAACGCAAGTCCGGCGATGGCAGCGTGGTTGGAATGTGCCGCTGAGGCGGTGAAGACAACCTCATCGGGTCGCGCTCCTATAGCCGCCGCAACCACCTCCCGCGCTTGGTCCAACGCCTGTGCCGCGAGACGACCAGGACGGTGCAGCCGAGCCGGATCGCCCCAACCTGCCTGTTGCGCATCAAGCCAGGCTTGGCGCGCATCCGGGAGCATCGGCTCACCCGAAGAACTGTCCAAGAAGACCTCGGAAACGGGATCGACCACGCCTCGAAACTAGCGCGTTGTGGGTCACACGCGAACCGCCAAAAACGCAACCCGCACACCAGTGATCGGAGCGTCTACCTACGTTAGGGTGAACAGCAAAGACAAGGGTGGTTGCTCGACGATAGGGCAAGCACCGCTGCTCGGTGTGTACCGATCCGACGAAAGGCGCAACGTGGGTGGCAGGGCTGAACGGTCCGCTATGGACGATATGAAAATGCTCAGTGGCCGCCGGCGGCCAATCAGGCGCCTCCGCCCTGTTGTGCTGAGCGTTTCGTTGTTCGGGCTGCTGTTCCTAACTGGTTGCTCTGCAGAACTCACAGCTCAAATCAAGCGCCTGGGCTTTCCGCCGCCTGCCAGCGACAGGTCAAAGCCCATTCTCGATTTATGGATAGGCACCTGGATCGCTGCCTTTGCGGTCGGCATTCTGGTGTGGGCGCTGATCTTGTGGGCAGCGAATCGGTACAAGACCAAGCACGCCAAATTGCCGAATCAGAATCGCTACAACCTGCCGATGGAGATCTTTTACACGATCGCGCCTTTCATCGTCATTGCGGTGCTCTTTTACTACACGGTTCTGGCTCAGAACGCAGTGCAGAAGAAGGTGGCCGATCCTCAGGTCACGATTGACGTCGTCGGTCAGAAGTGGTCATGGACCTTCAACTACAAGGCAGCTGGCAATCCGGCCGTCGGACAAGACGTCTGGGAGGCGGGGACGATCAACAAGACTCCAGATCTTTACCTTCCCGTCGGCAAGCTGATTCAGTTCAACCTCTCCTCGCCAGATGTGATCCACTCATTCTGGGTCCCTTCCTTCTACGAGAAGTTGGACGTCATCCCGGGCCGCCATAACAGCCTGCAGATGACCCCGACAGCAGAGGGCGTCTTCGCCGGCAAATGTGCCGAGCTCTGCGGTACGTATCACTCGGCGATGCTCTTCAACGTCCACGTGGTGAGCGAAAGTGACTACAACACTTACCTGAAGTCGTTGATCGCCAAGGGGCAGGTCGGCGAAGCCAAAGGTCCGGCGCTGGCCAACGCCCCCGTTAAGACAGGTTCCGAGGAGGGCACGCGATGACGACGCTGCAGCGTACGGCCACCGCCGCCGAGATTGCGACGCCAAGACGTCAGCTTGGCCAGATTGTCTGGAAGTGGATGATCACCACCGATCACAAGGTGATCGGAAACCTCTACTTTGTGACGTCGATGGTCTTCTTCCTGTTTGGCGGTGTTCTGGCTCTAGCAATGCGGGCCGAGCTGGCGTGGCCGGGCCTGCAATATCTCTCGTACGAGGTCTATAACCAGTTCTTCACCATGCACGGCACGATCATGTTGCTGCTCTTCGCGACGCCGCTGTTTGCCGGCTTCGCCAACGCGATCATGCCGCTGCAGATCGGTGCGCCTGATGTGGCATTCCCGCGCCTGAACATGCTGGCCTACTGGTTCTATCTTTTCGGTGGGTTGATCGCCTCCGCAGGCTTCCTGTCGCCGTCGGGCGCGGCAAGCTTCGGTTGGTTCGCCTACGCCCCGTTGAACAGTGAGGTCAACTCGCCTGGGGTCGGCGGCGATCTATGGATCATGGGCCTCTACATGGCGGGCCTTGGCACCATCCTCGGCGCAGTCAACTTCACAACCACGATCCTGACGATGCGGGCGCCCGGCATGACGATGTTCCGGATGCCGATCTTCACCTGGAACATCTTGGTCACGTCGTTCTTGGTGCTGGTCGTCTTTCCGATTCTGGCCGCGGCACTGCTGGTACTCGAGGCTGATCGGGTCCTGGGAGCCCACATCTTCGACGCGGCCAATGGCGGGCCAATCCTCTGGCAACACCTGTTCTGGTTCTTCGGCCATCCCGAGGTCTACATCATCGCCTTGCCGTTCTTCGGCATTATCACCGAGGTCTTGCCGGTCTTCAGCCGAAAGCCGATCTTCGGCTACGTTGGCCTGGTTCTGGCGACAATGTTGATCGGCGCCTTGTCGGTCGCCGTGTGGGCACACCATATGTTCGTCACCGGGGCGGTCAACCTGCCGTTCTTCTCCTTCATGACGTTCTTGATTGCCATACCCACAGGGGTGAAGTTCTTCAATTGGATTGGCACGATGTGGGGCGGCAATATCGCCATGCGTACACCCATGCTCTGGGCTGTCGGCTTCTTGACGACGTTCCTATTCGGTGGCCTTACCGGCATCGTGCTAGCCAGCCCGCCGCTGGACTTCGCGGTTTCTGATTCGTATTTCGTCGTGGCGCACTTCCATTACGTCGTGTTTGGCACCGTCGTCTTTGCGATGTTCGCCGGCTATTACTACTGGTGGCCCAAGCTGACAGGCCGGCGGTTGGACGAGACGCTCGGC
>Ga0207706_10002320_pt1 | contig 18577 bp, 14 predicted proteins | sample KBSC53metaG_FD_184318 | JGI IMG/M metagenome (GOLD analysis project Ga0207706, IMG submission 184318) | Corn rhizosphere microbial communities from Kellogg Biological Station, Michigan, USA - KBS C5-3 metaG (SPAdes) (version 2) | ecosystem: Host-associated > Plants > Roots > Rhizosphere > Soil ... | reverse complement strand
AGCGCTCGGCAGCGGGGTCGCGCGCCGTGTCAGGAGCCCGTCACGGCCCCGTCACCGTCCTGTCATCGAACTGTCATCTGCGGTCTTCACAATGCCCGCCAACGGGACAAGGACAGGAGATGAACAGGATGATCACGATCAACCGATTGCTCGCGGCCGCCGCGAGCCTGACGATGGCAGTCAGCGCGCATGCGGCCGATATCACCGGCGCAGGTGCGACGTTTCCCTATCCGATCTATGCGAAGTGGGCGGAAGCATACAAGGCGAAGACCGGCAACGGGATGAACTATCAATCGATCGGATCGGGTGGCGGCATCGCCCAGATCAAGGCGAAGACCGTCGACTTCGGCGCGTCCGACATGCCGCTCAAGGCGGAAGACCTGCAAAGCGCGGGGCTGATGCAGTTTCCGGCGATCGTCGGCGGCGTGGTGCCGATCATGAACGTCGATGGCATCGCCCCCGGCGCGCTCAAGCTGACGGGGCCGGTGCTCGCGGACATCTATCTCGGCAAGATCAAGAAGTGGAACGACAAGGCGATCGCCGACCTGAACGCGGGCCTCAAGCTGCCCGACGACCCGATCGCAGTAGTGCGACGCTCGGACGGGTCCGGCACGACGTTCGTCTGGACCGACTACCTGTCCAAGGTCAGCAGCGAATGGAAGACCAAGGTCGGCAGCAGCACGGCGGTGTCCTGGCCGGAAGGCGTCGGCGGCAAGGGCAACGAAGGCGTCGCGGCTTACGTGCAACGGATCAAGGGTTCGATCGGCTACGTCGAATACGCGTACGCCAAGCGCAACAACATGACCTACGCATCCGTGCAGAATCGCGACGGCCAGTTCGTGCTGGCAGACGACGCGACGTTCCAGGCCGCCGCCGCGAACGCCGACTGGAAGAATGCGCCCGGCTTCCACCAGATCCTCACCGACCAACCCGGACGGAACGCGTGGCCGATCACCAGCGCGAGCTTCATCCTGGTGCACGTCAAGCAGGACAAGCCGCAGAACGCGGTCGAGGTCCTCAAGTTCTTCGACTGGTCGTTCCGTAACGGCCAGAAGCTCGCGACGGATCTCGACTACGTGCCGCTGCCGGAATCGGTCACGAAACTCATCGCCGACGCGTGGACGAAGGAGATCAAGGACGCCGCCGGCAGGCCGGTCTGGAATCCGTCGCCTTGACGACGGCCCTCGCTGCGACACCGATCGCCGACGCGCGCCGCCAACGACGGCGTGCGTCGGCGGCGCGTTGGCAGGACGCGCTGTTTCTGCATACGACGCGATCGTTCGCGGCGCTGGTGCTCGTCCTCCTGCTGTCCATCATCGTCGCGCTGGGTTACGCCGCATGGCCCGCGCTCGCGAAGTTCGGCGCCGGGTTCTTCGTCACCAACGTCTGGAATCCGGTCACGAGCGAGTTCGGCGCGCTCGCGCCGATCTACGGCACGCTCGTTACGTCGGCGATCGCGCTTGTGATCGGCGTCCCGGTCAGCTTCGGCATCGCGCTGTTCCTGACCGAGATGTGCCCGCCGGTGCTCAAACGGCCGCTCGGCACCGCCGTCGAGCTGCTCGCCGCGATTCCCTCGATCATCTACGGCATGTGGGGACTGTTCGTCTTCGCGCCGTTCTTCGCCGACCACGTCCAGCCGGTGCTTGCGAGCACGCTCGGCAAGACGTGGCTGATCGGCCCGCTGTTCCAGGGTGCGCCCACCGGCCTGGGCGTGCTCACCGCGGGGATCATCCTTGCGATCATGGTCATTCCGTTCATCGCGTCGGTGATGCGCGACGTCTTCGAGATCGTGCCGCCGGTGCTCAAGGAATCCGCGTACGGAATCGGCTGCACGACGTGGGAAGTGGTGCGCAGCGTCGTGCTGCCCTACACGCGGATCGGCGTCGTCGGCGGCATCATGCTCGGCCTCGGCCGCGCGCTCGGCGAGACGATGGCGGTGACGTTCGTGATCGGCAACGCATACCGGATTCGCGCGTCGCTGTTCGAGCCGGGCAATTCCATCGCCTCGGCGCTCGCGAACGAGTTCAACGAGGCGGCCGACCCGATCCATCGCGGCGCGCTGATCACGCTCGGCCTCGTGCTGTTCGTGCTGACGCTGATCGTCCTGGCTGCATCGCGCCTTCTGATCGCGCGGCTGGCGCGCGGGGAAGGTGCGCGGACGTGACGATCCTTTCGCGCTATCGCCAGCGGCTGCTCGTCAACCGCTTCAACCTCGCGATGTCCATCGCGACGATGGCGATCGGGATGCTGTTCCTGTTCTGGATTCTCGCCGTGCTGTTCATGAACGGCCTCGAAGCGCTGTCGCCGGCGCTGTTCACACAGAGCACGCCGCCGCCGGGCTCGGCGGGCGGGCTCAAGAACGCGCTGTATGGCAGCCTGCTGATCGTCGGGACCGCGACGCTCGTCGCCACGCCCATCGGCATCCTGGCCGGCGTCTACCTCGCCGAATACGGGCGCACCGGCTGGTTTGCCGAGGCGACGCGCTTCGTCAACGACATGCTGCTCTCGGCGCCGTCGATCATCCTCGGGCTCTTCATCTATACGGTGTACGTGCTGCACGTGGGCCACTTTTCCGGCTGGGCAGGCTCGATGGCGCTTGCACTGATTGCCATCCCGGTCGTGGTGCGGACCACCGAGAACATGCTGCGCCTCGTGCCGAGCAGCCTGCGCGAGGCCGCCGTCGCGCTCGGCGCGCCGATGTGGAAGGTGATCCTGATGGTGACGCTGCGGGCCGTCCGCGGCGGCGTGATCACCGGCGTGCTGCTCGCGGTCGCGCGCATTTCCGGCGAAACGGCGCCGCTTTTGTTCACGGCGCTCAACAACCAGTTCTTCAGCACCGACATGAATGCGCCGATGGCCAACCTGCCGGTCGTGATCTTCCAGTTCGCGATGAGCCCGTTCGACGACTGGAAGACGCTCGCTTGGGCCGCCGCGCTGCTGATCACACTGGCGGTGCTCGTCCTCAACATCCTTGCCCGGACGGTGTTCCGGCAGACTTCGGTTCGCTGAGATGCAGCCTTTGACCATCGCTCGCGTGAGCGCGCCGCCGGAAGCTGAGGCGGAGGCCGTCCAGCGGCCGGTTGCCGCGCCGAAGATGTCGGTGCGCGACCTCGATTTCTTCTACGGCAATTTCCAGGCGCTCAAGGGCGTGACCTTCGACATCGCGGAGCACGAGGTCACCGCTTTCATCGGCCCGTCGGGCTGTGGCAAGTCGACGCTGCTGCGCACGCTGAACCGCATGTACTCGCTCTATCCGCACCAGCGCGCGACCGGCGCGATCCTGTTCAACGGCGCGAACATCCTCGACGCGGGAACGGACCTCAACCTGCTGCGAGCGAAGGTCGGCATGGTGTTCCAGAAGCCGACGCCGTTCCCGATGTCGATCTACGACAACATCGCGTTCGGCGTGCGGCTGTACGAGCGGCTGTCGCCGCGCAGGATGGACGAGCGCGTCGAATGGGCGCTTACGAAGGCGGCGATGTGGAACGAGGTGAAGGACAAGTTGCGGCAGTCCGGCATGGCGCTGTCGGGCGGCCAGCAGCAGCGGCTGTGCATCGCACGCGCCGTCTCGGTGCGCCCCGAGGTTTTGCTTCTCGACGAGCCGACGTCGGCGCTCGATCCAATCTCCACGGCGCGGATCGAGGAGCTGATCTCCGAGCTCAAGGCAGACTACACGATCGCCATCGTCACGCACAACATGCAGCAGGCGGCCCGCGTGTCGGACCGGACGGCGTACATGTACCTCGGCGAGCTGATGGAGTTCGGCGCGACCGACCAGATCTTCCTCAAGCCCGCGCGCAAGGAAACCGAGGACTACATCACCGGCCGGTTCGGCTGAGCGTATTCAAGCGGAATGTCCAGGACCGCCTCGGTGCCGACGCCCGCATCCCGCGCACGAAGATCGAGCCGCGCATCATTGCCGAAAAGCGCGGTGAGCCGCTCGCGAATGCTCGCGATGCCCTCGCCGCCGGCCCCCGGCACGAAGCCCGCGCCACTGTCGGCGATGCGCAGCCGCAATCGATTCGCTGCGACGTCGATCGCGATACCGAGCGTGCCTTCGGCGCGCTGCCGCTCGAGGCCGTGGACGATTGCATGGTCGACCAGCGGCAGCAGCATCATTGGCGGCATCCGGGCCGCGTCGAGGCCCTCGGGCACGCGGATCTCGAACGCGAGGCGCTCGCCCAGGCGGATCTTTACGATATCGAGGTACGTGCGCGCGAGCTCGACTTCCTGCCCGACGGTGGACGCCGTGTCGCGCATCAGCGGCATCGCCGCGCGCAGGTACGCGATCAGGTCGTCGAGCATCCGCTCGGCCAGCTCCGGCCGCTCGTCGTACAAGCGCTCGACCTGTGCGAGCGTGTTGAACAGAAACTGCGGCTCGACGCGCGCCTGCATCGCCTGCAGCCGCGATTCCAGCGCGAGCCGCGAGCGCCGTATCCGCTCGAGCTCGGCCGCCTGCAAGTACGCGGCGGTCTTGCGCGCCGCACGCCGGTCGGCGTAGAAGAACACTGCGGGAGCGCCGAGAAGCAGCCAGCTCGTGAGCGCGTACGTCGTCCTGTAAAGCGGGGAACGGACATAAGGACGATGCGCCGGCCACGCGTCCGGAAGCACCCAGGTCCGCCACGCCAGATCGAAGGTTGCGGCCAGCACCACGCCGAGCACACAGCCGCCGAATGCTGCCGCGACATACGCGGTGTGCCGCGGTGCTCCCGCGTCGACGGCGCGATTCGCGATCAGGATCGCAGCAAGCAACGCAAACGCCATGATTTGGAACTCGACCATGACACCGACCGGGTGAAGATATCCGAGCGCCAGGAAGAACTGAATGAACGGTGTCGAATTGATCAGCGCGGTGAAGGCGAGCGCACCGAATCCGAACAGAACGGTGCCGCGAATCTGCGCCGGCGTGACGTCGCGCAGCGCCCCGGACACGAGCACGAGCCATTGGCCGTCGGCCGCAGGCGCGGAGACGGTCGTCACAGAGCGACCTTCCCAGAGGTAGCGTTCTCGTGTGGCAGGAACAGGGTGGCGATGATGCCCTGCGGCTCGTTCGTGGACAGAGAGAAACTCGCCGTGCTGCCGTACTGCGCCGAGAGCCTTGCGCGGATGTTGGCGAGCCCGGCGCCACCGCCTTTCGATTTCGTGAACCCCATGCCGGTATCCGCGACGGCAACGCGAAGTCGGCCACCGTCGAGCGCTGCGCGCACGTCGATGCGCCCGCCGTGCGGCGAGGGCGAAAGGCCGTGCTTGACAGCGTTCTCGACCAGCGTGAGCAGCATGAGCGGCGGCATGCGCGCGTCGTGCAAATCCGGCGGCAGGTCGATCCCGTACGCCAGTCGGCGGCCCATGCGGATCTGCTGGATGTCGAGGTAGGCGGTCACGTGCGCCAGCTCGCGCGCCAGCGTCGACTGCGTGCGGCGCATCTCGGGCAGCGCGACGGCGAGGTATTCCTTGAGGTTGCGCAGCATCCGCGCGCCGGCGCCGCGGTCGACCTGGTAGAGCCGCTTGACGTGCGCGAGCGTGTTGAACAGGAAATGCGGCTCGATCTGCGCCTCGAGCACCTGCAACCGCGCCTCGGCGGCCTGCTCGTCCATTCGCGCCGAATCCAGCGCCACCTGCTCGAGCGCCACCGACTGCTCCGCTTCGGCGCGGACGTAGAGCCATGCGCCCGCGATGAGCATGCCGAGCGCTGCGTAGCGAGCCGATGCCGGGAGGAAGTCGAATAGTGCGAAATGCACGCTGATCTCCGGTATCTCCTCATGTATCAGAACCGAGGCGCCCGAGGCGGCGACAATCGCGCCGAACACTACAACGTACTGCCGCATTCCATGGCGTGGGATGCGGTGGACGGCGTAGGCGACCGCAAGGAGGATCGACAAGCCGATGAGTGCTGCGAACGCCAGCGCGCTTGCGAAATAGGGGCTCCATTCCGCGAACGGCTGCGTGACGATGAACTTGACTGAAGCTCGCAACGCATCCAGCAGCGCGACGATTGCGACGATGGCGAGACCGGGCCAGCCGGGGGCCGCGATCCAGCGCAGCCCGGTGAACGCAGGCTTCGTGCGAAGGAGTTCCCTCGCCGGATCGCTTGCCGCGGGTGGCATCGTCAGTTGAACGCGTAGGCGATGCGCGCGTATAACGACCGGCCACGCGGGTCGGCGTAGGACGCATCGAATCCGACTCCGGCGGCACTTGAGTGGGTATGCGGAGGGTCGCGATCGAACAGGTTCTTGACGCCGATTGCGAGCGTCGTGTTGCGCAGGCCCGTGTACTGCACCTGAATGTCCCAGGTGCTGTACGCGCCGACGCGCCGCCGCACGCAGCCCTCCTCGCCGCATTCGAAGCGCAGATCGAACTCGTCGTAGCCGTTCTGGAACGACTGTGCGAGCGTCGCCGACCATGTGCCGAGGCTCCAGTAGATCGACGCATAGTGCCGCCAGCGCGGAATGACATAGGGGCCGTCGTTGTTGCCGGTGAAGCGGAACGTCTCGTCGCCGGCCGCGATCTCGTACGTGCTGACGTACGTTCCGTTCGCGGCGAGCGTGAAACGGCCGAACGGGGTCGCGGGCCCGCGCCAGCTGAAGGAAACGTCGAAGCCCGACGTGCGCAGGTCGCCGAAGTTCTGGTTCGTCAGGTCGACCAGGACGATCGGGCCGGGCAGATCGGGATGATCAGGGTCGGCCGGGCCCCGGACGACGTTGGCGGCGAACCGGGCGCCGGGCAGCAGCGTTTCGTTCTCCGAGATACCGGTGATGATGTCCTTCTTGCGGATCTTCCAGTAGTCGAGCGTCAGCGAAACGTCCGGCGTCGGCGCAAGGACCACCCCGGCGTTGAACTGCTCGGACTTCTCGGGCGCGAGATTGGGATTGCCGCCGACGACCATGGGAAATTCGCCGTTGCAGTCGGCGGGCGCCTGCGTCACCGGACATCGGACCGGATCCCCGAGTTCCGGGGCCGTGAAGTCGTGCGACAGCGGCGTCTGCAGGTCGTAGATTGTCGGCGCCCGGAAGCCGGTGCCCCACGACGTGCGCAGCAGCAGCGATTTCACCGGCTGCCAGCGCAGCGCGAGTTTCGGATTGACCGTGTTGCCGAAGTCGCTGTAGTGGTCGTAGCGCAACGCTACCTGCGATTCGACGCTCGCCGCGAACGGGATACTCGTCTCGGCGAACAGCGCCTCGACGTCGCGGCCGGCGGCAAGCGAAAACCGCTCGCCGCCTCCGCCGAGCACGTCGCCGCTGTTGGCAAGCGGCGAATACGTGTTGGTGAGGCGCTCGCGCCGCGCCTCGGCGCCGACAGCGATCGCGAGCGCCCCGCCCGGCATGCGGACAAGATCGCGCGAGGCCCTCGCGTCGATCAGCCACGTCGTGCCCTTCGCGCGGTGGAAATCACCGCTGATCGCCGTTCCGGCAAGCAGCGCGTCCCCTTCGGGGCCGGACGTGCCGAACGGATTGACCAGACCCGTTGCGAGTGCGTCGGCGAGACGGCTGCCCGAAACGTAGCCACCCGCAAGATCGTCGCGTTGCCGGTTTTCGCTGTAGACGATGGCGGCGCCATAGTCCCAGTCGCCGGTTGTGCCTTCGACCCCGACGAGGGCGCGCAGCGCCTGCGTGTCGACGTCGTTGATCCGCCGCCCCAGGGGCAGCGTCCGCCAGATGAGGCTCAGGTCACCCGATAGTCCGTTCGCCGCCGCGAACGCGGCCGGATAGAACGGTCCTCCGGCCGGATAGAAGAACTCTCCGCCCGCAAATCCGCCCGCCGAGGTCGGCACGATCGAGAGCGTGAATTCGTTGTGCGCGTACGCCGCTTCGGCGAAGAACTGTATTTCGGGATTCAACTGGACCGTAGCCCGCCCGAGCACGCTGGTGCGCGTCACGCGTGGCAGGACGTCGAAGAATGCGTTGACGTCGAAGCCGCACCACCGCTCGCCCTCGAACGGAACCGGTAGCGATAGCGGCGGAGCGCAGCCGCTTCCGTAGCTCGGGTTCAGCATGGTCCGGTTGTCAGTCAGGATATTCGCGGGCATCGACCACTTGCTGAAACCGAACAGCGGGTCGTCGGGCGAGCGGTGTGCAAACGACCGATCGGACGGATGCAGCGCCTCGTCCTTCTGATAGTCCAGCGTGACGAACGCATTGAAGCGGTCGGTCGCAAGGTCGCCATAGCCCGCCGACGCGCTTGCCTGGTACCGATTGCCGCCGCCGTGCTGCGTCCAGTCGCCATAGGCGGAGACGTCGGCACCGCGATAGTCTTTGCGCAGGATGAAATTCACGACCCCGGCGATCGCGTCGGTGCCGTAGATCGCCGATGCACCGTCCTTCAGGATCTCCACGCGGTCGATGGCCGCAATCGGCAGCGTGTTCACGTCGACGGCACCGCCGTCGAACGCGTAGTTCGCGACACGGCGGCCGTTGACCAGCACCAGCGTCGAGCCGTCGCCGATGCCGCGGAGATTGATGCTGGACAGCCCGGGGCGAGGCACGATGTCCCTTGGGTTGAACTGCGCGCCGATGGACAACGCATCGCTGAACGCGCCGATGTTGGCGGAGATTTGCGACATGATCTCGGCGACGCTCGCAAAGCCACCGCGCTCGATGTCTTCGCGGCGGATAACCTGGACGGGCAACGCCGATTCGACATCCGAGCGGGGGATGCGCGTGCCGGTGACTTCGATCTTCAGCGTCCCGCGTATCTCGTCTGCCGTTTGCTGCGCGTGGTTTGGGCCTACGGCACACGCGATGGCCACGCCGCAGGCCCCGGACAGTGATCTCAGCCGGGCGCGAAGGTCGCGCTCAGAGTGCAATTCCGGACGCGGGGCGTTCATTTCACCATTCTGCCGGCTACATCTGCTTGAACCGATGCACGTACGGGTCGCTGACCGGCAGCGTTTCCTTGCGGGTCTTGAGCTTGACGCGCAAGTGCCCGCCGATGTCGCGGCTGACGCCCGCGATCGCGTTGACGTTGACGAGCGTCCCCCGGTGGATTTGCCAGAACATCGCGGGGTCGAGCTCCTCGATGAGCTCCTTGATCGGCCGGCGGATCAGCGACTCCTGCTGCGCGGTGACGACGAGCGTGTACTTGTTGTCGGCCTGGAAATAGCAAATCTCGTCGACGGTAATGAGACGCAGGTCATCGCCCTGCGACGCCGTGATCCAGCGTACGAAATCGCGAGGCGCCGAGCGGTCGGCGAGCAGCTTCAGGATCCCATCGAGGTCGGCGGGCGCGCTCTCGACTTTAGCCTTGAGCCGCGATACGGTCGTGGCAAGGCGGGCCGCCGAAAACGGCTTCATTACGTAGTCGACCGCGCCTTCCTCGAAGGCGGCCACGGCGTACTGGTCGTAGGCGGTGACGAACGCGACGTGGCACTGCCGGCTCGCGTTCCGGGCGACTTCCAGGCCGCTGATGCCGGGCATCTGGATGTCGAGGAACAGAACCTGCGGCGCGTGCGTTTCGAGCGCGTGCAGCGCCTCGATGCCGTCTGCCGCTTCGGCGACGATGACGAGCTCCGGCCAGAGCTTGTGCAGCGTGTCGCGCAACTCCGCCAGCAGCACAGGCTCGTCTTCCGCGATGACTGCTCTCGGGCCTTGCTTCATCGGCGACCTCCCCGTCGACCGCGGCGCGGCGTCCCACGCAGACCTGTCGAAGCGTCCGCTTACTGTAGTCGTTTGTATGTCCGCAGTGAGGCGGCCTGGGTGAGGAAAGTGTAGGCGCTAAGGGCGTTCCGCGGCGAAAATGCGACAGGAGGCCGAATTCTCGGGGTGGGTCGGGCACAATCGGGTGTGAATTCCGACCGGCGCGGGCTGCAGCGCACGCCGTCACGATGCCGTAAGCGGGTCGTCACGAGGCTGTCACGGCGCTGTCACAATCGCCACCGACAATGTCGCCGGGTATTTCCGGCAGCCCTGACCCCGCGGGCAGTGCGTTTGCGAAAATCGCGCCGGGCCGACGAAACGTGGAATGAGCGATCACACCAACAAGCAGTTCGACGCGGAGATGGAGGGCATCCGCTCCGGCGTCCTCTCGATGGGCGGCATCGTCGAGCAGCAGCTCACGCGGGCCATCGAGGCGTTGGAAAAGGACGATGACGCTCGGCGCTCCGATGCCGTCGGCGCCGACGAAGCCGCGATCAACCAGCTGCAGGTCACGATCGATCAGCAGTGCGCGCAGATCATCGCGCGGCGCCAGCCCACCGCCGTCGACCTGCGTATGGTGCTGACCGTTAGCAAGATCGTCAACGACCTCGAGCGGATCGGCGACGAGGCGAAGAAGATCGCCTACAAGGCCGCGCAGGCACGCGGCAGCGACCGGCTCGCGCGCGTTCGCTATTACGACGCGGCGAACGCGCTCGACCATGCGATGACGATGCTGCGGCTGGCGCTCGACGCCTTTGCGCGGCTCGACGTCGTCGCGGCCGCGGAAGTGATCGACCGCGACGTCGACATCGACGCGGCGTTCGCGTCGATCCTGCGCCAGCTCATCAGCTACATGATGGAGGATCCGCGAACGATCACGCCCGCGCTCGAGATCGTGTTCATCGCGAAGTCGATCGAGCGCATCGGCGACCATGCGAAGAACATCGCCGAGGCGGTCGTGCAGGTGGTGAAGGGAAAGGATGTCCGGCACGCGTCGGCCGACGAGATCCGCGCCGAGGTCGCCGAGCGGTGAGGCCGTGATGCCGTCGATCCTGGTCGTCGAGGACGAGCCCGCGATCCTCGAGCTCTTGAAGGTCAATCTGGCCGACGCGGGCTACGAGGTGCTCGAAGCGGCGGACGCGGAGGCGGCGAACCGCTCGCTCAAGGCTTCGCTGCCGGACCTGCTGCTGCTCGACTGGATGCTGCCGGGACAGTCGGGGCTCGCGCTCGCGCGGCAGCTGCGCGGCGATGCGCGCACGCGCGAGCTGCCGATCATCATGGTCACGGCGCGCAGCGACGAGGCGGACAAGATCGCCGGACTCGAAGCCTGGGTAGACGACTACGTGACCAAGCCGTTCAGCCCGCGCGAGCTCAAGGCGCGAATCAAGTCGGTGCTGCGCAGGCGTGCGCCCGAGTCTGCGCAGGAAGCGCTCGAAGTGGCCGGGCTCGTGCTCGATCCGGTCGCGCATCGGGTGATGGCGAACGGCCGCGAAGTCGCACTCGGACCGACGGAGTTCCGGCTGCTGCAATTCCTGCTCGCGCGTCCCGATCGCGTGCACAGCCGCTCGCAGCTCCTCGACATGGTGTGGGGCGATCACGTCTACATCGAGGAGCGCACCGTCGACGTCCACATTCGCCGGCTGCGCGCGGCACTGGAGCCGTTCGGCGCCGACCGCATGATCGAGACCGTGCGCGGCAGCGGGTATCGGCTGGCGCGGCCGGCCTCGCATCCGGGGTCGGTGAAAGCGGCTGTGTAAGCGTATGAAAGCGGTTGTCCGGCAGGGTCTGATCGCGCCGGGCATCATCGTCGTCATCGCCGCGATCGCGTGGGCAGTCGCCGGCAGCACCGCCGCACTGTTCGTCGTGACGATCGGCGCGGCGGCGATCGTCGCGTTCCACCTCGTTCACCTGCAAAAGATCAGCGACTGGGCAAACGGACCGCTCGATGCGGACGTGCCAGAAGGCCGCGGCGAATGGTCACAGCTCTTCGCGGCGATCTACCGCCGTACGCGCGTTCGCAGCGCGTACGAGCGCGACCTGCGTCACGTCATCGAGCGATTCCAGCAAGCGGCCTCGGCGATTCCCGACGGCATCGTCGTGCTCGATGCCGCCAATCGCATCGACTGGGCGAATCCCCGGGCGCTCGCGCAACTGGCACTCGATCTCCGGCAGGATCGCGGGCAGCCCATCGTCAATCTCGTGCGGCAACCGGAGTTTCTTCGCTATGTCGACGCGGGCGATTACGCGGCGTCGATCGTGGTGCCTTCGGGCGCCGATCCCCGGCGCCGGCTCGCGCTGCACCTCGTGCCATTCGGTGCCGACCAGAAACTTCTCATGGCGCGCGACGTGACCGAGCTCGAGGCGGTCGCGCGCATGCGCCGCGACTTCATCGCCAACGTATCGCACGAGCTCAAGACGCCGCTCACCGTCATCAGCGGCTTCGTCGAGACGCTGCGCGACCTCGATGTCGACGAGCGGCAGCGCCGCCGCTTCCTGCAGATGATGGACGAGCAGGCGAAGAACATGCAGCGGCTCGTTGCCGATCTGCTCACGCTCTCGGCGCTCGAAAGCGACCAGAACCCCGTGCACGAGGAGCGGTTCGCGGTCGAGCCGATGCTGCGCGCGCTTCTCGTCGACGCAAGGGCGCTCTCGAAAGGCCAGCACGAGATCGCGCTCGACGTCGGGGATGCGGCTACGCTGCACGGCAGCCGCGACGAGCTTGCGAGTGCGTTCGGCAATCTCGTCAGCAATGCGGTCCGCTACACGTCCGCGGGCGGCGCTATCACGGTGCGCTGGCGAATCGATCCCGACGGCAGCGGCGTCTTCAGCGTCACCGATACTGGCATCGGCGTCGCGGCGGAGTACCTGCCGCGACTGACGGAGCGCTTTTACCGGATCGACCGCAGCCGCTCGCGCGCGACCGGCGGCACCGGGCTCGGCCTCGCGATCGTCAAGCACGTGCTCCTGCGCCACCAGGCCGAGCTCGAAATCGAAAGCGAGCGCGGCAAGGGCAGCACGTTCGCCGTACGGTTGCCCGCGCGGCGCGTCGAACGCGACACCGCCGCGCGGGCAATGGCTCAGGCCTGATTGCGGATCCAGCCAAAGCGGGTGTGCCGTGGCGCTGCGCCCTTCCAGTCGTGGTACGCCATCCGGGCCCTCGCGAAGTTGTCTGCCGTGAACCCGGGAAATTCGAGCAGCGTCTTGAGCGACGCGGGAATCCGCTCGACGTAGTCGCCGGGGAACGGCTTGTACAGCCCTTTACCGTGGCCCTGGCCGTGCTCACTGATGTTGCCCGACGCGGCGAGCTTGTAGAGCCGCGCCGAGTTCAAGCCCAGGATCTTCCGTTTTGCGCCTTCCGTCAGGCGCGGATACCCGTACTGCCGCGCCATGTCTTCCGGAATCTCGAAGCGCCACAGCGCCTCGATCTGCCACTGCGGCCCGCCGTACCACGGTGAATCGGAGCCGAACACGACCCGGTCTTCACCAAAGTACTTGAGGAATTGCCCGAGCAGGTGCGCGCAGACGGTCGGGAACGTGATGACCGTCGACGCGAACGTCGTTCCGAGCTCGGCATAGACGTTCGGGAACCGCGCGCAGTCGACGGCGAACTCCGTGCACCACAGGATGTCGGGGACGCCGTCGCGCAGCCGTCCCGATTTGACGTCCTCCAGTGCGTTCAGCGCCCAGAAGCCGGGCCGGATGCACGCGTGGTACATGATGAAGTTCAGCTCAGGCCAATCGGTGGCCGCCTTCGGGATGTCGGCGGGATTGCCAAGCTCGGGCTGACTCGGCAACGCATTCGTCGACAGGCCCTTGTGGATGTTGATGTTGAAAAAGCCCGGATGCTCTTTGAGCTGAGCGCGGTTCTTCACGACGAGCTCGTACATCGGATACGCGACCTGCTCGTCATCGAGACGCCAGCGACGCATCAGGCTTTCGGGATCGAGGTCGAACTTCGCCGAATTGGCGCTGGTGTAGCCCTTCCACGAGTCGGGCTTCAGCTCGTCGATCTGGTATTGCATGTATTCCAGATTGTCGGTGCCCGGAACGCCGGGGAAGATCATGCCGTGGGCCAGCATGCGGGTCGAGCCGGCGATCTCGTTGACCCAATCGCGGATACCCATCGTCTGCGGTGCGCTCAGAAACTCGCCGGCCTCGGATTCGATCGGGTTTTTCGGCGGTCGCGTTCCTCCGGCACCTGGCACCGCGCTCGACGTGTTGTTGCTCATGATGCCGACGGTCATCTGGCTGTCGAGGTAGATGTCCTTCATCACCTGGATCAGCTGGAAGTTCTCCGCCACGTTAGGCAACCCGACCAGCGCCGGATTCCACGGGAAATTGACTCTGCCGAGCTCGTCGGGCAGGCCGTTCGGGTTGAACGGGTTCGGCAAGCCCTGCGCGATTGCGCGCAGCGTCTGGCCCGTGTTCTGCCGCGACGAACGCACGATGTGGAGTTGGTCGTCCAGGACGAACAGGTTCGGCGGCGGGCCATTTTGCGCCGCGGCAGCGGGCTCGAACAATTCGACGGGGCGTACGTTGAAGAAGCGTCCGAACACTTCGTTCATCGCGAGAAAGCACGCCGCCATGCCGCCGCTCGTCGCGAGAAAACGGCGCCGATCCATCCCGAGCTTTCGGGACGCAACGTCCGACAGCACCTTGATGCGGTTCTCGACCTCCTTCTGCTTTGGCGTTTGCATGAACGGCATGTATTCGCCGTTCGAGACCATGCGCGTCGGCACGGGCGCATGCAGGTCCTCCGCCACGTCGGCGGGCGTCAGCTGCGCGAGCTGCTCCTCGTTGAACCACGAGTCGTCTTCCCGGAATTCCGGTTTCTTCTCCGTCATTGCGCGTCCTCCATGCCTGGATTGCTGCGAGTGCGCCGCGACGCCTTTCCAGCCAAACCGCGAACTGAGTTGCAGTACGGACCGACGAAGCGACACCGACACTTCGTCGCAGGATGCGCGATCGCGATGATCCCCGCGACAGCGGCATTCGAACGCCGCGAATGCGGGCGTGTCAAGCGAAGACGATGCGAATCCCGCGCGGATGTCCTGAGTTGAACGACATGGGAACGCCGAATGTCGCGCGCGCGACAAACTCACCAAGACGAAGTCACCAATAACGCATCGCCGATTTGAACAATGTGCGAAGTTCTTCGTGCCCGACATCGATCGGCGCGTTCTTGATCACCCGATATTGCGGCTCGGCGCCTTTCGCGAGCGCGTCGACGTGCGCATCCCCGAAGCCCAGCGCGGACAGGCCGTTCGGCATGGCGGTCGCACGCATCAACTCGACGATGCGGCCGGCCAGCACTTCGCCGGCATCGTCGGGCGCGGCACCTTGGGTGGACGCGCCGAGCGCGCTCGCGCACCGCAAGTGGCGCTCGGGATGCGCCGCCGCGGTGTGGCGCCACACGGAAGGATTGTTGAGCACGACGGCCATGCCGTGCGGTATCAGCGTCTTGCCGGCCGGATAGCCTTCGACGTGCCAGTCCTTGACCAATCCCGATACCGCGTAGGAAAGGCCGTGCGGAAGATGGCATCCGGCCGCATTGAAGGCGATACCGGCGAGCATCGCCGCGTACATCATTTCGGTGCGCGCCTCGATGTCGCTCGCATCGTCGACGGCGCGAACGAGATACGCGCCCACGCTTTGCAGTGCCTGCGTCGCGAGCGCATCGGAAAACGGGTTCGCGCCCTGCGACACCGGCCGCCCGATGCCCTGCGCGGGATTGAGCCTTCGCGGGTACAGGCGCGCTGTCATCGATTCGAGCGCATGGCTCATGCAATCGAAGCCGGTCGATGCGACGATCTTCGCGGGCAGCGTGCGCGTGACGTCCGGGTCGACAAGCGCCACGGTAGGGATCAGCCGCCGCGAGATGATGCCGGTCTTCGCGTTCAGCGACGTCAGCGTGAAGATCGAGATGCCCGTCACCTCGGACCCGGTGCCCGATGTCGTCGGACACGCGATGTGCGGCATCACCGGTCCCGGCACGCGCTGGCCGGCGCCGATCGGCGCGTTGACGTACGTCATGAAATCGGCCGGCTGCGTCGCATACAGGTTCGCCGCCTTGCACGTGTCGATGACCGACCCTCCACCCACCGACACGAACCCGTCGACGCTGCTCTCGCGCGCGAACCGCGCCGCGTCCTGGAACGAGCGATCCGTCGGCTCGATGGCCACCTCGTCGTAGACGACGCAATCGACCTTCGCCGCCGCGAGCGAGGCCTTGACCTTCGCGACGTGCTCGCCGCCGGCGAGATTGCGGTCCGTAAATAGCGCGACGCGCGCGAGCCCGAGCTCGACGGCGTTGTCGCCGGCTTCCGCCAGGACGCCCGAACCGAACGTGAACGTCGGCATGCCGAGCGTGAAGCCACGGTCGCTTCCTTCGAGTGCGGCAAAATCGGCGTGACAGCATCCCATCGTTCATTCCTCCTTCATGCGTGCAAGCGTCAGCGGTGGCTCGGCTGCGAATGCCACGCGGCGAATCAACGCGCGTCGCCGAGGATCATCGCCGCCGCTTTCTCCGCGATCATCACGACCGGCACGTTCGTATTGCCGGACACCAGGGTCGGCATGATGCCGCAATCGACGACGCGCAGTGCGTCCATGCCGTGCACGCGCAATCGCGGATCGACGACCGCCGTCGGATCGGCGGCCGGTCCCATCTTCGTAGTTCCGCTCGGATGGAAGATGGTGCCGCCGGTGTTCTTCGCGAACTCGAGCAACTCGTCGTCGGACACCGCGTCGGCGCCGGGGCGGTATTCGCCCGCCACGAACGGCCGCATGGCGCTGGTCGCGGCGAGGCTGCGTGCCAGCCGGATGCCTGCAACGATCGTCGCACGATCGTGTTCGGTCGACAGATAGCGCGGCCGCATGGCGGGCGGTTCCAGCGGATCGGTCGACCGGATGCTCACCGTGCCGCGCGACGTCGGCTGCAACTGGCAGACGGACATCGTGAAGCCCGAGAACTCGTGCACGGGCGAGCCCGCCATGTCCGACGACAGCGTGGCGAAATGGAACTGCACGTCGGGACGTGCGGCACCCGGCATCGCGCGCGCGAAGATTCCACCCTGGTTGATTCCGACGGCCATCGGTCCGGCACGTCGAAGCAGGTAGTCGAGGCCGATGCGCACCTTGCCGCTCCACGTCCGCAGCGCGTCGTTGGTCGTGACGGGTTGCGTGCAGCGAAAGATCACCCGCGCCTGCAGATGATCCTGCAGGTTCGCGCCGACGCCTTCGAGCGCATGCGCGATCCGGATGCCGTGTGCCTGCAGGAGCGCCGGCGGCCCGACGCCGGAAAGCTGCAGAAGTTGCGGCGATTGCAGCGCACCTGCGCAAAGAATCACATCGCTCCGGGCATGTGCCGTCTTCTCGCTGCCTTCCTGGCGATACGTCACGCCGGTGGCGCGCCGTCCGTCGAGCAGGATCCGCGTCGCATGCGCGGAAGTCTCGACGCAAAGGTTGGACCGACCGCGCGCCGGCCGCAGGTAAGCGACCGCCGTCGAGCAGCGCAGCCCCTTGCGGGTCGTCAACTGGTAATAGCCGGCGCCTTCCTGCGATGCGCCGTTGAAATCGTCGTTGCGCGGAATGCCGAGCTCGTGCGCGCCCGCGATCATCGCTTCGACGAGCGGGTGCGGCGCGCCGATGTCGGAGGCCCACAGCGGACCGTCGGCGCCGTGGTATTCGCTTGCGCCGCGAACGTTGTGCTCCAGCGTGCGAAACCACGGCAGCACGTCGGCAAAGCTCCAGCCGGCGTTGCCGGCCGCGGCCCACGCGTCGTAATCCTCGCGCTGACCGCGGATTGCGATGAGGCCGTTGATCGCCGAGCTGCCGCCCAGCGTGCGGCCCCGCGGCCAATAAACCTTGCGCCCGTTCATCGTCGGCTCGGGGTCGGTGTAGAAGCCCCAGTTGACGATCGGATGGAACATCGTCTTGGCATAGCCGATCGGCACGTGGATCCAGGGGTAGGTATCGCGCGGTCCCGCTTCGAGCAGCAGCACGCTGTGGCGCCCCTCGGCGGAGAGGCGGTTAGCGAGAACGCAGCCGGCGGATCCGGCGCCGACGATCACATAGTCGAAACTTGTGGCTTGCACGGGTATTCGAAGCGAAGGCGCGTCGCGCTGTTCAAAATGGCGGTCGCGGGTGTCGGTGAAGATGACAAGAGTTTGATTCTAAAGGAAGTGTCGTCGGCCAAATCGGCGGCACGCCGCACGAATCCGCGTTTGACCGGCGGGCGCGGAAACTGCTAGAATCGCACGTTTCGACGGAGGGGTTCCCGAGCGGTCAAAGGGAGCAGACTGTAAATCTGCCGGCTCTGCCTTCGAAGGTTCGAATCCTTCCCCCTCCACCAATCCAGGGATCAGAGGGCAGAGGCGGCGGCGACTTCGGTGGCGGCGTACGCGCGCCGGGCTTCTTTCTGTTACCTGTTGCCTGACCTCTGTTACTGACAAGGCGGGTGTAGCTCAATGGTAGAGCAGAAGCCTTCCAAGCTTACGACGAGGGTTCGATTCCCTTCACCCGCTCCAGAAGTTGCAGCACGCCGTTCGATAGCCGCGGATTGCGAACAAGCGCCCATGTAGCTCAGTGGTAGAGCACTCCCTTGGTAAGGGAGAGGTCGCGCGTTCAATCCGCGCCATGGGCACCAAAGTCGGCGGCCAAAAGTAAACCCCTACTTTTGGCCGGTGGAGTCAGCGTCGAATCGCGGGCGAAGCCCGTCGATTCGACGGGGTAACGGCAGGGTGAATCGCGGGCGGAGCCCGACGATTCGAGTGGCAAATGCAGGATGGAATCACGGGCGGAGCCCGGCGATTCGTGGCTGAACATCAACGATTGGGTCGGAGACTCCGATGGCAAAAAGCAAGTTCGAGCGTACGAAGCCGCACGTGAACGTGGGGACGATTGGTCACGTGGATCACGGGAAGACGACGCTGACGGCGGCGATCACG